>OBLS010000321.1_pt1 | contig 16491 bp, 14 predicted proteins | sample 1519901 | NCBI WGS metagenome assembly OBLS01 (sample SAMEA3113585, study PRJEB22503) | soil metagenome | reverse complement strand
GCTCGCCAGGAGCGCCATGTACATCGTAGGAACGCCGGAGAACATCGTCGGCCGGTCGTTCTCGAAGACCGCCAGCGCCTCCTGCACCTCGAAGCGGGGAAGCAGTACCTGCTCGATGCCGAGCTTGATGCCGAAGAGCATTACGCAAGTAAGACCATAGATGTGGAAGAAAGGCAACGCGCCGACACACTTGCGGCCTGTGAACTGGGCCGGATCGCGGACGAACACGTCGATAGTCTGCTGTACGTTCGCAACGAGGTTACGGTGGGTGAGCATAGCGCCCTTCGATATCCCTGTCGTTCCGCCCGTATACTGCAAAGCCGCCACGTCCTCGGCAGGATCTATACCCACCTCAGGGGCCGGGTTGGCGTCCGTCGAGAGGAAGTCATCGAAGGAGCGGTGTCCGGCGTCCGGCTCACTCCCGAAATCCACGACGACGACGGTCTTCAAGTTCGTATCAGGCAGCACGGCCTTCACCCGCTCGTACACATCCGCATATACGATGATGGTTTCGGCGCCCGAGTCGTCAAGGATGTGCCCGATCTCACGCTCTACGTACATGGGGTTGATCTGGGTGACGATGGCCCCGAGCCTCACGGTCGCGAAGAAGGAGACCACATACTGCGGGCAGTTCGGGAGCATGAGCGCGACCCGATCTCCCTTCTTCACCCCGCTCGCCGCGAGCGAGGCCGCCATCTTCTCTACGAGGGCCTGCAGCCGGCCGAACTCGAAGGTAGTGCTGTAGAAGCTAAGCGCGGTCTTCCCACGGTGCTCCTCGACCGCGCGCGAAAACAGTTCGTAAAGAGAGCCCTCGAAGATCCGCGTCTCTGGCTCGACCCTCCCCTTCTCGTAGATTTCGAGCCACGGTCTCTCCGTGCGGAACATATCTCCTCCTCGTACACCGTCGCGCTGCGTTCCCTTTCCCACGTATCTAACCCGAAATGATACCGGCCAAACCACGGTCGCGTGGGGCGGTTCGTATGAGGGCGGTTCGCGAACCGCCCTACGCCGGTTGCTGCATACCAATCGCCGCACACCTACAACGCTGTACCGACCCAACGGTACGTCGAACCGGTGATATCACGGTGTGCCGCGTGCGTTGTCAGACGATGGGGTTGCCTCGTTTCTCGAAGATGCGGAAGGTTCCTGTGCCCATGGCTACGAGGTTTCCATCACCATCACGGACTCTGGCCTCGACGGTGGCGATGCGACGTGTGCGGTGGACGACCTCGGCGGAGCAGGTGATCCTACCCTCCCTCACAGCACCGAGGAAGTGGACGTCGAGGCCGATGGTCGCGGTCCTCAGGCCGACGAGCGCGGCCACCGAGAGCCCCATCGCGTTGTCTATGAGCGAGGCGTAGACCCCGCCGTGCAGTGTCCCGTTGCCGTTGAGGTGGATGCTTTCCACGTCTATGTGGCAGACGGCCTTCCCCGGCTCGACCTCCTCGACCTTGCTCCCTATGTGCCGCGAGAAAGTAACCTTCTCGTCGAAGTACTGAGCGAGTCGGGTTAACTGGTCTTTGTCCAGGCTTCCTACAGTTTCTTCCATCCTCTCCTCCTTGCGCGATCCCAAGCATGCAGCGTAGAGCAACCCTTTAATCTCTCGGTCCGCCTGCGACGTAGAGTACCTGCCCGCTCACGAACGCGGCCTCCTCGGAAGCGAAGTACAGGATGGCGGCGGCCACGTCCTCGGGCCATCCAGCGCGGCCGACGGGGATGCTCTCTACGCGCTGGGCGACGAAGTCGTCGAAGTCCACGCCGAGCCTGGCCGCGGTCTCGCGGGTCATCTCCGTCTCTATAAAGCCTGGGGCGACGGCGTTCACGGTTACGCCGTAGCGGCCGAGCTCGATGGCGAGGGTCTTGGTGAAGCCCTGGATGCCCGCCTTCGCCGCAGCGTAATTGGTCTGGCCGCTGTTGCCCAGCGCGCTCGTCGATGAGACGTTGACGATCCTGCCGTAGTTCCTCTCGACCATGTGCCTCTGGGCGGCCCTGGTGCACAAGAACGCACCGCCAAGGTGGACGTTCAACACGGTGCGCCAGTCCTCGTCTGTCATCTTGTAGAGGAGGTTGTCCCGAGTTACGCCGGCGTTGTTGACGAGGATGTCAAGCCGCCCGTAGCGGTCTACGATCTCCTTTACCGCGTTCTCGGCCTCGGTACGGCTCGTGACGTCCACTCTGGCCGCGAAGGCGTCCATACCCTCGTTCACGAGCTGGCGCGCCGTGGAGAGCGCGCCCTCCAACTTCACGTCCGTAAGGCATACCCGCGCCCCCTCGCGCGCGAAGCGCCGCGCCGTGGCCTCACCTATACCGCGTGACGCCCCCGTCACCATCGCAACCCTGCCGTCGAGACGGCCCAATGTGTGTCGCTCCTTTCAGTCGCTCAGCATTTCAGCACGCTCCACCCTTCGGGCTTCGCTTGTCAGCACGCTTCGGCCTTTTGGGCCTCCGCTTTCAGCATTTCAGCTCTTTTGGTGTCGGTTCCCCGCCTGTGCTCGATCATGAATCACTCCTTCATAAACCGCTTCTTCAAACAAGTCATCTCCTCGCCTTCCGTAGATAAGCTGACAAGCCGCCCGCAGGGCGGCGTGCTGAAAAGCTGCCTGGCGAAGCCGGGCACTAGACGTCACCTGTTCGGGAGAGGTTTTCGGCGTGCAGGATCAAGGTCCTTACCCGGTCGCCGAAGGTGGCGAAGCGCTTGTCTGTTGTCTGGCCGTTCTTGTAGCGGGCGTAGATCTGCTGCAGTATCCCGGCCAGCTTGAAGTACCCGAAGACGACGTACCAGTGCATCTCGGAGAGGTCGCGCCCACTCTCTCTTTCGTAGCGGTCGATGAGCTCTTTGCGGGTCATGAAGCCTGGCGTTACCGTCACGGTCGGCATGACGGCCACAAGCTCGTCGGGGTCGCCAGGTTCGATCCAGTACGAGAGCGAGACGGCGAGGTCGAAGAGCGGGTCCCCGACGGTCGCCATCTCCCAGTCGAGGACCGCACGTACACCCGTCAGGTCTTCCGGGTCCAGGACCAGGTTATTGAGCTTGTAGTCGTTGTGGATGACGGCCGGGGGTGGGCTCTCGGGGATGTCGCGGGCCAGCCAGTCCGTGAGGGGGCCGACCTCTTCTATCTCGTCTGTCTTCGCCTTTTCGTAGCGTGAGATCCAACCTTCTGTCTGCCGCTGCAGGAAACCATCGGGCTTGCCGAGGTCCCCCAGTCCTGCCTCCCTGACGTCTACCGCGTGCAATTCGACGAGCGTGTCTACGAGGGTGCGTGAGATCCCATGGCACAGCTCCTCGTCGTGCTCTACGCCATCGGGGAAGGAGTCGTCGAGCACGATCCCCTTTCTCCGCTCCATCACGTAGAAGGGAGCCCCTATGACGGACTCGTCCTCGCAGAAGAAGTACGGTTTCGGGGCGAGCGGGTAGACGGCGTTGAGCTTGGCCAGGATGCCCGACTCGCGGCCCATGTCGTGCGCCTTCGGCGGGACCGGGCCGAGCGGTGGGCGGCGCAGAACGCCCTCCCAGTCACCTACCTTCAAGAGGTACGTCAGGTTGGAGGCGCCGGAAGGGAACTGGCTGACTTCGAGTTCGCCTTCTGGCACGTCTTCTACACGTGCACGCAGATAACGCTCGGCCGCTTCGAGGTCGAAGTCCTCGCCTTCCCGAATCTCTATCGTCTCGCTCATGTCCTCTCTCCCAGGCTCCGACCCCACTCGGCGTCTCCGACGTAACTTTCATGCTCGTTGGCGCGTCGGAGCTTTCCACCGACGACCTCGGGGACCAGCCCGCTCGCGCCCGTGTCGGCGACGAAGTCGAAGGCGTCCATCCTGTCGTTCTCGACGAACCATCGACCCGCCCGGCTCCGTTTCAGCGTCTCGTACACGTTCTCTTCGTGGCGTTCGGCGAAGTCGAGAGCCAGCAAGGCGCCGTCGTTCAAGCGAAAGCCGTCCACATCCATACGCGAGAGGACCGTCGCCGCGCCGAGGAAGTCCTCGACGTTGAAGCGGCCCCCTGCGCCCGCGCAGACGAGATAGATGGAGTCCGCCCCCGAGGTTTCGAGGTGGTGTGCCACCGCCGCAGCGTTTCGGAGGGTTCCGAGGAGGACTGTGTCAGCCGGGGCCACGTCGACGATGGCGCGGGTGCCGTTGGTAGTCACGAAGATCACATCTTTGCCCCCGACGACCTCAGGCGCGTACTCTTCGGGGAAGGGACCGTGGTCGTAGCCCTCTATCCGCGCCGCGTCCTGCTCTCCGCCGCGCAAGACGCCCGCCGCTTCCAGCTTCGCCCTGACCTCGTCGGCCTCCTCCAGGCTCGCGACCGGGTAGACGTCCCTTGCGCCGTTTTCCAGGATGGTCAGCAGGGTCGTTGTGGCCATGAACACGTCGATGACGACGGCGGTGGCGCCAGCAAGTCTCTCTGGCACAATCTCCTGTCGCGTCATCAGCACCCTGAGTCTCTTCAAAAAATCGCCAACCCTCGTCTCGTCCGAAAGCCCGCACCATTCTACAAAAACACGCAGGTAGGAACTTCGTAGACTCCGCTTGCACCGTGGATGGCAGAGACTAGAATGGAGTCGAAAGCGCGGGTTCTCTAACGCGAATGACTCGGAGCTCGAGCAAACCGGAGGCGTGGTGAGTGATCTAGAGCGGCGCAAAAGGGAGGAATCGAAGCGTGGCGGGGGCAACGGGTACCTGTACCTGACTTTTGGGGTCGGTTTCGTGGTGGCTGCGATAATGGTCATCGCCACCGCAGGGGTACTCGCGGCGGGCGTCGGCTTCGTGATACCAGCGGCCATTTTTCTCGGGCTGGCCCTAAACGACTTTCAGAAACAACGGCACGCCCTGCCCAGCCCGCCAACAAGGAGCGGGAGCTACTTTCAGCGATCAAGGCCAACGGCGGCAGCATAACGCCCGCGGAGGCGGCTATGGAGACCTCGCTCACGGTGCGCGAGGCTGACGGGATGCTATCTGAGCTCGCCGGAGGCGGGCACCTCGCGGTGGAGAGCAGGGACGGAGCCTTGTTCTACTCGCTGCCTGGCAGACGCAGTCCTGAGCTCGAAGGAATGTAGAAGGGGTGGGTTTGTAGGAGCGGGTTTGAAACCCGCCCCTACCGGCCGGTGAATCTCGCCTCGCGCTTCTCGAAGAACGCTGTTACGCCTTCTTTATGGTCTCGCGTATAGCCGCAGAACGTCTGGCCCTCGGCCTCGTCCTCAAGGGCCGTTTCTAGGTCCCTCTCAAAGCTGGCGTACAGGGAGTGCTTCATCCTGCCCAGGGCACTCGTCGGCATCGTGGCAAGACGTCCGGCCAGGTTCCGGACCTCTTCCGAGAGGGAATCGTCGGCTACTACCTTGTTGACGAGTCCTATCCTGTAGGCTTCGTCAGCGTCTATGGCGTCGCCGAGCATGCTCATTTCCATAGTTCTGCCGAGGCCGACGACGCGGGGCAGCAAGAACGTGACCCCTGCATCGGGCATGAGCCCTATCTTGATAAAGGCCACCGAGAACTTCGCGCCCTGTGCCGCGACGCGCAGGTCGCACGCGAGCGCCAGACCCAGTCCTGCCCCATAGACAGGCCCGTGCAGGGCGGCGACTATGGGCTTCTCGATCCCGACCATCCGCATTACGAGCCGGCTGTACGTGGTGCGCAGGTATTCTCCCAGGTCGGGATCTCCATCCGCGTCCCTGACGACCTGCGCCAGGTCGGCGCCGGCGGAGAAACCGCGGCCCTCGCCCCGCACCACGATGGAGCGGATCTCTTCCTCTTCCGCGGCGTCGGCGAGGGCCCTGTAGAGCTCATCGTGCATGGTGGTGTCGAAGGCGTTCAGCCTCTCAGGGCGGTTTAGGGCGATGTTGGCCACCCCGCCTTCTTTTTCGTAGAGCACGGTTTCGTACAACTTCCCTCCTTCCAGAACAGTGCCCCCCGCATCCGAGGGGCACACAGACGCAATGGTAGGCGAAGCTATCCCGTCGTAGCTGCCTCCTCCTCGGTCGCCCGTGCCTGATCCTGGGTCATTTCGTCCCCGTAGGTCTCCGTGATCAGGTAGACCGACACGAAGGTGACGACGGCCATCGCGAAGACGTAGAGGGAGACCGACAGCGACGTGCCCGTGGATTCCAGCAGCCAGACCATAATGATAGGCGCGAGGCCCCCCGCAAAGACAGACGCGCCCTGGTAGCCGATCGAAGCCCCCGAGTAGCGCACCCGCGCGCTGAACATCTCGGAGAAGAGCGCGGCCTGCGGACCGTACATCATGCTCAGGAACATCTGCCCGATAAAGAGCGCGAGGGTGATCAGGAACGCGCTCTTGGTGTTCACGAGCCAGAACATGGGGAAGGCCCAGAGCCCCAACAGCGCCGCGCCCGCAAGGTACACGGGACGGCGTCCGAGGCGGTCCGAGAGTGCGGACCATCCTGTCAAGAAGAAGATCTGGGCGAAACTGGAGATCAGTACGGCCGCCAGCATGAGGTTCTGGGACACCCCAAGGATCCTCGTACCGTAGTCGAGCATGCCGGTGATCATCACGTAGTAGGCGCCGTTTACTACGAAGAACGCACCCCCCGCGAGCAACACCTGCTTGGGATGCTCGCGGAGCACTTCGAGCACGGGCGAGCCGGCCTCGGATTCCTCGCCCTCGTGCTGCCTCTCCGCCAGTTGCCTGAACACGGGAGTGTCCTCCAGACGCAACTGTATGTAGAGGGCCACACCGATCAGGATGACGCTGAGCAAGAATGGTATGCGCCAGCCCCACGCCGCAAACGCACTCTCTCCCATGATCGCCGTGAGTATGAGGAAGATGCCGTTCCCGAGGACGAGCCCGACGGGAACGCCCACCTGGGCGAAGCTCCCGTAGAAGCCCCGCTTGCCCTCGGGGGCGTACTCCGTCGCCAGCAAGACCGCCCCGCCCCACTGGCCGCCGACGGCGAGGCCCTGACAGAAGCGCAACACGAAGAGGATTATCGGGGCGGCGACCCCGATGGTGGCGTACGTTGGCAACAGACCGACCAGTGTGGTCGCCGTGCCCATGGTCAGCAACGCTATGACCAGGGTGGGCTTACGACCCAACTTGTCCCCAAAGTGGCCGAATAGTATGCCTCCCACCGGACGCGCGACAAAGCCAACAGCGGCCGTGCTGAACGAGGCCAGGACCGCTGCAACCTCGCTGGCGCCGGGGAAGAACAGCGGGCCGAAGACCAGAGCCGCTGCCGTGAGGTAGATAAAGAAGTCGTACCACTCGATAGCCGAACCGGCCATCGCCGCCAGCGCTACCTTGCGCACCGTGGACGGCCTCGGCGCCGCCGCCTGCGCACCAGAATCTGTCATACATGCCTCCCCTCAAACGCCGTGTTCTTGACAACCTCGCAGGCTGAACTCTTAGGTGGCGCTCTCCAAAACCAGGTTATACGATCCCCCTTTCCCCAATTAGTCGCTGTGAGCAGATTAAGCCACTACGGAGTTAGAGTCAATCGTTACTTCAAGGATGCAAAGATGCTGCCCGGCGCGCGGTTCGCGCGCCGGGCTCATGGAATTACATCTCCCTGGACAGCTCCGCGAAGCGGTCGAGCGAGGCGGGGTTGCCAAGAGACTCCCTACTTGCGGCCTCCTCTGGCGGGGTGCCTGAGAGGATCTTCTTGATGGGCACCTCGAGCTTCTTGCCGTTGAGGGTCTTGGGTATCTCGGGGACGGCGAAGATCTCGTTCGGCACGTGCCTGGGGGAGGTGTTCTCCTTGATGCTCCCCTTTATCCTGTTCTTCAGATCGTCGTCGAGCTCGAGGCCTTCTTGCAGGACCACGAAGAGCGGCATGAAAGAGCTTCCGCCACCCTTCGGAACGTCGACGACGAGGCTATCGGCTACCTCATCGACCTTGTCGACGGCAGAGTAGATCTCGCTCGTTCCCATCCTTATGCCGCCGCGGTTTATGGTCGAGTCGGAGCGGCCGTAGATCACGCATGCGCCGTTATCCTTCACCTTGATCCAATCTCCGTGGCGCCACACGCCGGGGTAGACATCGAAGTAGCTCTCCCTGTAACGCTCCCCTTCCGGATCGTTCCAGAAGTAGATCGGCATGGACGGCATGGGCTCCGTGATGACGAGCTCCCCGACGTCGTCTGCCTGTGGGTTCCCCTCCTCGTCGAAGGCCTCGACCTTTGCCCCGAGGGACCGGGCCTGGAGCTCCCCCGCGCGGACGGGCAGGAGCGGTACCCCGCCGACGAACGCGCTGCACAGGTCAGTCCCTCCGCTGGTCGAGAAGAGCCAGAGGTCCTCCTTGACGTGTGCGTAGGCCCACTCGAAGCCCTCAGGCGGCAGCGGCGAGCCAGTCGAACCTATGGACTTGAGGTTCGTCAGGTCGAAGTCCCTCCCCGGCTCTATGTCCGCCTTCATGCAGGCTGTGATGTAACTCGCGCTGGTCCCGAAACAGGTCATGCGGGTCTTCTCGGCGAACTCCCACAGGTCGTTCATGTCCGGATAGCCTGGATTCCCGTCGTAGAGCAAGACGGTAGAGCCGGTAAGCAGGCCGGCGACGACCAGGTTCCACATCATCCAGCCCGTCGTGGTGAACCAGAAAAAGCGGTCATCCGGCCCGAGGTCCAGGTGCAACACGGCCTTCTTTAGGTGCTCGATGAGGATGCCACCCTGGCTGTGCACGATGGCCTTCGGAAGCCCCGTCGTTCCAGAGGAGTAGAGTACCCAGAGCGGATGGTCGAAAGGCACCTGCTCGAAAGCGAGCTCCGCGCCCTCGTGCCCGGCCAAGAGGTCGTCCCACACAACGACGTTCTCCAGAGCGCTCGTGTCCGGATCTGCTGACAGATAAGGGAGTACGACGGTTTTCTCTAGCGTCGAGATCTCCTCTTGCAGCCTCGCGACGACCTCTATCCTGTCGTAGTCCTTGCCGCCGTAGCGGTAGCCGTCGACCGCGAGGAGGACCTTGGGCTCTATCTGTTTGAAACGGTCTACGACGCTGCCAGCACCGAAGTCGGGGGAGCAACTCGACCAGACCGCACCTATGGAAGCGCAGGCGAGCAGGGCGATTACCGCCTCGGGGATATTCGGCAGGTAAGCCGCTACCCTGTCGCCCCGCCCGACGCCCATCTCCCTCAGGCCGGCTGCGAGCGCGGCTGTCTTCTCCTGCAACTCGCCCCAGCTCACCTCTCCGAGGGCCCTCACCTCGGACTGGTGCAGGATCGCGGGCTCGTCAGGGCGGTCTGCGACGTGCCTCAGGACGTGCTCGGCATAGTTCAACTCAGCCCCGGTAAACCACTTGGCTCCCGGCATCCCGCGCTCTCCGAGCACCTTTTCGTAGGGTTTGGAGGCTTTGATGTCGCAGTATTGCCAGACCGAGGCCCAGAACCCTTCGAGGTCTGTGACGGACCACTCCCAGAGCTCGTTATAGTCCCTGAAAGAGAGGTCCTTCTCAGCTTTCAGCCACTCCATGTAGTCGGAGATCCTGGCATTCTCCTTGAGCTCTTCCGAAGGCTCCCATAGCAGGGTCCCTTCCGCAGTTTCGGTCACGATTATCCTTTCCCTTTACATACGAACTCTCTAATGGGCTGTCGCCCCACCGTCCATGACGAGGGACGCGCCGTTTATGAACGATGCCGCTGGCGCGCAGAGGAAGGCTGCGAACTCGGCCACCTCCTCTGGTTCGATCAGGCGCTTTATCGCGGGCTCGGTCAGCATGATCTTCTCTATGACCTCGTCCTCCGAGATCCCGTGCGTGCTGGCCTGGTCGGAGATCTGATTCTCTACCAGCGGCGTCCTTACGTAAGCAGGACAGATGCAGTTGGACGTTACGCCTCTGGGCCCTCCCTCCAGGGCGACGGTCCTGGAGAAGCCCTCGAGGCCGTGCTTGGCTGAGATGTAGGCCGACTTGTAAGGCGAGGCGACCATGCCGTGGATAGAGGAGATGTTGATGACGCGCCCCCAGCCCCTCTCGTACATACCCGGCAAGGCCTTCTGCACGATCCTGAAAGGCGCCTCAAGCATGATCCTGAGTATCACAGAGAAGCGCTCGGGCGGGAACTCCTCTACGGCAGCGACGTGCTGCAGCCCCGCGTTGTTGACCACTATGTCAGTGTCGATCTCGAGGCTATTCAGCACCTCGTAGTCAGAGAGGTCGGCCTGAAGGGCCTCTCCTCCGATGCCTTTGGCGACCTCTCTGGCAGCGTCACCGTCGAGGTCGAGCACGGTGACCGCGGCCCCGGCCTGCGAGAGCCTCTCGGCGCAGGCGCGTCCGATCCCGCTCGCCGCCCCAGTCACGAGGGCACTGCGCCCTGTGAGGTCCACGTTAACAGACGACGGTCCCGATACTGTGGAAGCCTCGCTCATGTCCCTCCTTCATCCAGGGGTTCTTCTGATCTGACAGGATCTTTCCCCAGAACGCAACAGAAAAACCATGTATGGGGCAGAGCCCCTTCAAGGCGGCCTCGCCAGCGCCGAGCGTGGTCCCGCTGTCACCGTACTCTATGACGCGGCGAGGGGCTGCCCGGAGGTGAGTGGGCGCCGGAGGTACGTGCCTGCGGGCTCCCCTACGCCTTCGCCTTCGGCGAAAGCACTCCGCCCGCGCAGGAGGGTGTGAACCGGCCAGCCGGTAAGTTCCATCCCCTCGAAGGGGGTGTATTCCTGGGCGGAGAGGAGGCGTTCGGTCGTCACGGGGTAGGTCTCGTTCATGTCTACGATGGCGAGGTCGGCGTCTGCACCGACGGTGATCGCACCCTTGCGGGGGCTCAGGCCGTAGGCGCGGGCCGGATTCGTCGCGACGAGTTCCACGCAGCGCAGCAGAGATAGACCGTGTTTCAGGCCTTCGGTAAGAATGAAGGGGTAGATCAGGGCCGTGCCGCCGAAACCGGGGAGTGCCTGCCAGAGGTCACCCGCTTTGTGCTCCTCCGAGCAGCAGGCGTGGTCGGAGCAGATCCAATCGATCTCACCGCGTGCCACACCGCGCCAGAGCGCATCCACGTCTGTCTGGGCTCTTATGGGCGGGTTGACCTTGCCGCGCTGGTCCTTGTAGTTCTCGTAGGTGAGCGCGAGGTGGTGGAGCGTCGTCTCCAGGCAAACATCGAGGTAAGGGTCGAGAGCCTTCAGCTCCAGCGCCGCCTCGAAGGCCTCCTTGCTGGAGAGGTGGAGGAGGTTTATGGGGCAGCGTGTGTGGCCGGCGAGGACGCCTACCTCTGCGACGGCGAGATGTTCGGTCAACGTCGGGCGCGAGGCGCTGTAGGCTTCGAGGCCTGAGTGGACGCCTTCTTGCTTGACCCTCTCTGAGAAGATCCGGATAAGCTCGGGCTGCTCGCAGTGGATAGAGAGTGAGACCCGCGAGTCGCTTTCGCTCTGCGCATTCGCCACCTGCTCCATGATCTCGAAGAGGTGGCCGAGGTCGTAGTTCTCGCTCATCGTGTAGCCGCTGGCGTCGCTCGAGGCGCCCGAGAGGTCGAGACCCTTGTAGAACATGTAGTACTTGAAGGAGGTGACGCCGTCTTCGGAGGCGAGGCGACCGATCTCGGCGACTTGATCCCGGACCATCGGCGCCAGGTGATACCCGTAATCCACCCGCGAGTGCCCACTCGTCGCCTCCAGGACCTCAGGGAAGATCTCCGCGTAAGGACCACTCTTTCCGAGATAGTGGCTGCCGGTCCTGAAGTAGCTGATGATGCTCGTGACGCCCCCCGCGAGCGAAGAGAGCGTCTCGCTGCGCGTATCCTCCGAGATGTCGCGGTAGATGCCAAGATGGAAGTGGGCGTCCACCGCACCAGGGAGTACGAGTTTCCCCGCGGCGTCTACGACCTCGTCCGCGTCGCCTGAAGACAGGCTCTCCCCTATTGCCGAGACACGTCCGTCCTTGATACCCACGTCCGCCCTGATAAGGCCCTGTCCCGGCAGAACAGCCTGCCCGCCCGAAACGACGGTATCGAATCGGCCCATCGCCACCCCTTCCCCCGAAGTACGCATAGAGCGTCGCCAACATAGCACGGTGCGCGTGGCCCGGTCAAAACCTTGCGGTGAAACGGTGCATGAGCAAAGATGAGTGCGTAGTGTTGCGGGATTTCCGGGCAGGAGGGCGTGGTTTGGACGGAAGGCAGGCGCTCGAGGGGATCAAGATCATAGACGTGGCGACACTCTTCGCCGGACCGCTCGCCGCGACGGTGCTCGGCGACTTCGGTGCCGAAGTCATAAAGGTCGAACATCCCAAAGGAGACCCCTCACGCTCGCACGGCTACTCGAAGGACGGTGTGGGGCTCTGGTGGAAGATGCTGGGGCGCAACAAGAGGTGCGTGACCCTAAACCTGAGTAAACCAGAGGGACAGGAGATCTTCGGGCGTCTCGCAAGTGACGCGGACGTCGTGATCGAGAGTTTCAGGCCAGGTACCCTGGAGCGGTGGAACCTCGGCTACGAGCGCCTCAGCAGGATAAACGCTGGCCTCGTCCTCGCCCGCGTCACCGGCTTCGGTCAGTTCGGCCCGTACAAGGACAGGCCAGGCTTCGGCACCCTGGCTGAGTCCATGAGTGGCTTTGCGCACGTCACAGGCCAGCCTGACGGGCCGCCGACGCTCCCGCCGTTCGGGCTGGCCGACGGCATCGCGGCGCTGACGACCGCGCTCGCCATCCTGACCGCCCTCAGGGCCCGCGGCGCCGGCGGGCGCGGGCAGGTCATCGACCTGGCGATTATCGAGCCGATCTTCACCGTCCTCGGGCCGCAGCCGACGGTCTACGACCAGCTCGGTGTGATTCAACAGAGGAGCGGCAACCGCTCCGTAAACAATGCCCCGCGAAACACCTACGAGACGAAGGACGGCCACTGGGTCGCCATCTCCACCAGCGCCCAGAACATCGCCGAGCGCGTGATGCGCCTGATCGGACACCCCGAGTACATCGATGAGCCGTGGTTTGCGAAGGGCTCAGAGCGGGCCAAGCACGCAGACGAGCTCGATGAGGCGGTGGGAGCCTGGATCTCCGATCGCACCCAGGAGGAGGTCGTCGCGGCTTTCGAGGAAGCGGGAGCAGCCGTCGCCCCCATCTACGATATAGAGGGCATCATGCAAGACCCCCAGTACCAGGCACTCAACTCGATCATCACCGTAAACGACGCCGAACTCGGCCCCACAAAGATGCAGAACGTCCTCTTCCGCCTCTCCGAGACCCCCGGTGAGGTCAAGTGGTCAGGCTCAACCCTCGGAGAGCACAACGAAGAGGTCTACGGGGAGCTAGGCATCAGTAAACATGAACTGGAAGAACTCTCAGAGAAGAGCATCCTGTGAAGCCGCCGCTCCGGAGCTATCTCTACGTGTCTGGCGACGACGGGCGAAGGATCGAGAAGGCCCTCGCGAGCGAGGCCGACGCCGTTGTCCTCGACCTGGAAGACGCCGTCGCCCCGAACCGCAAAGAGGCGGCCCGCGAGACGGTCGCCCGCGTTCTCGAGTCGGAACCCGAGAAGTCGGTCTTCGTCAGGGTGAACGCGGTGGGAACCGAGCTCTCGGCGGCGGACATCGACGCGGTGGCGTCCCGCCACCTCGCCGGGTTGCGGCTGCCTAAGACCGAATCGGTTGAGAGCGTAAGGCTGGTGGCAGAGACGCTCGAAGTGCTGGGCAGCGGGGCCCGGATACAGTGCCTGATCGAATCCGCCCTTGGCCTCGAGCGCGCATTCGAGATCGCTACCTCCCACGAGAGGGTCGCCGGCATAAGCCTCGGCGAAGCCGACCTCTCGGCGGACCTCGGCGTGGGCGACGAGACCGGACTGCTCTACGCACGCTCGCGCATCGTGAGCGCCGCTCGTGCAGCCGCGCTGCCGCACCCGGTCCAGAGCGTGTACACGAACGTCCACGACCTCGACGGACTGCGCCGTTCTACCGAAGTAGGGAAACGCCTCGGCTTCGTCGGACGCTCGGCCGTGCACCCCTCTCAGGTCCCCGTCGTCAACGGAGTCTTTACGCCGACGGAGGGGGAGGTATCTGAAGCCAAGGGACTGCTCGACCGGCTCGGCGGCGAGGGGGGCGTGTTCATGCTCGAGGACGGCCGGTTCGTGGACAGGGCGGTAGTCGAGTCCGCGCGCCTCACGCTCGCGCTGGCGAGAGGGAGGTAGCGTCTTGAAGGACGGTCTGCTTGATGCGCTGGAAAGCGGTATTGAGGTCTATGACCTGGCGCAGCCCCTCGCCGCGGAGACGCCCCACTCGCCTAACCATCCGCCGTTCAGGATGGCCCTTGTGCGCCGCCACGGCGACATAGTCCGCAAGGACGGAAGCTCCGCGGCGAACGAGTTGATCTCGACCAGCGGCCATACGGGGACCCACGTCGACGCCCTAGTCCACGTCTCCTACAGGGGCCACCTGCATGGCGGCACCCCCGCGCACGAAGCCCAGCAGGGTGGACGCTTCTCGGTGCTCGGCGTGGACACCATCGAGCCGCTGGTCTGCCGGGGCGTGCTGCTCGACGTAGCCGGGCTGCGCGGTGTGGAGGTGCTGCCCGGTGGATACGGCATAACAGAAGAGGATCTCGCCTCGGCCGAACGGGAGGCGGGCGTACAGGTCAGGGCCGGTGACGTCGCCCTCATCAGGTCGGGCTGGGCGCAGCACTTCGGCGACGCCGGGGTCTTCCTCGGGCACGAGAGTGGTGTGCCGGGCCCTACCGAAGAGGCCGCCCGCTGGCTCGCCGGTCGGGGCGTGCGGGCGACGGGCGCGGAGACCATAGCCTATGAGCAGATAAAGCCCGAGGTCGGGCACGCTCTCCTGCCTGTTCACCGCCTGCTCCTCGTGGAGCACGGCATCCCCATCATCGAGGTCATGAACCTGTCAGGGCTCGCGGCGGCCGGTGTGCAAGAGTTCGTGTTCGTCCTCGCGCCGCTCAAGATCGTGGGCGGGACAGGCTCCCCGGTACGCCCGCTGGCGCTGGTGCAGAGATGACACCAGAAACCCTGTTGCAAGAGATTTCCAGGTTCGCCGCCGGAGTGCGGGACAGCAACGTAGGACCGGAGATCCTCCAGGATGCCAGAAGGCGGACGACCGACATCATCGGGATAGCCCTTGCGGCGAGTGGGATGGAGCCGGCCAGGATCGTGGGAGGGGTGATCGAAGGCTGGGGCGGCGAGGAGCAAGCGGGCGTCATTGGACGGGGCGAGAGGTGTCCGGCCGCGAGCGCCGCCCTCATGAACGGTACCCTGGCGCACTCCCTCGACTACGATGACACGCACCTCCCTTCTGTGTTGCACCCGAGCGCAGCGGTCGTGCCTGCGGCGCTCGCGGCGGCCGAGACCTCAGGGGTTACGGGCCGGGATCTCCTCGCCGCCATCGCCGCCGGGGATGAGCTGGTCGTGCGCGTCGGCATGGCCGGCTACGACCCTGCTCTGGGCAACTCGATCTTCTTCGAGAAAGGTTTGCACGCCACCTCTATCGCCGGGACTCTCGGTGCTGCACTCGCGGCGGCGATGGTCTACGGGCTCGGGGAAGAGGAGATCGGTCACGCCGTAGCAATCTCGGCGAGCATGGGGGCCGGTATCATCGAGGCGAACCGCACCGGAGGGACGGTCAAGCGCATACACTGCGGCTGGGCCGCACACGCCGGCGTCACCGCCGCCGAGCTCGCCGCCCACGGCCTGACCGGACCTCCGACGGCCTTCGAAGGCCGGTTCGGCTTTCTGCAGGCATATCTCGACGATAAAGCAGACACCGAAGCGTTGACGCGAGGACTCGGGGAACAATGGGAGGTGACAAGGATCTTCTTCAAGCCCTACCCCGCGAACCACTTCACCCACGCGGGGATAGACGCGGCGTTAACGTTGCGCGAGGAGGGTCTCGATATCGAGGAGATCGAAGAGGTAGAGCTCGGCGTCGCCAGCCCTGTCTTGCGCACCATCGCCCAGCCCGAAGACGAGAAAGCGAAGCCCGAATCGGGGTATGCCGCCCAGTTCAGCGGCCCCTTCACCGTCGCGACAGCCCTCGTTGGAGGCGGGGGCCTGGGTGTCTGCCTGGACGACCTCACCGACGAGGACGTGACCGACCCCGTAAAACTCGACCTCGCCTCGCGCGTGCGCTGCGTCGCCGACGAGGAGTGCGACCGCATCTTCCCCAACCAGTTCCCCGCCGTGCTGCGCGTCCGGCTGAAGAACGGCGAAGTGCAGGAGGCGCGCGTATCGCACAACCGTGGCGGGCCGGAGAACCCTTTGAGCGACGAGGAGCTCGAGGTCAAGTTCCGAACGAACGCCGGGCGCGCCCTGCCGGCCAAGCAAGTCGAGGAGCTGCGTTGCGCGCTGGAGGTGCTCGGCGGGGCGGACACCGTGGGAGACGTGACGCGGCTAGCAGGAACGAGAGGCTCGGTCCGATCCGACCGGGGGCATGCCGGAGGCTAGTCTCCCCCACACGGAGAATCGAGGCGGAGCGCGATCTCTTACTACGTCCCGGGTTCTCCAGGGCCCTCCGCGATGAGCCGGCGCTCTTCCGCCCGTGTCTCGGTTATGTCCCCCTGGTACGTCTCCGAGGCAAGGATTACCGAGATCACGGTGATGAGCGCCATCGCCGCCGTGT
>OBLS010000320.1_pt1 | contig 16493 bp, 19 predicted proteins | sample 1519901 | NCBI WGS metagenome assembly OBLS01 (sample SAMEA3113585, study PRJEB22503) | soil metagenome | reverse complement strand
GACAAGGTGTTCCGCGCCCTCGCCTCGCAGCATCGCCGAGCGATCCTCGACGCGTTGTTCGAGCGCGACGGCCAGACCGCCGGTGGCCTCTGGGCGCGCTTCCCGGAGATGACCCGATTCGGTGTCAGCAAGCATCTGCGCATCCTGGAGGAGGCGAATTTGATCACCACCACCCGCCAGGGCCGGACCAAGCTGCACTTCCTCAATCCAGTGCCCATCGCTCAGATCGCACACCGCTGGATCAGCAAATATGCCGCTCCTTACGCCAGCGCCCTTGTCGATCTTGAGTCACATGTCGCCGACCATCGCAGCTAGGAGGATCGATGCCCATCACCGCGCACGTCTACCAGATCTACATCGCCGCCAGCCCTGATGAAGTCTGGTCGGCTATCACCGACTCCGCCTGGACTCGCCGCTACTTCCACGGCACCTCGTTCGTCGAGCCACCTCAAGCTGGACGGCCGTACCGCACCGTGACCGCCGATGCGCGTCCAGCCATAGATGGTGTGATCGAGGAGATGCAGCCGCCGGATGGGGGCCGGGCTGGACGATTCGTTCAGACCTGGCATGTGCTCTACGACGCCGCCATGTCCGCGGAACCGCCGGGCAGAGTGGAGTGGACCATCGAGGAGGCCGGGAACGGCCTGACCCGAGTTCGGCTCGTGCATGGCGACCTGGCGCAAAGTCCGCGCACTTGGGTGAGCGTGAAAGACGGCTGGGTATGGATCCTCGACAGCATGAAGAGCCTGTTGGAAACCGGCCGCCCGCTGCCATCAATCGACGGCGAAGGGGAGCCCAGCGACGAGATCGCTGAACCTGATTGGCATCGGGCACAAGCGGTCGAGGCGAACAACTCGCTCTGGGATCTGTTCAACAAGCCGGATCGCACCGAAGACGACAACGAGGACATGCTTCGCCGCGCCTACGCGGCGGCTTATCACTGGCAACGCGCCCGGGGAGCCAAGCCGGAGAACGCTGCCAGGGCCCACTACATGATCTCCAAGGCGCTGCTGCTCAGCGATCAGCCGGAGGCGGCGCTCCGCTCCGCCGACAAATGCCTCGCCGTCTGCCGTGCGAACGCGCTGACTGATTTCGATCTGGCCTACGCGCAGGAGGCGCGTGCCCGGGCGTTACGAGCGATTGGGGACGCGGCGGAAGCCGCCGCCGCGTGGACCGCAGCCACGTTAGTGCCCATCGCCGACCCCGAGGACCGGAGGCTTCTCGAGGCCGACTTCGCCGACTACTGAACATCTTCCTCACGCTGAGGTGAGCTCTTGCCGTTGAGCCATGTCACGGTGGCGCACAACGCGTCACCAGCCGTCTCACGCACCCGCCGGAGCTCGCGTTCTCGCTGGGTCACCTCGAACGAGGAGATACTGCGACCGTCATTTCGCAGCGCTTCGTCGCAGGCGGTGATCAGCCGAAGTGCTCGAGCGACCGTAGCCCGCTCCCGAGCGCCATAACCGGGGGGAAGGTGTGGCTCGGCACTCCGCCGTGGCCGGCGCCCCACGGCCACGTCAAGGCGTTGCAACGTGTGGCCAGCGGACAAGATCGCCTCATTGAAGGCTCTCTCCGCCTCGTACGGCGTCGGTGGAGACAGGGGTCTGGCTCCGGCGAAAGCACGCCACTGCACCGCCTGCCCCAACCGAAACGGGATCAGCGCAACGCCCCGCGTCGCTCCAACCACCGCTTGGCCGACGTTCAGCGCCGCTCGGTTGAGCTGTTCCGGACCCCGTAGCGGGCCAAGGGCTCCGGGAACCGGCAGCACCAGCAGCCAGCGCTCAGGCTCGGCGACGATCAGCTGCGGAAGCGCCAGCTCGAGCCGCGTCGCGTTCAGCGGGTCGAGGTCAAGAGCGTCGTCGGGATCGACGACGTGGTGAGCGACATCGTTGCTCATGATCGCGGTCAGGGCATCGTCGAGGCTCTGGGCCTGGTGGATCACCGCGTTCAGATTGGCAGCCATCGCCAGCGACGGCGAGGCCGGCACGAGCGGTGACTGCATCGCCCCACCGTACGGTAGCTCGCCTGTAGGTTTCTCCTCATGGCGTCCGTGGTTGACCTGGCCGGAGTCACCATCGTTCGCGGTGGGTCGACGCTGGTTGACGATGTCACGTGGCGGATTGACGAGTCCGACCGCTGGGTCGTGATCGGCCCCAACGGTGCCGGCAAGACGACCCTGCTTCAGGTCCTGGCCGCTCAAATCCACCCGACCAGTGGGGTTGCCGGCTTGCTCGGGGAGGTGCTCGGCACCGTCGACGTCTTCGAGCTCCGCCCTCGGATCGGGCTGACTTCTGCGGCGCTCGCCGAACGCATTCCCCGCGGGGAGCGGGTGCAGGACGTCGTGGTTTCGGCGTCCTACGCCGTGGTCGGACGCTGGCATGAGGAGTACGACGGACTTGATCATGAGCGCGCCATGGAGCTGCTGGCGCAATTGCGAATCGACGCGCTGGCCGACCGGACGTTCGGGACGCTCAGCGAAGGCGAGCGCAAGCGCGTGCAGATCGCACGGGCGCTGATGACGGACCCAGAGCTGTTACTGCTCGACGAGCCGGCGGCAGGACTCGACCTGGCCGGGCGGGAGGCGCTCGTCCGGACCTTGAGCGAACTGGCGCTCGACCCCTACGCGCCGGCGTCGGTGTTGGTCACCCACCATGTGGAAGAGATTCCCGACGGCATCACCCACGCCCTGCTGATGCGGAGTGGACGGGTCATTGCCGCCGGCGAGCTGCGGGACACCCTGACTTCGGACCATCTGTCGGCGACGTTCGAGTTGCCGCTGAATCTGGAGGAGTCCGGGGGCCGGTGGGTCGCCCGAGCCATCTGAGCGTGAACGCAATTCCGGCCCCCCGGTCGGCCGCTTGCTGCGGACTGCTGAGGAATCTGGCCTCAGCATGATCCGAGGGAGACTCCTCGGCCGATCTGGCACCATTGAAGGAGGGTGGGTACACCGTGGGAGAGAACTTGACCGACTGGCTCGGTGAGAACAGCTGGGCGATCTGGCTGAGCCTTGCCTTCCTGCTGGCGGTCGCGGAAGTTTTGTCCCTCGACCTGGTGCTGATCATGCTTGCCGTCGGTGCCCTCGCCGGTGCAGGTGTCGCAGTCCTCACACCCGGCCTGTGGTGGTTGCAGATCCTGACCGCTGCCGCGGTGTCGGTCCTCATGCTGCTCTTGCTACGACCCACACTGCTCAGGCGAGTCCGCAACATGCCTGGTTACCGCTCGTCGACGGCCAAGCTGGTCGGTAGCAGCGGTGTCGCGGTGTCACAGATCGACCGGCACGGGGGCGAGATCAAGGTTGACGGGCAGAGCTGGACCGCACGTCCTTACATCTCCGACGTGGTGATCCAACAAGGCACGGAGATCGAGGTTTACGAAATCGACGGAGCCATCGCCGTGGTGTACCCCAAGCACGGTGCACTGCCTTAGCGGTAGTGCGCGGAGAGATAGGAAGAACGTGGACATTGCGTCATTGATCGTCGCGCTGGTCATCGCGTTGGCGGTGATCTTCTTCATTGCCAATGCAGTCCGGGTCATTCGGCAGCAGCGGGTGGGACTGGTCGAGCGGCTTGGCAAGTTCCACCGCACGCTGGAGCCAGGCCCGCATCTCGTCGTGCCAGTACTGGACAAGGTGCGGTACAACATCGACATGCGGGAGAACGTGGTCCCGTTCCCCCCGCAGGGCGTGATCACCGAAGACAACTTGATGGTCAACATTGACTCGGTCATCTACTTCCAGATCATCAATCCGGTGCGAGCCGCTTACGAGGCCCAGAACTACGTCCAGGCGATCGAGCAACTCACCATGACAACACTCCGCAACATCATCGGCGGTCTCGATCTCGAGCAAGCCCTGACCAGCCGTGAGCAGATCAACCAGCAGTTGCGGGTCGTGCTCGACGAGGCGACCGGCAAGTGGGGGATCAAGGTCAACCGTGTGGAGCTGCGGGCCATCGAGCCGCCGGCCACGATCCGCGATGCGATGGAGAAGGGTGCGCGAGCCGAGCGCGACCGACGAGCGGCTGTGCTGCTCGCTGACGGCCAGCGGCAAGCGCAGATTCTCTCCGCCGGTGGAGAGAAGGAATCCGCGATCTTGCGGGCGCAGGGTGACCGCGAGGCGGCCGTGCTGCGCGCCCAAGCCGATCGGCAGGCGCAGATGCTCCGCGCCGAAGGCGAGGCACAGGCCATCAGTACTGTCTTCAATGCCATTCATGCCGGCCAGCCAGATCAGGCCCTGTTGGCCTATCAGTACATGCAGATGCTGCCGACGATCGCTCGCGGAGATGCGAACAAGGTCTGGATCGTGCCAAGCGAACTGAACGACGCTCTCAAGGGTTTGGGCAGCGCGGCAGGTTCTGTCAGCTCCGCGATTCCCGCAGTCGCCAAGGGCGAATTCACCAGACCCCCGGAAATCGACGTGCAAAGCGAGATCGATCAGCAGAATGCCGAGGAGGAGGCGCGGGCTCAGCGGACCGTGGACGAAGCCATCCAGGCCGCCCGGGAGCTCGACAATCCGGTTCGCGCCGATCTGTCAGCCTTGGGGGGTGCACACCAGCAACCGGCGGTCTCCGCTGCGCCGAACGGTCATGCCGAGGCCTCTCCTGGTGACGGTCAGCCTGACGTGGAGCGCTCGCCCTACACCTCACCGGTGGAGCCGAACACTCGGCAGTGACCTGGCTCGACCTAGTGGCCCTGTTGGGGGCCGGGGCAGCAGCGGGCTTGATCAACACTGTGGTCGGGTCGGGAACCTTGATCACGTTCCCGACCCTGCTGGCTCTCGGAATACCGCCGGTGACGGCGAACATCTCCAACACGGTCGGGCTGGCGCCTGGTTCGCTATCCGGCGCCCTATCCATGCGGCCCGAGCTTGACGGACAGCGACAACGGGTGTGGCGCTTGGGCACCGCGTCGCTGCTGGGCGGCATCGCCGGTGCCGCACTCCTGTTGCGGCTACCGTCGTCGGCGTTCGACGCCATCGTGCCGATCTTGATCGGCATCGGCTGCCTTCTGGTCATCGTTCAGCCCACCGTGACTCGCTGGATTGCGTCCCGGCGACAACGTCTGGGCTCAGCGCAGCCGGCGCCGCACGGAGCGATCGGGCTGTGGATTGCGGTGCTGATCACAGGCGTGTACGGCGGCTACTTCGGGGCGGCCCAAGGGGTTCTGCTGCTCGGTGTGATGGGCATCGGACTGGTCGAGACGTTGCCCAGGATCAACGCCGTGAAGAACGTCCTGGCCCTCATTGTGAACGGCGTCGCTGGAATCTTGTTCGTGATCATCTCCGTGGTCCCCGGTGGCCAGCAGGACGCGCACGTGAACTGGGCCGCCGCGGTGACCATTGCGGTCGGATCGGTGCTCGGCGCTCAAGTCGGCGGTCGGGTCGGACGAAAGCTACCCGCGATGATCTATCGGGTCATCATCGTCGCCGTCGGGGTGGCAGCCATCGTCAGCATGCGAGGGTAGCGGCCGCCCATTCGACAGGTTCAGGGAGCGGAGGGATGAGCGATGTTGAACACCCGGGCACTCGGGAGATCGGCGACATCGCCGCCGCGGATGGCGATCTTGCTGTCCCGGATTCCGCTGCCGATCACTACCCAGGGGCTCGCAGCGACCTGATCATCGATCAGAATCGGCCAGCCGGGCGGCAGCCCTATCGGAGTGATGCCGCCGTAGGCCATGCCAGTCAGCGACACCGCCTCCGCCATGTCGGCGAAAGAGATCTTTCGCACGTCGAGGTGTCGGCGGACCGTCTTGTTGACGTCGGCGCGGTCGGTCGCGAGGATCAGGCAGGCCGCCATGGTGACGCTCTCAGCTCGGCGACCGGCGACCACGACGCAGTTCGCCGACACTGCCAGCGGCACCTCGTAGGTCTCGCAAAAGGCCGCCGTGTCGGCAAGCGCTGGATCGATCGCGGCGACGAAACAGCTGAGCTGGTGTCGCGAGATGGCGTCGCTGACCACTGGTGCCAGAAATTCAGGATGATCATGTGCGGGCAACCAGCTCAGCGTGCCGAGCGAAGGTCCGATCGCAGGCGAGGCCATCGGCTCAGACTAGGAGGAGGCCGACTCCGGCGCACGCCGCGGCCCATCCCAGGCTTGCGAACGTACCGATGATGAAGCGCTCCGCAGCGCCTGATCCCTGGCCCGCCTTCAGATCGGGATAACGGCCCAGGCCCTTGATCGCCACGATGACCGCGATACCGGCCGAGAAGCCGCTCAAGATCGACGCCGCCATGGTCAGCCGCTCCAGCGCGCCTATCCAGGAACCGCCATGGAGGATCGTCCGCTGGACCCGAGGTGTGCCGGGACGCGAACTCGCATCGGCCAGCGACAGCAAGCACGACGTCAGCGGCCCGCCACAGGCAAAGGCGGCGAAAACCGCCACGGCATAGCCCAGCCAGGTCCAGCCCCCGACCAGCGGGGAAGCCAATCCGGCGAGCAGGGCGACAGTCCCTGTGCCGACGGTGACGATGGCGACGATTGCGACCAGCAGGGCGGGCCGCGCCAGCAGAGGTTGCCGAGCGGGTGATCCGGAGGGAAACCAGAGGGGGATGGTCCCGGCGCTCAGCACCGTCCAGAGGCCCATGGCAATCACGGCCATGGTGTTCACGCCCGCAACTCCTTCGCCGGCGTGTCCGGCGTCGCTGTCCTCTCGGCCCGGGCCAACAGTCGGGCTAGCACCGGGCGGGCTTCCCGGTCCAGTGACCAGTGAGCTGCCTGGAGGCGCTGGCTGAGGGCCTGCCTGGTGATCTCGAGGGTGTTGGCGGCTGCTGCCTGGGTGAGCCCCCGATCCATGAGGTCGGCCGCCTCCCAACCGAGTGGGGAGCGGCGCTGCTGCAGCGCGACGAGCAGCCGAAAGGTGATCTCCACGTCCCGCACTTCGACGCGATCAGGGGCCGCCTGCACACTCAGGTGGGTCGGCTCCTTCTTGGCGGCATCGACCGCACTCCGCGCAGCGAGGAATGCTGGCCCCCGGGCTTGCCGGACATCGGATGGCAGCGGCTGCTGGACAGCCCCGATTCCGATCCCTATGTGCCAAGCCACGGTACGCATGAGGCCCAGCGTGACATCTACCACTGACGCTGGGCTGGCTAGCAGGCCTTGGAATTCATCGCCGACGGTACGGGTGAAGGGAAGCAATGTCTCGACCTCGCCGAGCTGGGCGAGCGTGACGTCCACCAGGTCCTGCTGAGCACGGGATTGGATCTGGTCCACCGTCAGAACGAACGGCACCAAGCAAGGCTATAGCCTTGAACCTTGAGAATCAAGGCTGAGATGTTGCGTAAACTAACGCGGTGCCGATCGTTCCGGTTGAGAAAGCGAGCGATTCCCGGCTGAGCGATTACATCAGGCTGCGGGATGTCTCCCTGCGCAAGCTATTGGAGACCGAGCAAGGGTTATTCATCGCCGAAGGCGACAAGGTGATTCGGCGAGCGGTGCAGGCCGGCTATCGGCCACGGTCATTTCTGCTCGCCGAGCGCTGGTTGCCGGGGATGGCCGACGTCACTCAGCGCTGGCCGGACGCGCCGATCTACCTCATGACCGAACAGCTGGTCGAAACGGTGACCGGCTTTCACGTCCATCGCGGTGCCCTCGCCTCGCTGCACCGTGAACAGCGTCATCGGCTGGAGGACCTGCTGGAGTGTGATCGGGTCGTGGTCGTCGAGGACGTGGTCGATCACGCGAACGTCGGCGCGATCATCCGGAACGCGGCCGGCCTGGGCTGGGACGGCGTGATCCTTGCTCCGCGAGCCGCGGACCCGCTCTACCGGCGATCGATCAAGGTGAGCATGGGTGCGGTGTTTTCGCTGCCGTGGGCAAGGCTTCGTGATTGGGCAGGTGCTCCGGGTCTGCTACGTCAGTCGGGCTTTCGGACCGTGGCTTTGACGCTTGCCCCGAACGCCGTCGACCTGGATAGCGTCCACGCCGAACTCGGCGCCCAGGAACGGGTGGCCATCCTGCTGGGTGCCGAAGGCGGCGGCTTGTCGGCCGCGTGGACGGGAGGTGCAGAGCTGCGCGCCAAGATCCCGATGTCTCCTGGCATCGACTCGCTCAATGTCGCGGCTGCGTCGGCGATCGCCTGCTACGTGCTGGGCCCGCTCTCGGCCGGTACCCGAGGCGTGACCGGCCAATCGCTGGGATAACTGTCGGCGGCTTCCGAATGCAGGAGGTAGAGCTTCTTTCGCGCTCGTCCGGAGAGCCGGTCACCGAAGACGATGCCGTTCAGATGATCAGTTTCGTGCTGGAGGCAGCGGGCCAGCAGACCCGTTCCGTGCACCTCGACCGGCTGGCCCAGGGCATCCCGGCCTCGGCAGATTGTGTGATCGGGGCGAGCGAGCTCCAGGTAAGCGCCCGGGAGGGACAAGCAGCCCTCATCGGACGCCTCGAGCTTCCGCTCCTTGCCTTCGGGCAGGACGACCTCCGGGTTACACACGGAACCGACCTGACGCACCTCGTCGGCGTTGGGGCAGTCGAAGACGAAGACCGCCAGATCGACCCCTACCTGGGTAGCGGCCAGACCGACGCCCTCGGCGGCGTACATGGTGGCGAACATGTCCCGGATCAGCTGGAGCAGCTCCTCATTGAACTCCTTCACCGGCCTGGTCTTGGCGTGCATCACAGGGGTTCCCCAGCGCATGATGGGGAGCACTCGGCCACCGGTTCTGAGGTCACCAACGGCCAGATCGGAAGTCGGGTTCACGCCTCAACGCTACCTTCGAGGTCCCTCGGACGCGGAGTGGCGGCTTGTCTGGGACTCTCCGCACGTCGAGGGTGAGGACATGGAGTCGGCCCAGGCTAGCGGTGATGAGCGCGAGCGAGCGTCGACCGTTGCCGGGGATGATCTGGAGCAACTCGGGAGTCCGTTTCCCGAGCTTTTGGAGGACTACATTCGGCACCTCAGACTCAGCCGCGACTTCTCCTCGCACACCGTTCGGGCCTATGCGGGCGATGTTGCCGGCTTTCTGCTGCATCTTCAGCGACTTGGCGCTACGTCGCTCGATGACGCATCGCTGCAGAGCGTCCGCAGCTGGCTGGCCAAGCAAGCCTCACTGGGGTTGGCCCGAGCGACGCTGCAAAGAAGGGCCGCCGCCATACGGATGTTCTGTCGTTGGGCGCATCAGGAGGGTCATGCGTCCAGCAATCCGGCTGCCAAGCTGAGGTCGCCCAAGGCGGTTCGCACGTTGCCGGCGACACTCGAGCCAGCCGAGGCGGCGGGGATGCTTGCTGCGGCGATTGCGGTGGCGCGCCAGTCTGGTGGGCCGGCCGCGTTGCGTGACGTGGCAATTCTGGAACTGCTCTACGCGACGGGAATCCGGGTTTCGGAGTTGGTCGGACTGGACATCGACGACGTCGACCCGGGCCGGGGCACGGTCCGCGTGTTCGGCAAGGGCCGCAAGGAAAGGAGCGTGCCGGTCGGTGCTCCCGCCCTCCACGCCCTGGAAGCCTGGCTCGGGCCACCTCGAGCCAGGCTGGTCACCGCCGATTCCGGCGCGGCAGTCTTTGTCGGGGACCGGGGCGGGAGAATCGATCCACGGGTGGTACGCAGAATCGTTCATCGCGCACTGAGGGTCGTAGACGGCGCCCCGGATCTCGGACCGCATGGACTTCGGCATGCCATGGCCACCCATCTGCTCGAAGGCGGTGCCGATTTGCGCAGCGTGCAGGAGATGCTCGGTCACGCCTCCCTGGCCACTACGCAGATTTATACCCATGTCACGAACGAGCGGCTCCGAAGGGCGTACGAGCAAGCGCATCCTCGGGCGTGATAGCCACAATCAGAAGTACGTCATCGGATTTGTCACCGCGCCGTCCAGCCACAGCATGAGATGAAGGTGACAGCCCGTGGACAAGCCGGTGCTTCCCACGTAGCCGATGACTTGCCCTTGAGCGACGTGTTGGCCCATGTCCACCACATAACCGTCCGCGTGGTTGAACCCGGTGATCACGTGCCGTCCGTCGACGACCCCATGATCGATCATCAATCGATGGCCGTAGCCGGCGCTGAAGTATGCGGCGCTGACCCGACCAGCGTGCGGCGCTCGGATCGGTGAGCCGCAGGCAGCGCCGAAGTCCGTGCCGTCGTGGAGCTTCCAGACCCGCAGAACGGGATGGAAGCGCAGGCCGAAACCCGACGTGATGCTGCCCGAGACCGGTTGCCGGAACCCGCGCCGTCCGCCCGAGCTTGCAGGATCCAGCACGGCCGCGGGTCCGATGACTCGCGTCAGGGGCGGCGCGGCCCCGGTTGCGGCCGCCCGCTTCGCCAGCGCCCGTTGCTCGGCGCCCACCAGGCGCACGCCTCCGCGCCGAACGCCACCGCTGAGCAATTGGAGCGGGTCGAGATACTCCGCACCTCGCCGCAGGCCCCAGTGCAGGCAGGTGCCGGGGCAGTGCGAGCCCGCCCCCAACCGACCGATCACCTGGCCGGCAACCACCGCAGTACCGACATGCACCTTGGGACTGACCGGCTCATACGTCGTCCGGAGGGTGCCGTGGTCAACGACCACCACGCCACGACCGGCGATCTGTCCGGCGAAGCGGACGGTTCCGGCCGCGGCCGAGCGGACGGGTGCGCCGAGACGGGCAGCCAGGTCGACCCCCCGGTGACCTGCGTTCCAGCGCAGTGCAGGCGGGTTGAAGCCACGCACGATGGTGGCTGGGCCGTCCAACGGCCAGACCGCCTGCACGGATCGCCGTGGCGAAGCTGGCGCGCTCGTGGGTGAGCTCGCCATCGCCACTGCGAAAGACATCGCCAGCAGAAGGGGTCGGACGACCTGCATGTCGACACCTTGCGCATCGCCAGCAGGATCGTTCGGCCCACCCGAAATCTGTGGATCCAGGTGTCAAGCCTGGCGGGGCTGGGGATAAGTTCTCCTCACGCGCGTCGAAGCGGTAAGCTGCCTTCGGCAGTCCGCAAGGGCTGACTTCGCTTGCCCGCAGCTGTCGTGGCACATCCGGTCTCGACCCGCATGGGAACGAGTCTGTGTCGCGCGGGCATCAGGCGGCGTCGAAAGGCTCGGCGCCGAGCAACCGCACGCCGGGCGTTCGCCTGCCCGGTAAGGAAGGAATGCGGCCATGGCCGTCGTCACTACGCGCCAGCTTCTCGAAAGCGGCGTTCACTTCGGGCACCAGACCCGACGGTGGAACCCCAAGATGAAGCGCTTCATCTTCACCGAGCGCAACGGCATCTACATCATCGACCTCCAGCAGTCACTGACCTACATCGACCGCGCGTACGCCTTCGTCAAGGACACCGTCGCGCGTGGGGGCCAGATCCTCTTCGTGGGCACCAAGAAGCAAGCCCAGGAAGCGATCGCTGAGCAGGCCACCCGGGTTGGCATGCCATACGTCAACCAGCGCTGGCTGGGCGGCATGCTGACCAACTTCCACACCGTGATCAAGCGCATCCAGCGGCTCAAGGAGCTGGAGGGCATGGACTTCGATGACGTGTCCACCTCAGGCTTGACCAAGAAGGAGCTGCTCGGCCTGCGCCGCGAGAAGGAGAAGCTCGAGAAGGCCCTCGGCGGTATCCGCGACATGAGCAGGACGCCGCAAGCGGTATGGATCGTCGACACCAAGAAGGAACATCTCGCCGTAGACGAGGCCCGGAAGCTGCGGATTCCGATCATCGGCATCCTGGACACGAACTGCGATCCGGACGAGGTGGACTTCGCCATCCCGGGCAACGACGATGCGATCCGTTCAGTGTCGCTGCTGACCCGCGTGCTGGCCGATGCCGTGGCGGAAGGCTTGATGGCCCGCTCGGGAGGAGTGCAAACAGGCGCCGAAGCTGAAGTCGAGCCGATGCCTGACTGGGAGCGTGAACTTCTGGGCGCCTCGCAGGAGCCGGCTCCGGCCGTTGCCAGCGATGTCGCCGCCGCTGACGCCCTGCCCACTCCCGGTGAGGAGCAGCCCGAGGAAGCGGCGGAGCTGGCCGAAGCAGCAGCCGACGCCGCCGTCGACGTGGAGCGGCAGCTGGATCAGCCGGTTAACAACTGAGCGAACGACGAGAGATCAGAGGATCACACCGATGTCAACGATCACCGCAGCTGAAGTCAAGAAGCTTCGGGATTCCACGGGCGCCGGAATGATGGATGCCAAGCGCGCCCTGACTGAGGCCGAGGGCGACTTCGACAAAGCCGTCGAGGTCCTGCGGGTCAGCGGTCAGGCCAAGGCGGCGAAGCGGGGGGCCGAGCGTTCCGCGACCAACGGACTGGTGGTCTCCTCCGACGGCGCCCTGCTGCAGCTCGGTGCTGAAACGGACTTCGTCGCGAAGAACGAGGAGTTCCAGCGCCTCGCCGCCGATGCGGTCCAGGCTGTCGCAGCGAGTCGGGCCGACAGCGTCGAGGCCGCCAAAGCCGCGCCTCTGCCCTCGGGTCAAAGCGTCGCCGATGCGGTCGAGGAACTGGCCGTCAAAATTGGTGAGAAGCTCGAGGTCAGCGCCGCGGCGTACTTCGACGGCCGGACCGTGGTGTATCTGCACCGACGCGCGTCGGATCTGCCTCCGCAAGTGGGCGTGTTGGTGGAGTACGACGGTGCCGACCAGGCTGCCGCCCGGACGGCAGCGATGCAGATCGCCGCGATGCGTCCGCAATACCTCAGCCGCGAGGAGGTGCCGACCGATCTGGTGGAGAACGAGCGCCGGATCGCTGAAGCCACGGCAAGGGAAGAAGGGAAACCTGAGCAGGCCGTACCGAGGATCGTCGAGGGCCGCGTCAATGCCTTCTTCAAGGACGTCGTCCTGCTTGACCAACCCTCGGTCACCGATAACAAGACGCCGGTGGGCAGACTGCTCTCCGACGCCGGGCTGACCATCAAGCGGTTCGCGCGTTTCGAGGCAAGTGGCTCCTGAGTTGTCCGTGCGCTGAGCTTGGTCGAACCGGCCCGTCGGCCAAGCTCACCGCCCGTCTGACACGACCATCGATCCGGAGGTGCTGTGACCAGTCCTTACAAACGAGTCCTGCTGAAGTTGTCCGGTGAGGTGTTCGGTGGCGGAAAGGTTGGCGTCGACCCGGACATGGTGGCCGGCCTGGCCGCCCAGATCGCCGAGGTCGTACGATCCGGTGTCCAGGTTGCGGTCGTGGTCGGCGGGGGCAACTTCTTCCGCGGCGCTGAACTCCAGCTGCGCGGGATGGAACGAGACCGTGCCGACTACATGGGCATGCTCGGCACGGTGATGAACTGCCTGGCCCTGCAGGACTTCCTGGAGAAGCTGGGGGTCCAGACCCGGGTGCAGACGGCCATCACCATGGGCCAGGTCGCCGAGCCCTACATCCCGCGCCGGGCCGAGCGGCACCTGGAGAAGGGCCGAGTCGTCATCTTCGGCGCCGGCTCAGGAATGCCGTACTTCTCCACCGACACCGTGGCGGCGCAGCGGGCGCTGGAGATCAGTGCCGAGGTGCTGCTGATGGGGAAGCAGGGGGTGGACGGTGTCTACTCTGCCGACCCGCACAAGCATCCGGAGGCGGTGAAGTTCGACGAGCTCACCTACGACGAGTACCTGGCCAAGGACCTCAAGGTGGCCGACGCGACCGCCATCAGCATGGCCCGGGACTACAAGCTGCCGATGATCTTCTTCGGACTGGACACCGAAGGTTCCATCGTGGCCGTGGTGTCGGGTGAGAGGATCGGTACAACTGTTCACGCCTGACCAGGGCGTGGAGGACGTAGGAGGAGGGTCGTGATCTCGGACATCATCCGTGACGCGGAAACCAAGATGGCGAACGCGGTCGAGTACGCCAAGGAGGAGTTCGCGGCCATCCGCACCGGCCGGGCTCATCCGGCGATGTTCGTCAAGCTGACCGCGGACTACTACGGCTCGCCGACCCCGCTGCAGCAGCTGGCCACCTTCCAGGTGCCGGACGCGCGGGTCATCATGATCACCCCGTACGACCCCGGTGCGATGACCGCCATCGAGAGGTCCATCCGTGACTCCGACCTGGGCGTCAACCCGTCCAACGACGGCCACAGCATCCGGGTCACGCTGCCGCAGCTGACCGAAGAGCGGCGCAAGGAGTACATCAAGCTGGCCAAGGCCAAGGCGGAGGACGCCCGGATCTCGGTACGCGGCGCGCGGCGGTCCGCCAAAGAGGCGCTGGACAAGATGGTCAAGGACGCCGAGGTGGGTAAGGACGAGGTGGTCCGCGCGGAGAAGCAGCTCGACGCGTCGACCAAGAAGCACACCGACGCCATCGACGACGTGCTCAAGCACAAGGAAGCGGAGCTGCTCGAGGTCTGAGGTGACGGAGACGACCGACACACCGCTCGTGCCCGCAGCGCCGGCCAAGTCCTACGGCCGTGCGGGCCGGAACCTGCCCCAGGCCATTGCACTCGGGGTGGGCCTGGGCGCGTACGTGGTGCTCAGCCTGCTGTACTTCGAGCCGGCGTTCGTGGTGCTGGTGGCCGTCGCGCTGGCCCTGGCCTCCATCGAGCTCTACACGGCGCTGCGCAAGCAGGAGATGACGGCGGCGATCGTGCCGATCGTCGGCGGCTGCGTGGCGATCCCGATCGGCTCCTACCTGGCCGGCCTGGAGACGACCAGCTTCGAGTTCTCCACCACCAGCGTGCTGCTCGCCTCGTTGGCGCTGACCGTGCTGGCCACCCTGGTCTGGCGGATGCCGAAAGGGTCTGACGGCTACGTCAAGGACGCCGCGGCCAGCCTGCTGATCGTCGGCTACGTTCCGCTGCTCGGCTCGTTCGCCGCGCTGATGCTGGCCGAGGAGCACGGGGCGGCCCGGCTGGTCACCTTCATGCTCGTGGTCACGATGAGCGACACCGGCGGTCTGATCGGCGGTGTGCTGCTCGGCAAGCACCCGATGGCCCCGATGATCAGCCCGAAGAAGTCGTGGGAGGGCTTTGCCGGGTCGATGCTCTTCGGCGTGGCTGCGGGGACGCTGATGGCGATCTTGGTCCTCGACGTCCCGTTCTGGGTGGGCATCGTCATCGGTGCGAGCCTGGTCGTGGTTGGCACCTTGGGCGACCTGATCGAGTCACTGATCAAGCGGGACATCGGCATCAAGGACATGAGCTCGTTCCTGCCCGGGCACGGCGGGGTGATGGATCGTCTGGACTCGCTGCTCGTCGCCGCCCCGGTAGCCTGGCTGATCATGTACATCTTCGTTCCCGGTGGATAGGCATGGCTGTGTTGCCGTCGAGGGGGACGACCCCTCCGAGCCCTGCCGTACGTGCACCGGTTCCCCTCGTCTTCGAGGCGCCGCGCCGCGGGCAGCCGCCTCGCCACTGGGCTGACCTCACCCCCGCCCAACGCCGCGAGTACGTCGAGGCCGCCGGGCACCGCGCCTTCCGGGCCCGGCAGCTGTCTGCCCACTACTTCGAGGGCCTGCGGGAGGACCCGGCAGACTGGACCGATCTGCCCACCGGCGTGCGCGCGGAGCTGGCCGAGCAGTTCCTGCCGCAGCTGTTGACCACTGTCCGCGAGCTGCGCTGCGACGGCGATGCCACCGTCAAGACGCTGTGGCGGCTGCACGACGGGGCGCTGGTGGAGAGCGTGCTGATGCGCTACCCGGACCGCGTGACGATGTGCGTGTCCAGCCAGGCCGGCTGCGGCATGGCCTGCCCGTTCTGCGCCACCGGTCAAGGCGGGCTGCAGCGCAACATGAGCAGCGCCGAGATCGTCGAACAGGTGATGGACGGCGAGCGCAAGCTCAGTCGCGGCCTCGTCCCCGGCGGTCGGGGCCGGGTCAGCAACGTGGTCTTCATGGGCATGGGCGAGCCGCTGGCCAACTACAAGGCGGTTGTCGGCGCGCTGCGCCAGCTGGTCACCCCGACTCCAGACGGCCTCGGCCTGAGCGCCCGCGGGGTCACGGTGTCGACCGTCGGCCTGGTGCCGCGGATGCAGCAGCTGGCCACGGAGGGGTTGCCGGTCACGCTCGCTCTGTCCCTGCACGCCCCGGACGACGAGCTGCGCGACGAGCTGGTCCCGATCAACACCCGCTGGAACGTCGACGAGGTGGTCGACGCGGCCTGGGCGTACGCCAAGACCACCAAGCGGCGGGTGTCGATCGAGTACATCCTGATCCGCGACGTCAACGACCAGGGGTTCCGCGCCGACCAGCTGGCCAAGGTGCTGCGGCGACGCGGCAACTGGGGCTGGGTGCACGTCAACCTGATCCCGATGAACCCGACGCCGGGTTCGCGCTGGACGGCCTCCCGGCGGCAGGACGAGAACGAGTTCGTCCGCCGGCTGCAGGCCAAGGGCGTCCCGGTGACCGTTCGTGACACCCGCGGCCGGGAGATCGAGGGCGCCTGCGGTCAGCTGGCCGCCACCCCCTCTGCCGACGGCTGAGAGGCAGGTGAGCTTCGGTAAGGGCGCCGGCCAGACCAAGAAGATCAGAACCGGTAGCGGGTGCTGAGGTAGTTCGTCTCGTCGGTGATCCCGATGGCGTACGCCCGGATCGGCTCGATTCGGAAGACCGCGTACGGCGGGGGACCGGCGGTAGGAGCGCCGAAGGGCGCGTCCATGGCGTCGTCCACCACCGT
>OBLS010000319.1_pt1 | contig 16494 bp, 15 predicted proteins | sample 1519901 | NCBI WGS metagenome assembly OBLS01 (sample SAMEA3113585, study PRJEB22503) | soil metagenome | reverse complement strand
CCAGATTGGTGCTCAACCCCACCAGCGCGACTGCGAAGACCTTTTCCCCCTGCCGCCACCAGTGAGCACCGACCAGGGCACCCAGCAGGGCGATGATTCCGGCGATCGCGAGTCCCAGCAGCGTCGTAGTGATCGATGTGTTGGCCAGTCGGTAGAAGACTCCGAGCAGCGACTGGTTGCCGGCGTACAGCGGCGACGCGGTCCGCGTGTCGCCGCCAGATAATCCGGTCCAGAAACGCAAGGTCTCGGAGAACAGGAAGATGGCCCCGACGGCGGTGAACGCAGCGAAGCTGATCACTGCCGTGAGGGCGGCCCGCTTCTTGCCGATCAAGAAGAAGAAGACGACGAACAGCGCGGGCGTGAGCTTGATCGCTGTTGCCAGCCCGGTCAGCACTCCTTGCGGCAGCCGGCGCCGCTCGCCGTCGGCATCTGGTAGGAGATCAGCAACCACGAAGGCCATCAGCAGCGTGTTGACCTGGCCGTAGCCGAGCGTGGTGCGGATCGGCTCGACCGCCAGCACCACCGCAACGCCGATGAGGCCGAGCTTCCAGCCGCGCGGCACGCCGCAGCGCCGCAACACCGACTGCTGGGCCCAGACGAGGCCGGCCGTCCAGACCAGCTGCCACATCAGGTAGGGGCCCAACGCCAGCGGAGTCATCAGCACCGCGGCGATCGGCGGGTAGATGAAGTACAGCTTCCAGAACGGCGTGGTGGTGGCGAAGATATCCTTGCCGGCCAGCATGTCCTTGACCGCGTAGACGTAGACCTGAAGGTCGATCGTCGAGGGCTGCCAGGGCCACAGTTTCCCGTGGGCGATCACATACGGCAAGATTGCGCAGGCCACGGCGAAGGGCGGCAGCAGCTCGACCAGGAGCCGCCGTGCCTGCGCCTGCCACGACGGCGTCGAGTTCACACTTGCCCCTGGATCTGCCGGTACACCGCATCGAGCTCCCCGGCGGAGACCGGTGCGCGAGTGATCATCTTGTCAAGGCCCGGCTCGTCGGCATAGCGCGGCACGAGGTGCACGTGCAGATGGAACACCTCCTGGCCGGCGGCCGAGCCGGTCGAAGACAGCAGATTTATGCCGTCGGCGGCCAGCTTGTCGATCAACAACCGGGCGACCGCGTCGATGGCCGGACTGATGTCGGCGAACGACGGCTGGCCGGTGATCAGGTCGGGAACGTGCCGACGCGGCACCACCAGAGAGTGCCCGCGATGCCAGGCGCCGATGTCGAGGAAGGCGACGGCATGATCGTCTTCGTAGATCCGGCGGGACGGTATCGCGCCGGCGACAATCTTGCAGAACAGGCAATCCGAATCCGGGTTCCCGCCGTTGTGCGTCGGGGTCATCGGACCGGACCGCCATGGCTGAGGGGGATCCTGGCGCCGAGGGGGAAGCGAACCGGGTAACCGGCCGCTTCGATCGCGGCCTTCACGTCAGCGATCGTCACCCTGCCGAAGTGAAACACACTGGCCGCCAACACTGCGTCGGCGCCAGCGGCGACGGCGGCCGGAAAGTCCGCCGCCTGTCCGGCTCCGCCCGAGGCGATCAGCGGAACAGCGACCGCAGCCCGTACGGCCGCGATCATCTCCAGATCGAAGCCGGCGGTGGTTCCGTCCGCGTCCATCGAGTTGAGCAGAATCTCCCCCACGCCAAGATCCACTCCCCGTCGCGCCCACTCCACGGCGTCGGTGCCGGCCGCCGTCCGGCCTCCATGCGTGGTCAGTTCGTAGCCCGAGGGCATGCTCGCCGCCCGCCGCGCATCGACCGACAGGACCAGCACCTGGTTGCCGAAGTGCCGGGTGATGTCGGCGATCACCTGCGGCCGGCGGATCGCTCCGGTATTGATGGCCACCTTGTCGGCTCCCGCCCTCAGCAACACGTCGACGTCGGCCACCGTAGCCACCCCGCCACCGACCGTGAGCGGAATGAAGACGGTCTCTGCCGTTCGCCGAACGACCTCGAGCGTCGTCTCGCGGCCCTCCGCCGAGGCGGAGATATCAAGGAACGTCAGCTCGTCGGCGCCCTCGGCGTCGTATCGAGCTGCCAACTCCACGGGGTCACCCGCGTCGCGCAGGCCGACGAAGTTGACCCCCTTGACGACCCGCCCGTCATGGACATCCAGGCACGGGATGACCCGGACGGCAACTGGCATGACCAAAGCCTAGAGCGAAGCGGGCCGAGGCTCCGCCGAACAGCTCGTCGCTAGGCTGCTCCCGTGCCCGAGCTGGACCCTGCCTTCCTCAACCTGCCACTGTCGGTCCTCACCGACGCGGCGCTGACCCGCGCGATGGAACTCGGCTGCGACCAAGCGGACGTCAGGGTCGAGCGGTTGCTCAACTCATACCGGACGTTCCACGACGTCAATCTCGAGTCGAGTACGGACAACGAAACCCTCGGAATCTGTGTGCGGGTCGTGCACGCCGGCGTCTGGGGGTTCGCGGCCGGCATCGAGCTGACGCCGAACGCTGCCGCGGACCTGGCTGACCGCGCCGTCGCCACCGCCAAGGTCTCGCGGCCATTGACACCAGACACCGTTGTGCTTTCACCGGAGCCGACTTATCCGGATGCGACCTGGGTGTCGTCCTACGACGTCAATCCGTTCGATGTGGAGGAGTCCGAGAAACAGGGACGGATCTTGGATCTGTGCGACCGGCTGCTCTCGGCTTCGGGCGTGAACCACACTTCGGCGGTCCTCTGGAGTGTGCAGGAGAACAAATACTTCGCGAACCTGGCGGGCACCCGCACCACGCAACAACGAGTTCGGCTGCAGCCGCAAATCACAGCGGTGAGCGTCGGTGACTTCGGCTTTGCGACAATGCGAACGCTCGCTCCTCCGGTCGGGCGCGGCTGGGAATACCTCACCGGCGCCGGCTACGACTTCGACGCCGAGATCGCCCAGCTCCCCGAGCATCTCGCGGAGCACGTCGCCGCGCCCTCGGTCGAGCCTGGCCGCTACGACCTGGTCATCGACCCGAGCAACCTTTTCCTCACCATCCATGAATCGATCGGTCACGCCACCGAGCTCGACCGCGCCCTTGGCTATGAGTCCGCCTACGCCGGAACATCCTTCGCCACCTTCGACCAGCTCGGCACGCTGCACTACGGCAGCCCAGTGATGAACGTCACCGGCGACCGCGTGGTGGATCATGGCCTGTCGACCATCGGCTACGACGACGAGGGCGTGGCTGCACAGCAATTCGACATTGTTCGACGCGGCACGCTGGTCGGCTACCAGCTGAACCGGCAGATGGCTGCCGCGAATGGCCTAGGACGCTCGAACGGCTGCGCATTCGCCGACTCGCCTGGCAGCATTCCCATGCAGCGGATGCCTAATGTGTCTCTGCAGCCAGACCCGGCCGGCCCCTCGACCGAGGAACTGATCTCCGCCGTCGATCGGGGCATCTACATCGTCGGCGACAAGTCGTGGTCCATCGACATGCAGCGCTACAACTTTCAGTTCACCGGACAGCGGTTCTTCCGGATCGAGAACGGGAAGCTTGCCGGTCAGGTCAGGGACGTCGCCTATCAGGCGACCACCACCGACTTCTGGCGATCCATGGAGGCCGTCGGCAATCCCTCGACCTACGTGCTCGGCGGAGCCTTCAACTGCGGGAAGGGCCAACCGGGCCAAGTCGCTCCTGTGTCTCACGGGTCCCCGGCCGCACTGTTCCGGGGGATCAGTGTGTTGAACACCCAAGCTGAGGGGAGCCACTCGTGACCGCCGCGAGTCTGGTGGAGCAGGCGCTATCGATCGCCACCCTGCCGTGCGTGGTCATCGTCAGGGAGCGTATGGAGGCAAACCTGCGATGGGCGAACAACGCACTGACGACCAACGGCGAGGTGCGTAGCCGGACCATCACGGTGACCGCAACAGCATCAGTCGAAGGTGGCACGTCGGCCGGAACCGTCACGCGTCAGGTGGCCGGCGCTGATGTTGTGCCGTCAGTCGTGGCCGCCGCCGAGCAGAGCGCCCGGTCCGGTCCGGCGGCCGAGGACGCCATGCCGCTGGTCAGCGGCGACCCGGCGGTCGGCTGGCAGGACGAACCGCAGACAACGTCCATCGACGTCCTCGCCGGCCTTGCGGAGGAGCTGGGGGACGCCTTCAGCCTGGCTCGCGCACAGCAGGAGCTGCTCTTCGGGTACGCCGAGCACAGCGTGACGACGACCTATCTGGGAGTCTCCACCGGCCTGCGGCGACGAGGCGTCCAACCCAATGGACGCCTGGAGTTCAACGCCAAGACCACTGACCGAGCCGCTTCAGCGTGGGTCGGCGCCGCGACCCGGGACTTCTCCGACGTCGATGTCACGGCGCTGCACACCGAACTCAGCACCCGGTTGGGCTGGGCGAAGAACAAGATCAACCTGCCTCCCGGGCACTACGAGACTCTGCTGCCTCCGGAAGCCGTCGCGGATTTGATGATCTACCTCCAATGGACAGCCGGCGCGCGAGACGCCGAGGAAGGGCAGAACGCCTTCTCGGCCGGGGAGGGCAAGACCAAGATCGGCCAGCGGTTCAGCGAGCTGCCGATCACGTTGAGGTCCGACCCGTACTTTCCGCGGGTGGAATGCCTGCCCTTCGTCGAATCTCTCTCGACCGGCCAGGGTGTGTCACTGGCCTTCGACGGAGGCCTGGACGTCGTCGGCGTCGACTGGATATCAGACGGGGTGCTGAGGGATCTGGTACGCAATCGTGGCCAGGCGGCCCGCGCCGGCCTGGAGCCCACGCCGCCGGCGGACAACTTGATCATGGAGGGCGGCGGCACGGCATCCCTGGCGGATATGATCGCCCGCACCGAACGCGGCTTGCTGCTGACCTGCCTGTGGTACATCCGGGAAGTGGATCCGGAACGGCTGCTGCTCACCGGCCTCACCCGGGACGGCGTCTACCTGATCGAGCACGGCGAGATCACCGGCGCGGTGAACAACTTCCGATTCAACGAGTCGCCGATCGAGCTGCTTGGTCGGCTCACCGAGGTGGGCGCCGCGGAACAAACTCAGTGCCGGGAATGGAGCGACTTCATCAACCGGACCGTCATGCCGCCCGTGCGGGTACCGGACTTCAACATGTCGACAGTGAGCCAAGCAAGCTGATGTCCTCGTCCAACGGCACCCGCTGCTAGGCGTAATCGGAGCCGTCGATGTCGTCACCCTCGTCAGAGTCGATCTCGGGAGCGTATGTCACTACCCCGCGACGCATCGAGGTCACCACCGCGTGCGCGGTGTCGCGCAGCGGTCCGGGACCGGCCGCATCGGCAATCTGGCCCGCAAAGTCGGTCACCTGGCGTACCCAGCGAACGAAGTCGCCGGCGGTGAGATCGCTCCCCTCCAGCACAGCGGCCAGCGATCGTCCCGAGGCCCAGCCGTAGGCCACGTCACTGAAGCCGATGTCTGGCTCCGGCCCGCGGTTCAACCGGGCGTCGCGCTCCACCAGCGACACCTCACGCCAGATCCGCCGAACATCGCTCATGGCCTCGTTCGTACGCGCATCCGGGAGCCGCTGCTTGCGCGAGCCTTCCTCGCCTCGCCGCGCCTCGAAAACCAGGGCGGCCAGTACGGCGGCCAGCTGGGGTGGGCTCAGATCGTTGAGCACGCCGGCGCGGATGCATTCGGCCGCCACGAGATCCAGTTCGGCGTAGATCCGCCCCAGCATGCGCCCGTAATCACTGACCTGACTGCCACCCTCGCCGGTCAGATAGCCCAGTGACTCCAACACCAGGCAGATCTTGTCGAAGTGGTTGGCGATCGTGTTGGTGCGCGTCGCCATTCTGGCCTGCAAGCGCTCGGTCTCCCGCTCGAGCCGGATGGCTCGTTCGGCCGCGCGGGCGTGGATCTCGCGATCCGGGCAGCGATGGCACGGATGGTGACGCAGCTCGGTGCGGAGCGCATCGAGCTCTGCCGCGGTCGCCGAGTCGATACCAGGCGCACCGGCGCCACCGACCTCTTGATCGAGCTCCGCCAGTTTGGAGCGGAAGGCTGCACCGAGGTTGCGCCGGGACGCCGCTTCCTTCGGATTGAAGTGCTTGCCGATCTTCATCCGGCCGGCCACCGCCGGAGGGGTCGGGAAGTCCGTGATCGACAGCCGGCGCACATGGCGATCTTCGCTCATGACCAGCGGCCGCGGCGTCTCGGTGTCACTCCGGGTGCCGGGATCGATGACCACCGCCCAGCCGGATCGCCTGCCACTCGGCACACGCAGGATGTCGCCAGGTTTTAACTGCAGCAGTGTCTGCAGCGACTCGGCCCGTCGATCGGAGCGCCGGTCACGAGCCGCCGTTGCCTCCCGCTCGGCGATACGGGCCCGCAAGCGGGCATACGCCACGAAATCGCCACGGTCGCAGGCCGCCTCGTGCCACGCGTCCTCGATCGCCTTGGCGTTTTTCGCCTCCGAGCGGGCAATGCCAACGATCGATCTGTCCGACTGGAATTGTGCGAACGACTGCTCCAGCAGCACACGTGCGCGTTCCCGGCCAACGCTGGCGACGAGGTTGACCGCCATGTTGTAGGTCGGCGCGAACGACGACGTGAGCGGATAGGTACGGCGAGAGGCAAGGCCAGCCACCGCGCGCGGGTCGAGACCGGGCTGCCACAGCACGACGGCGTGGCCTTCCACGTCGATGCCCCTACGCCCCGCCCGGCCCGTCAGCTGGGTGTACTCCCCCGGCGTAATGTCCGCGTGCGTCTCGCCGTTGTACTTGACCAACTTTTCCAGCACCACACTGCGGGCGGGCATGTTGATCCCGAGCGCGAGCGTCTCGGTGGCGAAGACCACCTTGACCAGCCCCCGGACAAACGCCTCTTCCACGCACTCTTTGAAGGCCGGCAGCATGCCGGCATGGTGAGCTGAAATGCCACGGATCAGCGCCTCGCTGAACCGCTGGTAATCGAGCGCCCGTAAGTCCGCGTCGCCGAGCCCGCTGACGTGCCGGGTGAGCAGCGAGGAGATCTCCCGTTGCTCGTCAGAGTCGGTGAGCTCGATCCCGGAGGAGAGGAGCTGCCGTACGGCGGCATCGCAGCCGAGCCGCGAAAAGATGAAGACGATAGCCGGCAACAGTGCTTCGGAGTCCAGAAGTTCGACGATCTCAGGCCGGCTTGGCGTGGACAGCGAGCTGGGTCTCCTTGGGGATTCGTAGCGTGATCGATGTGCTGCTCCACCGTAGGCGCCGCTGCCGTAGCTGACCGTCCGCCGCCCTCTGCCCCCTCGACCCCGCGGCTGGCGGGAGTCATCACGGACGAATCTGGACTCCTCTCGAGAAATCTTGATCAGGGCGGCATTCACGTCGCTACGCCCGCCGGGGTCTTGTCGCGCCGTCGGTGCGACGTCGGCGAACAGGTCGTACAACCTGTGGCCGACCAGCACGTGCTGAAAGAGCGGCACCGGTCGGCGTTCGGACACGACCACGGCCATCTCGCCGCGCACCTGCGACAGCCAGTCCCCGAACTCCTCGGCGTTGCTTACCGTGGCCGACAGTGCGACAACCTGGATGGAGTCCGCAAGGCCGATGATCACTTCTTCCCAGACCGCGCCCCGGAACCGGTCCGCCAGGTAGTGCACCTCGTCCATCACCACGAACCCGAGGTTGGCGAGTGTGCGGGACCCCGCGTAGATCATGTTGCGCAGCACCTCGGTGGTCATGACCACGACTGGCGCCTCCGAGTTGATCGACGTATCGCCGGTCAGCAAGCCGACCTGAGCCGCACCGTGCCGGCGCACCAGATCGGCGTACTTCTGATTCGAGAGCGCCTTGATGGGCGTCGTATAGAAGCACTTGCGGCCCGAAGCCAGCGCTAGGAAGACGGCGAACTCCCCCACGATCGTCTTGCCCGCTCCGGTTGGCGCCGCCACCAACACGCCGGAGCCGGCTTCCACCTGGCGGCAGGCGTCGACTTGGTAATCGTCGAAGGCGAAACCATAGCCGTCCGCGAAGGTCCGAAGGAACGGGCTCTGTTGGCCAGTCCGGAACCGTGCGTACGCCTCGGCCGGCGAGTCGGAGGCAGTCATTGCAGCCCCTAAGTTACTTCCCGCTGCGCGCCGACCCGACTCCTGTGCGCGCGCTCACGGCGCGCAGAGCGGCACGGCGCGCGCTCACGGCGCGCAGAGCGGCACGGCGCGAACTACGGTGTTCACCCGCAGCGGCGCGGCGCTGATCAGCTCCCCATCGCCATAGCCCACCAAACCAGGGCCTTCGACGGTGATCTCTCGGGCCCTCAGCTGCTCGACACAACGATCTTTGGCGAACTTGCCCGAGTACATGAGCGGCATAAGCCGGAGCAGCTTGAGCCGGCTGACCGGATGAATGATGGTGATGTCCAGCAGCCCATCGGTGGGATCGGCCCGGGGGCACACCCGCATTCCACCGCCGTAGGAGCACGTGTTGCCGACCGCGACGAACATCGCTTCCAGCTCCCTGCTCTGACCGTCGATGGTCAGCCGGTAGCTCAGCGGTGAGAACACGCGAAGCTCCGCCAAGGTAGCCAGCGGATAGCGCATGGATCCCTTCGGCCAGGGCAGCGCGTTGGCGCGACCGTTGACCAGAGCATCGAAGCCGGTCGCCAAGACCGCGCCGACGAAGTGGGCATTGACCCGCATCACGTCGATCGGTTCCGTCCGGCCGGCGGCGATCACTCCGGCAGCGGCCACTGGATCCGTCGGATCCAGGCCAACGCCGCGGCACAGGTCGTTGCCCGTACCGGCCGGGATGAGACCGAGCGCGGTGGGATGGCCACCGAGCAGGTGCTCGGGCGCGCAGGTGTTGACCCCGAGGTGCATCATGCCGTCGCCGCCCATCACGGCGAGCACGTCGACACCGTCCGCGACCGCGTCACGAGTCATCTGCCGGGCTTCGGCGAAGTCCCGGCTGAGCTGGATCTGTACCTCCAGTCCCGCGTCGCGGAAGCGGCCGGCGACGTGTGGCAGCATTTCTTGCGCCCGGCCCTTGCCCGACGACGGATTCACAACCAGGGTGACACTGCGGCTCACGTACGAGCGTCCGGCTCGTCGGACTCGGACAGCTCACGCAGGGCTTGATCGCCTTGGATGCTGTGCGGAACCGCTCCCGGACCGGCCAAAGCCAGCCGCCGAGCCGCGCGCCGGTCGTGGATATGAGTGACCACTTCAGCGGCCAAGAACAGCAGGGTCATCGGTACGGCCAGAGCCAGCATCGAGAACGGGTCGGTCGACGGGGTGGCCACCGCTCCGAAGACGAAGGTGCCGAAGATCACGTAGGTGCGGTACTTGCGAAGCTGGGCCGCCTTGACCACGCCGAGGAAGTTCAACATCACCACCAGGAGGGGAATCAAAAAGGCAATGCCGAAGACCACCATCAAACGGAGCAGAAACGAGAGATAGAGATTGATGTCCTGCAGGTTGGTCACGCCGCTCTGCGTGAAGTTCAGCAGCACCGCAATGGCCTTGGGAAGCACGACATAGGCCACCAGCACTCCTCCGGCGAACAAGGGGGCGGCGAGAGCGATGAAGATCAGCGCCCACTTCTTCTCCTTGGCCAGCAATCCCGGCACCACGAACGCCCACAACTGATACAGCCAGATCGGCGACGTCAGCACCATGCCGGCCACCATGCAGATCTTGAGAGCGACAGTGAACGGCGACGACAGACCGTTGCTGACCAGCGCGGTGATGGCCTCGGGCCTGTTTGCCTTCAGATCGGTGATGCCCGCGTAGTACGGCTTCGTGAGCAGATCGAATAGCCAAGGATAGAAGAAACCGCACACGATCATGCCAAGGATGATCGCCAGCGACGCGATGACCAGCCGGTAGCGCAGCTCCCGCAGATGCTCGAAGAGCGTCATCGAGCCGTCCGGCGGCGAGGGCGGCGGCTTGAGCCACTTCAGGCTGAAGCGGATCGGCCGGCCCTTGATCGAGAAAGAGACAGCCACGTTAGAGGGGTCGGATCAGGTGTCTCTCCGCGGCTCGCCCGCGGAAGGGTCCTGTGGACCCGAGTTCGGCAGGTTTGCCTGAGGGGGCTGTGAGTAGGTGCTGCCAGCGCTCGGGCGTGACTCCGGACCGACGACCGGGGCCGACGCAGGATCCGACGCCTGTGCCTCCTTGTTGTCGCTCAGACCCTTCGTCTCTTCCTTGAACTCCCGCAGCGCCCGTCCCGTGCTCTTGCCCAAACCGGCGAGCCGGGTGCCACCGAAGATCAGCAAGATCACGGCCAGGATGATGAGCAGCTCCCACACGCCGAGCCCGAAAACCAGCGGCGTCATGTCGACCTCATTTTCCGCTGACGATCGTCAGCTCGTCGATATCCTACTTCGCAAGACCTGTGACGTAGTTCCCGCGAACTGGGTGTTCGCTGTTGACGTCATCGGCGAACTCGGCGAACTGCGGTATCTGGATCTGGCCGATGAGGTCGGTCAGCTGACCACCCCGGTCGAGCAGCACGCGCACTTCACCCATGACGTCTGCGGCCCTGTGGATCAGCCATACCGCGTAGCTGACCACCATCACGAGCCCGGCAAGCGCAATGCCGGCGAAGACGAAGACCCACATCACGCCAGTTACCTTACCGACGCAGGCGAGCTGTGGTCAGCCACCGAATAGGGCGGCGTATTGATCGAGGGCTTCCTGGGCCGCCTCGGCGGCCGAATCTCCGGCGCCAATGGGTGAGATCACTCGGGCGCCGCCCGCCAGACGCAGCAGAAGCCCCCGCAACCATGCCGGATCGGTGACCCGAACCGCCACCGTGACGTGGCCCCTCTCGTCGCGGTCCACGGTTTCGGTCGGGTAGTACTCGGCCACCCACGCCGCCTCCGGAGCGAGTTCCAGAACCACGAGTGGCGCATCTTTCAGGGTCTCGAACCAGCCCGTCGACAAATCCTTGAGCACCACGTCGTCGTGCCGAACGACGTCGATGTCGGTGACTTCGACCGCGGCGATCCGGTCCAGCCGAAACGTCCGCAGGGCGGAAGCGGAGTAGCACCACGCCTCGAGATACCCGTATCCCTCCAAGACGAAGACCCGCAGCGGATCCACCATCCGGCGAGTGGTCTCTGCTCGGGAAGCAACGTCGTAGGTCAGATCGAGCCGCTTCCCGCGCGCCAGACCGTCGGTGAGCCGGGCCTGTATCTCGCCCCGGGCCGCAGTCACGCTGACCGACGCCTGGTCAGGGACGACGACACCGCCGGACGCCTCCTCCAATTTCTTCAGGGCCCGTTCGATCGCGTCCTGTTCGCCTGGTCCGGCGATCTCGTGCAGAGCCTGCAGGCCCAGGACGAGCGCCATGGCTTCTTCTGCGGACAGCCGCAGGGGCCGGGTCAGGTAGTCGGCGTTGCTGAGGTGGATCACGCCCTCGCCGTCGACCGCGTCCATGTCGATGTCGATCAGATCGCCTGGGGTCAGTCCCGGCATGCCACACATCCACAAGACGTTGAGGTCGTCTCGCAAGGTAGCTTCTGAAATGCCAAACGCTTCGGCCACCTCGGCCATCCGGGCTCCGTCGTGGTCGCGAAGGTAGGGCACCAGGCTGAGCAGCCGGCGAACCTGGGCCTGCGATGTCATGCCGCACCTGCCTGGTTCGATCGTGTCGAGGCCACGCGTTGCAGGCCTTGTCGAACCTCGTTCCGCAGCTCGACCGGCTCGAGGACGATGACGTCGGCGGCGTACCGGACGACCTCGTTCGCGAGAAAGTGCAGCTCGCTGTAGCCGACCGAGTAGATCTCGAAGCCACCGGGCAACGACGAGTCGGCAACTGTCGGTGTTCCTCGCCGCCGAAGCGCCGGCGCTTTGCCGGCGCGGATGCCCAGCTTGGCTGTAGCGGTCGGCTCTCGTGGACTGAGCGACCGGGCCAGCGAGCGCACGTCGAGGTGCTCGGGCACGGTATAGGCGCCGGGGCGGGAAACGTTCTTCGGCCGGTCCTGGATGCGCGACAGCTTGAACATTCGCGGGGCATCCCGCCCCACATCGCGACCGATGACATACCAACGGCCCCTCGCTGACGTCATCCCCCACGGCTCGAGAGTGCGGCGGGCACCGTCGCGATAGGTGAACGACACTCGAATCCGGTGCAGCACCGCGTGCCACAGCGGTTCGAAGGCCGATTCGGTGGCTTGCACTGACGGCTCCAGGGCTCCTAGCTGAGACGCGTCCGGCTCGACGCCCGCCGCCCGCAGCTTGGCGATCGCACTCGTCGTGGACTCCGCCATGCTGGCGTGCTGCCATACTCGCGAGCCGACCCCGACCACGGCCGCCTCCTCGGCGTCCAGGTCGATCGGCGGTAGCTCGAACTCACTCGGCAGGATCCGGTAGCCCGGCTCGTCATCGAAGAGCGGATCGAAGCTGCCGACTTCGATCGGCACGCCAAGCGAGCGCAGCTCGTCCTTGTCCCGCTCGAAGGTGCGCTCGAACGCCGCGTCGCTCAGGTCGTGATAGCCCTCGACCGCTTCACGGATCCGGCTCTTGGGCAGGTAGCGGCCAGAAACCAGCAAACAGATGGTGAGGTTGAGAATTCGCTCGGTTTTGCGGGTTGTCATGCGGGCCGCTGCCTTCGTCGTACTTCTGAGCTGCCTGAGGAACGCTACCAGCCCGGACCAGGTGTTCCCGGCAATGCGAAGGTAGTTCTGTGCACGGCGCCGGGCGGTACGCACCGAGCCCGACGGGCGAGCTCCATGTTGGCAACCTCCGCACCGCCGTTCTCGCCTGGTTGTTCGCGCGGTCGACGGGACGCCGTTTCCTGTTGCGGATCGAGGATCTGGATAGCTCCCGGGTACGTCCGGGCCTCGCCGAGCAGCAGTGTGCCGACCTGGCGGCGCTTGGACTGACTTTCGATCAGGCGCCCGTCGTCCAGTCGACCCGATTGGCGGCGCATCAGCAGGCGCTCGACGCGCTGGCCGACCGATCGTATGAATGCTTCTGCAGCCGCCGCGAGATCGCTGAGGCCGCGTCGGCGCCACACGGTGCGATCGGTCATTACCCCGGAACCTGCCGAGATCTGAGTCCCACAGAACGGGCCGTCCGGCGCGCTAGGCGCGACCCTGCCTGGCGGCTGCGAGCCGACAGTGCCTCAATGACTGTGTTCGACCTCCTCCACGGAGAAGTAACGGGAACCGTCGACGACTTCGTGCTTCGGCGCAATGACGGTGTCCCGGCGTACAACCTCGCCGTCGTCGTCGACGACGCCGAATCTGGCATCGACCAGATCGTCCGAGGGGATGACCTGCTGCCAGCTGCGATCAACCAGGCGTTCCTGGCAGCGCTGCTGGGACACGACTCGGCTACCTATGCCCATGTGCCGCTAGCGGTGAATAGAGCAGGCCGCCGGCTCGCGAAACGCGATGGGGCGGTGACACTGTCCGACCTGGCTCGCCGTGGTTGGGAGCCGGCCGACGTTCTCAACCTCCTGGCACGATCGCTCGGCCTCATCGGGTCTGCCGAGTCGGCTGACTTGGGCCAGCTGCTGGACCGCTTTGATCCGGTGCGGCTGCCTTCTCAGCCGTGGGTGGTCGGTCCGGAGCTACCGCAGTCCCGCTAGGGTCACACGGGTGATCATCTGGGCCGACGGCGAAGTGACCGCCGTGCGAGCCTCGTGGCCTGGTGCTGTCGAGCTCTCGGTGCGGCGGAACGATCAAGCCGCCGAGGCACCAGCCGAGACCCGAGCCCTCGCGTATACGGCTCTGATGGCCACGCCGGAAGTAGGCGATCGGGTGTTGTTGAATGTGGCCGCCCTCGATCGCGGTCTGGGAACCGGTGGTTATGCCCTGGTCATTGCCGTCCTGGACCCGAACGGACGGGTCACCGCCCAGCCGCCGCAGCCGGCCGGACATCTCGTCAAGGCCCGATATCTGCCGTTGCAAGCCATGGTTGCCGGTGCCGACGAGCAGGGTTCGGAGCACCATGACCTGCTGCGCGAAGCGGACTCGATCGACGGAATGCCCGTGGTCGTCGCCGACCTGCATTCGGCCCTTCCCCCGATTCTGCTCGCGATTCACCACGACCGCCCCGCCACCCGAGTCGTCTACGTGATGACCGATCAGGGAGCGCTGCCGCTCGCCTTCTCGCGTTCGGTCGCCGAACTTCGGTCAGCAGGGCTGCTCACCGGGACCGTCACCGTCGGGCAGGCCTTCGGTGGCGACCTCGAGGCGGTCAGCGTGCATTCGGGACTGTTGGCGGCCCGGTTGGCGCTGGGCGCCGACATCGCCGTCGTCACCCAAGGGCCGGGCAATCTCGGTACCGGAACGCGCTGGGGGTTTTCCGGAGTCGAAGCTGGCGAGGTGGTGAACGCGGCTGGAACGCTCGGCGGGAGGCCGGTGGGTGCACTGCGCATCTCCGGGGCGGACGAGCGCGCACGCCACCGCGGGCTTTCTCATCACAGCGTGACGGCGTACGGACGTGTCGCGTTGCTGCCAGCCGATCTGGCCGTGCCCGATTTCGCGCAGGCCGCTCGGCTGGAGATCTCACAATCGGCGGACGTCGCCGACCTCGCGGAGTCGGTGCTGAGCGGCGCTGCGTCGCTCACCTTGCACCGACAGATCCTGGTGGATCTCAACGGACTGGACCAGGCGCTACGGCGCTCACCGGTGCCGCTGTCTACCATGGGCCGGAACTTCGACGGCGATCCCGCCTACTTCCTCGCTTCCGCCGCCGCCGGCCGCCATGCGGCGTCGCTTCTGGAGGCTCACCACTAGAGCCCCTGGAAGTGAGCCGCCGACACTTTGGCGGCAGGTCTGTCTGCGTCGTGGCTCGACCTGGCGCTGAGAACGGAGAGCCGCGTCAGCCGGACTGGGTGAACAAGAGATCGACCACCATGACCAAGGTCTCACCCTTGTCGATCTTGGGCTTCTCGTTGCCCTCGGGATAGCCCTCCGAGGGCGGGATGACCAGCAGCACCCTGCTGCCCACGGTCTGATCCGTCAACCCCTTCACCATGCCGGGCAACAGCTCCGACAGCGGGACCTCGGCCGGCTTGGAGTCGTAGGTCTGTTCGACGATCTTGCCGTCGCTCCACCGCTGCCAGACGTAGTCGAAGGTGATCGTGTCCTCGGCGCTCACCTTCTTGCCGTTCCCCTTGATCAGAGGCTGAACCTGCAACGCATCCGGCGGATCCGACTTCGGGATGCTCACCACCGGGGTACCGTCCTTGTCCGCGACGGTGGGGAGCCCGGCTTTGGGGTCGACCTGGCTGCCTTCAGGGCCGCCCAGCGGCACGGCGACGACGTCGACCACGAAGATCAACGTGTCGCCGATCTGCACGTCGATCTGCGGGTTCCCGCCGGAGGCGTCGTAGCCGTCGGAACCCGGCATGGCGATCAGCACCCGGCTGCCCTGATGCTGCCCCACCAGGCCCTTCTGAAATCCTGGTACCACTTGGCCCAAGTTGAAGGCGATGGAAGAACCGCGGCTGAACGAGTCGTCGAATTTCTTTCCCGTCCGCGCGTTGAACCCGGCGTAGTTGACCTCGACCGTGGAGCCTTTGGCGATGATTGAGCCACTGTTGTTCGCCTTCAAGACCTTGGTTCGGGTCTTGTCAATGGCCCAGGGAGCATCCAGCTCGAGCTTCGGCTCTTTGCCGTAGTCCCCTGTCGCCGTCACCTTGTCCAAGTTGGTCGACGCCTTGACCTTGGCTGGCGATGCGCTCGGGCTCGGCGTACCCGACCCGCTGGCGGTCGGGCTGGCCGACGGGGTCGCGCTGGTCGACGCGGCGGGAGCTGGATCGTCGGCACCGCAGGCCCCGACAAACAGCAGTGACAGGCCCAGTCCAGAACCGATCAACGCGCGGGCCGGAGAAAGATGCACCGGAGAACCTTACCCGCAGCGGCTGAGCGGGGCAGTGAACCGCTCAGACCCTTCTCATGGACGCGATCAGCCGGTCCACTCGCTCGTCGACGGCCAGGAAGGGGTCCTTGCACAAGACCGTACGCTGCGCCTGATCGTTCAGCTTGAGATGCACCCAGTCGACCGTGTAATCGTGTCGACCCTCCTGGGCGGCGCGGATGAAGTCACCGCGCAGCTTGGCGCGCGTGGTTTGCGGGGGTACGGATTTCGCTCGGAAGATCGCCGGGTCGCTGGTCACCCGGCTGGCCAGCCCCCTCGACTCCAGCAGCGAGAAGAGCCCGCGGGACCGGCGAATATCGTGGTAGGCCAAGTCCAGCTGCGCGACTCGGGGATCGGCGAAACTGAGCCGATGCTTGGTGGCGTAGCGGTCCAGCAGCCGTAGCTTGATCGCCCAATCGATCTCGCTCTCGATCAGCGCGAGCTTGTCTTCGGCGACGGCCCGCAGCGTCCGCTCCCACAGGTCGAGCACCCGTTCGGTCATCGCGTTCGCCGAGCCGTCGCGCCGGACGAATTCGGACACCTTCTCGTAGTACTCCGTCTGCAGCTCGAGCGCGGAGATGCGGCGTCCGTTGGAGAGGGCGACCCGGGTCTGGCCAGTACGGTCCCGGCTCATGTCACGGATGGCTCGAATCGGGTTCTCGAGCGTGAAGTCCCGCATCGGGACGCCGGCCTCGATCAGCCGCAGCACGAGCTCAGCAGTCCC
>OBLS010000318.1_pt1 | contig 16531 bp, 14 predicted proteins | sample 1519901 | NCBI WGS metagenome assembly OBLS01 (sample SAMEA3113585, study PRJEB22503) | soil metagenome | reverse complement strand
CAGGTTGAGCAGGTCGCCGGCGAGCTCCCGCGCCGCGCGGCGCGCCCGCGCCTTCACTCCCTCCCAGCGCTTGCTGCCGAGCGCCGACAGCTGCGGGGGCGCCCCCGCGGTGCCGACGTAGCGCGTGATCTTCGCCAGCTGGTCCGCGGGGACGAAGACCCGATCCTCTCCGCGGTACTCGAGGTGCAGGTAGTCGCGCGTCACCGCGGCGACGGTCTTCGTCTCGAAGCCGGCGAAGCGGGCGATGCCGTGGTCCTCGTGGACGACGTGGTCGCCGACCCGAAGCTCGGTGAACGACGCCAGCCGACCGCGCGCGGACGGCGGGGCGGCGGGGCGACGCCGGTGCACGAGCCGGCGGTAGGGGATCACCGCGAGCCGCAGCTCGGGTGAGACGAAGCCGTCCGGGAGCGGCGCCTCGCAGAACAGCAGCGCGGGCTCGCCCTCGGCGTGTGCCTGGCGCGCGCGTCCGGGCAGCACCTCCCCCTCGAGCAGCGCCGCGTCGAGGCGGCCGAGGTTGTAACGGACGCGCTCGGCCTCGCCGCGGCGCTCGAACGCGACCACCGCCAGGTTGCCGGACCGGAGCTCGCGCTCCAGCTCCGACTCGGCCTCGGCGAGGCTTCGCGCCGGGGACGAGGGCCGCTGGGCCCGGAAGGTGTGCTCCTGCCCCGAGCCCACCCCTGAGATCGACAGCGCGGCCCGGTCGCGCAGCGGCCCGGCGACCTCGACGTAGAGGTGCCGGGCGTCGGCCGCGTGCATCGCGATCGTGACGTCGTCCCAGTGGTCGGCCAGGGCGGGGTCTATCTCCTCCTCGGCGGCGACGATCACGGCCGTGCCGCCGGGCAACAGGTCGAGGGGCGCCTGGAAGCGGTCGGTGGGCAGCACCTCGGTGACGTCGGGGCGCCGTCGGTCCCCGTCACCCTCCGGAGCGCTCGACTCCTCGAGGGCAAGCTCGGCGAGCTCCCGGTGCTCGGCGGCGAGCTCGGCGGCGGGGGCGAGCTCGACGCGGTCCGTGTCGCCGAGGGAGCGCTGGGTGAAGGTGGAGAACCAACGCAGCGACTCCACCTCGTCCCCGAACAGCTCGATCCTCGCGGCGCGCTCCTCGGTCGCCGGGAAGACATCGAGGATTCCGCCGCGGACCGCGAACTGGCCGCGCTCCTCCACCTGGTCGGCGCGCTCGTAGCCGCACTCGACCAGCCGCACCGCGACCGAGTCCAGGTCCACGTCCTCCCCCCGCCGGAGCCCGAACCCGATCGGGCGAAGCGAGGCGTCCGGCACGGCTTCGGCGAGCGCCACCGCGCTCGCCACGACGACCGGAGCCTTCTCCGTGCCCGTGAGCGCGTCCAGGGCCGCTATCCGAAGCCCGACGAGGTGGGGCGGCGGCGCCACGTGCGACTCGTAACCGGTGCCGCGCGACGGGTAGTAGCGCACCCGGCGCGGGGCGAGATAGGCGCCGAGCTCCCCCGCGAGGTCGCGAGCCGAGCGGTCGTCGGCGGTGACGATGAGGGCCGGGCGGCCCGCCAGCCCGTACTCGGCCTCGACCAACGCGGCGAGCAGGAAGGGGCGCACGCCGGGCGACATGTGGGCTGCCACGCCGTCGCCCGCGCGCGCGGCCGTCGCCAGCGACCGGAAGCGGCCGTCCTCGGTTGCGATCTCTAGCAGCGGACGCAGTGACATGGCACGACGACGAACCGGATCGGGCGTCCGGCGGAAGTTGAGGGCCCCTGCTTGTGCGAGGATGGGATTACCCCACCGATTCTAGGAGCGCGTCAATCGCGATACGGGAGCCCGGGGCCGGAGCGCTGCCACTCGATCTGACCCAGGCCCTCCCGGCGCGAGCGCTCCTCCACCCCGTCGAGCTCGTGGAGCATCGACTTGAGCCGGGCGACCGCCGCGGGCGGGTGGGCCGCCACCCCGGCCGCGAGCTGGAGCGCCGCTTTCTCGGTGCGGGCCGCGGGAACGACCTTGTGCACGAGGCCCCAGCGAAGCGCCTCGTCCGCCCCGACCTCGCGCGCGGTGAGGAGCAGGTACTTGGCCACGGATAGGCCACAGAGCGTCACCAGTCTCGCCGGCCCCACCGGCACCCCGAGCGCCGCGCCCGGGAATCGGATCCGCAGGTTGGAGCCGCCGATCCGCAGGTCGCAGGCGACCGCGATCTCGGCTCCGCCGCCGACGCAGGAGCCGTGGCACGCGGCGACGGTCGGCCTCGGGAAACCGGTGATCTCGTCGTAGAGGCGCGCGAACAGCTCCATGCGCCGAACCGCTCCCTCCTCGTCGAGCTGCTCGCGAACGTCGGCGCCCGCCGAGAGGCCCATGTGATCGGTCGATGAGATCACCAGCACCCTCACGGCTTCGTCTTCGCGCGCGGCAGCGAGGTGGGGGAGCAGCTGCTCGAGCATCGCGGTGTTGATCGCGTTGCGGGTCTCGGGGCGGTCGAGCTGGAGAAGCGCCACCCCCCCTTCGTCCACGTCGTACGTCGTCACGCGGTCGGTCATTCAATAACCCACCTGCTAGTCGCCTCGCAGTCGGCCCTGCGGCCGATGCTGGGCGCCAAAATCGCTTCCCTCCGGGATCGAGCGCACGAGGCGCTCCGCCTCCTCCGCCCCCCGCTGGACCAGCTCACGTACCTCCTGGGGCTCCTGCGCGAAGCGGCCCAGCACGTGGCGGGAGACGAGCTCGGGATCGGTGCTCTGCGGGCGGCCGACCCCCAACCGCACCCTCCAGAAGTCCGTGCCGCCGAGGTGCTCGCCGAGGCTCTTCAGCCCGTTGTGGCCCGCGAGCCCGCCGCCGAGCCGGCTGCGCACCTCGCCGAACGGCAGGTCGATCTCGTCGTGCAGCACGACCACTCGGTCGAGGGGGACGTGCAGGGAGCCGCGCGCCGGCCCCGCCGAGGACCCGGACTCGTTCATGTATGTCTGCGGCTTGAGCACGGCGACTCGCGGGCCATCGGGCTCGGCGCGACCCTCGGTGATCAAGCCGCGGTACCGCTTTCGCGCGCGGGGAAGATCCCAGCGCCGAACGAGCTCGTCGGCGACCTCGAAGCCGATGTTGTGACGGGTTCGCGCGTACTGCGTCCCGGGGTTGCCGAGGCCGACGACCAGCACACGCTCATCGTCCCCGCGCCGCCCGCGGCGGCGAAACAGAGACAGCGCCTACTCCTCGCCGCCGGACTCGCCCTCGGGTGCCTCGCCCTCGGGCCTCTCCGCCTCGCCCTCCGGAGCCTCCTCGCCCTCGGGGACCTCCTCGCCTTCCTCCCCGACCAGCTCGGCTTCCTCCTCGAGCTCGGGCTCGGGCTCCTCCTCGACGCGCGGCGGGGAGAGGGTCGCGACCGTGACCTCCTCGGGCTCGTCGGCGACGAACTTGACTCCGGCCGGTGGGGTGAGCGCCGCGAGCTGGATCGTGTCGCCGATCGCCATCTCGGAGACGTCCGCGTGGATCACCTCCGGGATGTCGGCGGGCAGGGCCTCGACGGTGATCTCCCGCGTCACGTGCTCGAGCACGCCGCCCTCCGTGACGCCGGGCGCCTCGTCGGTCCCCTCGAGCTCCAGCGCCACCTCGGCCTGGATGGCCTCGTCGAGCTTCACCTCGAGGCAGTCGAGGTGCAGCAGTTCGCCCCGCACCGGGTGATGCTGCTGCTCCTTGACCACGACCGGCACCGCCTTCGATCCTTCGATCTCGAGGTCGAACAACGTCTGGCCGTTGCTGAGGAAGGTGCGGATGTCGCGCTCGCCCACCTGGAAGGGGCGTGCCTCGGCCCCGCCGCTGTACAGGATACCCGGCACGAATCCGGCACGGCGAAGCCGCCGGCTCTCGCGTGAGCCGAACTCCCCGCGCCGGGCGACCTTCAACACATCGCGACCCTGGGCCATCGCCCGGTGAGGATAGAGAACCACCGGCCGAATCCTCCGCCACGCCTCCGTTCGGCCGGTGGGCCTGTGCCCTTTACGCTTCCCCCTCGATGGCCGGCGACACCAGGATCCCCAGGGGCAGGGTCCGCCGTTCGGCGAAGCTCGGCTCCGCGCTCGGCGTGCAGGCGACGCGCTACGCGGGCACGAAGACGGCCAACGTGGCGCGCTCGTCGGAGCGCGCCGAGGAGCGACTCGAGAACCGCCACCTGGAGACGGCGCTGAAGATCGCCTCCACCCTGGGGGAGATGAAGGGGGCGGCGATGAAGCTCGGGCAGCTCGCCTCCTTTGTCGACACCGACTTCCTGCCCGACGAGTACCGGGAGATCTACCAGGAGCAGCTCGCCAAGCTGCGGACCTCGGCCCCGGCCATGCCGTGGGAGAAGGTCGTAGCGGTGCTGGAGTCGGAGTACCGCGACGAACGCATCGACGAGCTGTTCGCCGACATCGAGCGGGACGCGTTCGCGGCCGCCTCGATCGGCCAGGTTCACCGGGCGACCCTCCACGATGGGCGCCCGGTGGCGGTGAAGGTGCAGTACCCGGGCGTCGCGGACGCGCTGGAAGCCGACCTCCAGAACATGGGCATGATCGTGCGCCTCGGCAAGGCGCTGGCCCCGGGCCTGGACCCGAAGGCGATCGCCCAGGAGGTACGCGAGCGGGTGATGGAGGAGCTCGACTACGAGTACGAGGCGCAGAACCAGCGCGCCTTCTCGCGCGCCTACCGCCGCCACCCGTTCATCTACGTGCCCGACGTCCTCACCCGGCTGTCGCGCCGCCGCGTGCTGGTGACCGAGTACGTCGAGGGCCTCGGCTTCGAGGAGGTGAAGGCGCTGGATAAGCCGCAGCGCGACCGCTTCGGCGAGATCGTCTTCCGCTTCAGCTTCGGCTCGATCTATCACCTGCAGCACTTCAACGCCGACCCCCACCCCGGGAACTACATCCTGATGCAGGACGGGCGGGTCGCCTTTCTCGACTTCGGGATGACCAAGCGGCTCGACCCCGAGCAGATCGAGCTCGAGCAGCGCGCCGTGGATGCGGCCGCGCGCCGCGACCCCGAGGCGCTGCGAAAGGCGCTCCACGACCTCGGCTTCGTCAAGAACCCCTCGAAGCTCGACTGCGAGCGCCTCATGGAGCACGTGCTGGTGGTCGGCGGCTGGTACATGGAGGACCGCGAGATCGAGATCTCGCCCCGGCGGGTCATGAAGGTGATCGAGTCGACCTCCGATCCGCGCTCCGAGTACTACGACCTGATGCGGCGCGAGAGCATTCCGGCGGAGGAGCTGATGGGGCGCCGGATGGAGACCGGGGTGCTCGCGGTGCTCGGCCAGCTGCGTGCGAAGCGCAACTGGTACCGGATCATGCGCGAGTGGGTGTACGCCGACCCGCCGGCGACGGAGCTGGGCGAGCTGGAGTGGGATTACTTCGAGTCGCGCGGCGTCACCCGGACGCCTGGGCTCGCCGGTCCCGCCTAGCCCGCCGGCGACTCGGCCCGCGAGCCGGCCCGATCCCTTCTCCCGAAGAGCCGCCCGCCGACGAACAGCAGCGAGATGATCAGGCCGAGGACCGCGATTCCCGCGACGACGCGAAAGCTGGTCTGGATCCCGACCACGAACGAGTCTCGAACGATGTCGACGATCCGATCCATCGCCGCCGTTGGTAGCTCGCTCAGCGCCGCCTCGGCGGCGTCGGTCCCGGCGAGGTCGCCGTGCAGGACGGCCTCCTGGTGGGCCGTCAGCCGGGTGCCCGCATCGCTGGCCTTCTCCGAGAGCTCGCCCTCGGAGGAGGAGGTGAAGATCGTGGTCGCCAAGCCGAGGCCGATCGCGCCGCCTCCGATCTGGGCCATGTAAAGCAGGCCGCCGGCGAGGCTGGAGCGCGCGGGATCGAGGGCGGTGACGCCGGCCGTGGTCACCGACGGGTAGAAGAGCCCCACGCCGACGCCGGTGACGATCAGCCCCGGCATCAGGGCGCCGAAGCCACTATCGGCGTCGATCAGCGACAGGAGGAACGGCCCCACCGCGAGGCACAGCGCTCCGGCGCCGATGATCGGTTTCGGTCCGATGCGCCCGTAGAGCGGCCCGGCGATGAACGACATGAGCGCGAACGGCACCAGCATCGCGAGCATTCCGGCTCCCGCCCCGAGCGGCGAGTAGTCGAGGATCTTCTGCATGAACTGGGGCGCGTACAGCACCGTCGCGAAGAACACCGCGGACATCAGCAGCATTGCGAGGCACGCGCTGCGGAACTCGACGCTGCGCAAGACGTCGCGGGGGATGAGCGCGGCGGGGCCCATCCGCGGCTCGATGAACCCGAAGCTGACCACCAGGATCGCGGAGACGACGAGCATCCCGATCACGCGGATGTCGCCCCAGCCCCAGTCGACCGCCTGGTCGAGCGCGACCAGCAGCAGGAGCAGGCCGATCGACAGCGAGGCGATTCCCGGGTAGTCGATCCGCTGGCGCTCCTCCTCCTCGGGCTGGTGGACGTAGCGCCACGTGACGAGCATCGCGAACAGCCCGATCGGGATGTTGAGCACGAAGATCAGGCGCCAGCTCTCGAGCTCGGTGAGCGCCCCGCCGACCAGCGGACCCATCGCGTTGCCGATCCCGGCCGCGCCGAGGATCAAGCCGCCGGCGAGCCCGGCCCGGCTCGCCGGGAGGGCGGCGTAGGTCATGCCGAGGATCGCGGGCCACATCATCGCGCCGCCGATCCCCATCCCGACCCTGCTGCCGATCAGCCAGCCGATGTCCTGCGCGGCCGCCCCGAACGCTGAGAAGCCGATGAACAGGAGGGTGCCGATGAAGAAGATGCGGCGACGTCCGAACATGTCGGCGAAGCGCCCGCCGGTGACGATCGCCATCCCGAAGGTGAGCGCGTAGGCGTTGATCACCCACTGGACCGTGCCCACGTCGACGTCGAAGTCCTCCTCGATCGCCGGCAGCGCGACGTTCAGGGCCGTGAAGTCGTTGGCGATCACCAGCACGCCGAGTCCCATGGCGACGAGCGCCATCACGGTCCCGGGTGCCATCCGGTCCTCCCCGTGGTTCGGGCCGGTTGCCCCCTCCGCGGTCACGGCGGCGGACTCTATCCGCCCGGAGCGGCGTCAGTCCAGCGCCGCGAACAGGCGCGGGTCGTTGGTGCAGATCCCGTGCACCCCCAGCCCGCGCAGGGCGCGCATCCGATCTGGGTCGTCGACCGTCCACGCGATCACCTCCACCCCAACGGACTCCGCCGCCTCGACGAGCCGCCGCGTGACCAGCGGCCAGTAGGGCCAGATCGCCTGCACGCCGAGGCGCGGCAGGGTGCCAACGGCGACCCGAGGCAGGCGGCGGCGCATCAGCACGAGCGCCGCGGCCACGGCGGGTCGCGCCCATCGCCTGCGACTCCAGTCGCGGCTCACCTTGGGATAGGTCCAGCCCAGGCGCAGTTCGCGATCCAGCCCCCGGAGCCTCTCCAGGCTCGGCAGCTCCATGGTCGAGACCATCGCCCGTTCCAGCAGGCTCCGATCGCGCAATGCCCGAACGAGATCTTCCTCGCCTCCGGGGAGCTTCAGATCGCAGTCCAGCTCGATCCGATCGAGGGGAGATCGGGTGAACGCGTCGAGGCCGTCGGCGAGCGAGAGCGGCCGGCGCCGGTCCGCGTCGAGGTAGTCGTGGGCGATCACGAGCTTCCCGTCGCGCATGCGCAGCACGTCCAGCTCGATCGTGTCCACGCCGAGCTCCGCCGCCGCCTCGAAGCTCTCGATCGTGTTGCCGGCGCGCAGCGCGTCGGCGCCCTTGTGTCCGATCCGCTTCAGGCCGGCAAGCCTAGTCGGCAGGCGGGCGGCTGTAGGTTGACCCCGATGCCGAGCGAGCGGGAGATCCGCAACCGCCGCATAACCGCGGTCGTGCTGGTGGTCGGTGCGGCGATCGCGATCCTCGCCGCCGCCGACGTGGGGCCGTTCGCCGACGAGACCGAGGAGGACCGCGTCCGCGACGTGGTGGAGCGGTTCATCGCCGCGCGCGACGAGGGTGACCTCGTCACCGTGTGCGGCATGCTCACACCGACGCTGAAGCGGGGGGTGCAGGCGACGAGCGGGGCCCGGCCGGGGACGAGGCCGCCGACCTGCGCGGAGGTGCTCGACGCTCGGGAGGAGGCCGGGCCGGACCGCGATCGGGCCTCGGAGCTCGAGATCGTCGACGTGAGCGTGAGCGGGAACCGCGCCCGGGCCTCGGTCGAGCGGACCGAGGGGATCTCCCGCTCGCTGACGCTCGAGCTGATCGGCGTAGTGGCTGATCTCGACGTTCGAGAGCTGACGCCCGCCTACGCTCGGCGGCCGCCGATCGCGTCGAGGCGATCGCCTATCCGGTCCAGGCGCCGGGCGAGCCACAGCCAGAATCCGACGAAGAGCGCGAACGGGAGCAGGTAGATGAACCAGGTGGCCGCCGCGCCCTTGCTTTGGTCGACCTCGAACGCGACATCCTTGCTGCGTAGCTCCGCGATCAGTGGCCCGGAGTAGTCGTCCGGGTACGCGACCTCGTACTCATCTGCCGAGTCGGAGCCGGGGCCGGGCGTGACCTCGAGCTCCTCACGCCGCGGCACCAGGGTTACGCTGGCGACCTCCCCGGTCTCGAGGCGATCGAGGAACTCCGAGAGCGTCGGATCGTCGGAGTCCACCCCACCGTAGGTGACGTACTGCGCGATGAACGCGATCACCAGCACCCCCAACACGATTCCTACCCATTTCAGGACCTTCCCCCTCACGGGCCTCCCGTCGGCGTTGGCGAGAACCGTACTGCGAGCTCAGCTCAGAAGAGCTGGTTCTCGCCGGCGAAGATCTCGCTCACCGAGTCATCGGTGAAGATGCGGCGGATCGAGTCGGCGAGCGTCTGGGCGGTGGAGAGGACGGTGATGTTGTCCGGCGGGCCGGGCCGCCGCGGGAGCGTGTCGGTGACGACGATCCGCTCGATCCCGGAGCTCTCATAGGCGAGTCGCTCGTAGGCCGGTCCCGAGAAGACGCCGTGGGTGGCGCACGCGATCACGTTCTCGGCACCCTCGTCCTTGAGCGTGCTCGCGGCGGCGCACAGAGTCCCGGCCGTGTCGATCATGTCGTCGACGAGCACGCAGGTCTTCCCCTCCACCTCGCCGACCACGTAGCCGATCTCCGCGACCTGCTGGGCGGGGCGCTCCTTCTCGAGCACGGCCCAGTGGACGCCGAGCTTGCGAGCGAAGTTGCGGGCGAGTTTCACGCGCCCCGCGTCGGGAGAGACGACCACGATGTCCTCGTCGAACGGCTGGTCGAGGAACCACTGGGTGAGCATCGGCATCGCGGTCATGTGGTCCACCGGCACGGTGAAGAATCCCTGCACCTGGCCCGCGTGCAGGTCCATGGTGAGGACGCGGTCCACGCCGATCTCCTCGAGGCAGTGGGCGACGACGCGGGCGGAGATCGGCTCGCGCGGGGAGGACTTCTTGTCCTGGCGGGAGTAGCCGTACCACGGCATCACGCCGATGATCCGGTGCGCGGAGGCGCCCTGGGCGGCGTCGATCATCACCAGGAGCTCCATCAGCGCGTCGTTTGGCGTCATCCCCGAGGACTCGTTCGCGGCGGTGGACTGGACGAGGAACACGTCGGCGCCGCGGATCGACTCCTCGTAGCGGCAGTAGACCTCGCCGTTGGCGAACGTGCGCAGGTCGACCGTGCCGAGGTCGACGTCGAGCTTGCCCGCGATCTTGGCCGCCAGCTCGCCGGACGCCCGGCCTCCGAACACCATCAGGCGCTTCGTGTAGTCCTGAGGTATGTGGCTGAGGAGCTCCTGGCGCTCCTCGATGATGCTCACTGGCCCGTCTCCACCCGCTTGGCCTCTTCGTCCTCTTCTCGGCGGCTTGCCTCTCTCGCCTTCTTCTCCGCATACCCCTCGACGTTGTGCTGATCGGGGCGGGAGATTCCCAGGGCGCCCGGAGGGACGTCCCGGGTGATCACCGATCCGGCTCCAGTGTAGGCCGCATCCCCGACATTTACCGGCGCGACCAGGGCCGTGTCAACAGAGATTCGGACATGGTCGCCGATCACCGTGCGGTGTTTGCGGAATCCATCCCAGTTCGCGGTGATCGAGCCGGCGCCGATGTTGGTGTCCTCGCCGATCTCCGCGTCCCCGATGTAGGAGAGGTGCGGGACCTTGCTCCCGGCTCCGATCTCGGATTCCTTGATCTCGACGAAGGCCCCCGCCTTTGCTCCCTCGCGCAGCGTGGTGCGCGGGCGGATGTACGCAAACGGTCCCACCGAGCAGCGTTCCAGCACGTCGCACTCGACCAGGTAGGAGTGGCGGGCGGCGGCGCCCGCGCCCAGCACTGTGTCGATCAGCGTCGTGAGGGGCCCGACCACGGCGTCCCGGCCCACCCGCGTGGCGCCCCGCAGGACGCAGGCCGGCTCGATCGTCGCGTCGGGCTCGATCTCGACGTCCGCGTCGATCCAGGTGGCGTCGGGATCGATCACGGTGACGCCGGCCAGCATGTGAGCCTCGAGGAGGCGGCGCCGCGCCTGCCGGTTGGCCTCGGCGAGCTCGACGCGGGTGTTGACGCCGAGGTTGATGCCGGGATCGGCGGAGCGGTGGGCCGCGATAGAGTGGCCGGCCTCCCGCAGGAGGGACAGGACGTCGCCGATGTAGTACTCGCCGGCGACGTTGTCGTTCGTGATACGGCCGAGCGTCTCGGCCAGGGGCCCCGCCTCGAAGGCGTACGTGCCGGTGTTGATCTCCCGTATCGCAAGCTCGTCGGGGGAGGCTTCGCCCGGGTGCTTGGTCTCGACGATGCGCTCCACCTGGCCGTCGGCGTCCCGGACGACGCGGCCGTAGCTGCCCGGGTCGTCGAGCTCGGTCGTCATCAGGGTGGCCGCGGCGCCCGCGGAGCGGTGCGTGTCCAGCAGCGCGGAGAGAATCTCGCTGGAGACCAGGGGGTGATCGCCCGAGAGGACGAGCACGGTGTCCGCCTCGCGCACGAGGTCGATCGCCGCCCGCACGGCGCCGCCGGTTCCGTCGGGCTCCGGCTGGACGACCGTCTCGACGCCGTTCGGCAGAGCGGCGGAGAGATCGTGGTCGGGCGAGCGGATCACTGCCACCCTGCCCGCCGCGGCGTGGCGTGCCGCGAGCACCGGCCAGGCGACCATGGGCCGCCCGCACACGGGGTGCATGACCTTGGGCAGCGACGAGCGCATCCGCGTGCCCTCGCCCGCGGCCATGACGAGAACGGTGGGCGCGCCGCTCACCCGGGAATCGTAGTCCTTTGCAGGCCCCCTGCCGGGGCGACGGTGCGTGCGTTGCAGGCGACAACCGTTCTCAGATCCGAAACCTCAGGCTGGACAGCTCGCTGGTCCTTACGCGACATCCTTGTCCCGCTTCCGGTTCGGCCATGTGCGACGAGGAATCTCGACCTCATCGGGATCCCTCCCCTCCGCGATGGCACACTCTCGCTCGTAGTCACGTAGCCAGTTGCGTATGGCCGTGTCCGAGACGCCGTATCTGCGACCTACCCCCAGGTAGCCATGATCCTCGACCTCCTGAAGGAGCTGGGCGTGAGGTGGGCGCTCGACCTTGCGCGCGCCAATCCGCATCACACCCGTTCGGTCCCAGCGCGTGCCGCAGTAGCGGGAGCAGTAGCGCTGGCCTCGGAACCTAGGAATGAAAGTCGTCCCGCACCGAAGACAGTCGAGCGGTTCGGTCGGGATCCGGTTCTTCCTGCCACAGTGAGTGTCGAGCGTCGCTGCACAGTTAGGACAAACGATCCGCAGGTTCTCGATTCGATTGTCGTCGCGCACCCCGTTGGAGTGATCGAGGATCAGACCGATCCTTCTCCCTCGCCACAGCTCCCCCTGGCCACATAGCTCGCATCGTCTCTCCTTCAACCCTGAGTCATACAGCCGCTGCTTGAGGTTGCTGCGGCTGTACGTCGACCCTTCGACGAGTATCTCCTCCAGGGCTATGGGATCCCGTCGGATCGCATCGTTCGACGCTGCGTACGGATCGAAGTGAGCCGTCGAAATTCCCCATTCGGCGGCTCTCTTCTTGAGCGTTCTCGGATTTGCACCTGTGTGGCAATAGCCAAGCCGTCGCAGGGCCTCCGCCCAAGACCGTGATCCGGCGATGGCAGCCCTTGCCTCAGCCTGCGTATAGCGGTGGCGCTCGCCTGACTTTGCGGACGGTAGATGGTCCGTCGGTATTTCCCACCGCCGAGCCCACTTCCTCAATGTCTGGATGTTCTTGCCGTGGTACACGTAGCCGAGGGCTTGAAGAACCTCAGCCCATGAGTCGGAGCTCGCGATCGCGTCCCTGGCTTCGGCTTCCGCATATCGTGGCTTCCACGGCATGGGCGAACAAATGTTCGCGTGCCGGCCGGACGGAGAACCGGCGAGCTGGGGAGCCCGGATTTGAACCGGGATTCGAGGCTCCAAAGGCCCCTGTCTTGCCGATTAGACGACTCCCCAGTGGGTTATAGGAGTCTGACCTTAGCCATCCGATCTGTGGTCTACTCGCTGATCCGACGAGCGCGAGCGACCGTAAGGTCATCTGATCTCGACCCAGGAGGAGAGAGAATGGCCGGTGAGTACGTATTCATCGACGAGTGGGACTCGTGGAGGCTCCGGCCGAGGCTGCCTTCGAGGCGCTCGCCGACGCGCGTACCTACCGGGATTGGTGGGGCGCAGTGTACCTCGACGTCGTGGCAAACTGCCTGCCGCAGGTGGGCTGCGTCTCCAAGCACGAGTTCAAGGGCCGCCTCCCCTACACCTCAATACCACGTCGGAGATCGTGCGCATGGATCGGCCGCGGGAGTTCGAGGTCGAGGTGGTCGGCGATCTCACAGGGCGCGGCGCGTGGACGCTGACGCCGAGCGACGGCCACCTGCATATCCGCTTCGACTGGCGCGTGCTCGCCGACCGGCCCCTGCTCCGCTACCTGACGCCGATCCTCCGGCCCCTTTTCCGCTGGTATCACAGCTGGTCGATCAAGCGGGCGATCGAGGGGCTGGACCCTACGCGCGCTCCCGCGCGTTATCCACTCAAAGGCGCAGTAGAGCCTCACCGCGGACGGCGCGGCCCCGGCTCAATCCTCGCTCGGCCGTCGCACCTTCCCGCCCTCGGCCCCGGGCTCCATCGCGGGCCCGAGCGGCGAGGCGATCCCGAGCACGCGCATCGCCTTCAGCCCCAGGCCCAGCTTCTCCCGACCCTCGGTGGAGAAGATGTCGTGCCCGGACAGCTCCCGCACCCGCTCGAGGCGGTAGCGGACCGTGTGGCGGTGCGTGAACAGCCGCTCGGCGGTCGGGGTCACGTTGCCGTCGTTCTCCAGGAAGGCCTCCACGGTAGCCAGCATGTCGGTCTCGTACTGCTCGTCGTACGCGACAAGGGGCGCCACGGTCTCCTCGTAGAAGCGCTCCAGCTCCCCCGGATCCTCGCTCACTGCCGGCAGCAGCAGCCGGTACGCGCCCGTCTCCTCGAAGGCGATCAGCGGCTCGCCCTCGGCCTCCCCCACGTTCGCGGCCAGGAGCGCCTCCTTGCCCGCCCTGTAGAGGTCGACTACGTCGGAGGTCCAGCGACTCCGCGCGATCGTCACCGTGAAGCCGCCCAGCGAGGCCGACAGCTCGCGCTCCAGGGTCGAGGCCGCCCTCCTCAGCGCATCCTCGTCCTCGCATGGCACGATCGCCGCCACCTCGGCGGCCTCGCCGTCGCGCCTCGTGGCCAGCGATCCGCGACTCGCGGCCCGGAGCGCGCGGATCGCCAGCGTGAGCACACGCTCGCGCCATTCGCCGGACTGCGGCGAGCGGGGAGCCGCGCGAGCTACCACGACGCCCGCCCCGTGGTCCAGCGCGGCGCCGTGCTCCGCGGCGCGGGCGACGATGTCGCCCCGGTCGGTGACCTCCCGCGCGAGCACCGCGCTGACGAAGTCGCCGGCCAGCCGGTCGGACTCCCACTCGGGGGCGCGCGATCGCTCCAGCTCCAGCCCCAGCAGGGTGGAGACCATCCGCGTCGTGACCGGATCCGGCTTTGCCCCGCGACGCGTCCGGTACCGCAGCTCTCCCACCGCGGAGTCCGCGACCCGCAGCTCGACCGTAGAAACCCCCTCTGCGCCGGACAACAGCTTCTGCTCCTCGGCCGGCGAGCTCGCGGCCACCGCCAGCACGGCGCTCGAGCGGTCGATCAGCGCCACTCCGGCCCGCATCGCCGCCGCCGCGGCGCGCGCGACAGCCGGAAGCCCCGCTCCCGACTCGACGGCGTCGGACAGCGCGTCGAGTGGCGCGGATCGCGGATCGGTGCTCCCCGTCGGCTCGCGCTCGGTCTTGGCGTCCGGCTTGGCGTTCATCGGGGAATAGTAGGGTCGCGCCGACCGGCCGGTGGACCTTCCCGGCAACTTTTCGCCGGAAATGACGGGCACGTGACGAGAAGGCCCTAGAGGCTGTCGGGGATGAACTCCGTGATGTCCTCCCAGAAGTAGACGATCGTGACGCCGATCGCCACGCCCGCGAGAACCAGTGCGGCGAGGACGAACACCGAGAGGATCGCCGCCGTCGCCTTCTCCCAGGTGCGGCCGTAGGAGCCGATCGCGGGGGCCAGGATCAGGGCTGCGAACGCGAGCAGGCTGATCACAGCCGCACCCCCGAACAGCAGGTACTCAGGCGCGATCTTCGCCGGGAGCAACATCACGGGCATTTTGCCGCAAGTGCGTAGCCACCACGGCTACCGCCGCGCAGACGGCGAACGCCGAGATCCCGAGTCCCCAGCCTGAGACGACGTCGCTGAGGTTGTGGACTCCGAGGTACACCCGAGACAGGCCTACCAGGCCCGTGATCGTGATTCCGATCACGATCACGGCCGTGCCGCCGCTGATCCCCGTGCGCAGGCGGGTCACCACCGTGATCGCCAACCACGCGTAGATCACCGAGTAGGCCGCGTGCCCGCTCGGAAACGAGGAGCCGGCCGCCTCATCGAGCGGGTCCGCCGGGCGCGGGCGCTCCACGCCCTCCTTCAGCTCCGTCACCCCGAGCGCGCTGATCGCGATCCCGCCCACGAGCACCGCCAGCGCGGCCCATCGCCCGGCGGTGGCGAGCACGACTCCGGCGACGAACGCGACCGGCAGCACCACGGTGAGCGAGCCCAGGTCGGTGACGACGCGAACGACATCGGTGAGCCAATCGGTGGAGAGGTCGCGTGCGATGTCCTGTGCGGTCAGGTCGCCCGGCGTTGGCCCCGGGTCGCCGGAGATCACGACGGTGTAGGCGATCAGCGCGTATAGCCCCACCGACAGGGTGGCGAGAATCGCGGTGAACTCGAGCCCCAGGCCCCCGGGGGTGACGCGCCGCCACACGAAGCGCGCCTGCGGCTGGAGCCGGCGTCCCAGGGCGACGAGCGTGCGCAGCAGGGGCCGGCGCTCCATGGCCGTGACGACGCGCACCCTGTTCTCGTGCCTTCTCAGGAACCTGACCGCGACCACGATCGCGACGATCGTGACCACGACCGTTGCGAACAGGAACGCGCCCTGGCCCGCGAGCTCGGCTGCGCGGTCGATGCTCCGGGAGGCGAAGTAGCCGATCAGCGCGAAGCTCGCTCCCCAGAGACCGGTGCCGAGGATGCTGTAGGGGACGAACTGGCCGTAGTGCATGCCCGAGGAGCCGGCGATGAACGGAGCCAGGGCGCGCACCACGCCGACGAAGCGACCGATCAGGATCGTCTTGCCGCCGTGGCGGGAGAAGTAGCGCTCAACCTGCGCGAAGCGCTCGTGCGTGATGCGCACGCGCGGGCCGTAGCGAAGCACGAAGCCCCGGCCCAGGCGGCGGCCGAGCAGGAAGCTCGCCGAGTCGCCGCCCCACGCCGCCGCCCACACGATCGCGATCGTCAGGTACAGCGACGTGGCGCCCTGGCCGGCGACCGCACCCCCAAGGATCACCACCGTCTCGCCGGGCGCGACCAGACCCACGAAAGCCCCCGTCTCCAGGAACGCGAAGGCGCCCACGAGGAGATAGGTCCACGAGCCGAGGGTGTCCGAAACGTCCTCGAGCAGCTGCTGGAGATCGATGTCCGGCAGCAGCTGGCGGATCGCGAAGTACGCCCCGACCGCCGCCACTGCAATCAGCAGCAGGCGGAAACGATGGTCTCTGAGCGAGATCCTCATCGGAACGACTCCGGTGCGGCGACGACCGCGTCCGCGCGGCCCGCGGGCAGCGCGGCAGCGGCACGCTCGGCGGCCGCGAGGTCGGGGAAGAGGCCGAACGCGGTCGGGCCCGAACCGGTGATCAGCGCCCGCGCGGCGCCCACCGCCTCCAGAGCCTCGAGCGCCTCGCCGATCTCCGGGCGCAGCGAGAGGGCGGCCGGCTGGAGGTCGTTCTCCAGCAGCTGCGGGTAGGAGAGCGGCGACGCGCCGCGGGCCGTGGCATCGCGCAGCCGGTTCGCAAGGGAGTCCATCTCGGGGGCGTCCCGCCCCAGGCCGAGCCGATCGGCCTCGGCGTAGACCTCCTCCGTCCGCATGCCGGCCGGCGCCGGGATCAGCACGAGGCCGTACCCGCCCGGCTCAGGGAGCGGCTCGACGCGCTCTCCCGCGCCGCGGACCAGCGCCGAACCGGGATCGAGCTGGACCGGGACGTCGGCGCCCAGCTCGAAAGCCAGCTCCTCG
>OBLS010000317.1_pt1 | contig 16537 bp, 17 predicted proteins | sample 1519901 | NCBI WGS metagenome assembly OBLS01 (sample SAMEA3113585, study PRJEB22503) | soil metagenome | reverse complement strand
ATTATCGGAGTTATTACAACTAGGATATCTGACTAAATATCTTTTTTTTATGTCGTTAATTATGAGTTGAACAGGTCATTTCAGTGTATCGTTTAGGATCTCGTTATCTTCATCGAGACTTTCTATATTTTCAATTCACCGACTTCTATACTGACACTACATCATGCACCACAAAAGGGAAACCACGGCATATATACAAATAACAGAATTACCAATGATCCTCAATGAGAAGACTAACTAATGAACATAATATGATATTTGCTTTTCTGGCTACCATTATTGTGGCGACTCTTCTTTTTACCCAGCAAAGTTACCAAGCCACAGCTTTTCCTCAGCAACAGCAAGGCAGAAACCAAACTTTTGGGATAATATCCAGTGTCCAAAATGATGCAAGCGGTCAACCTGCCTGGGTAGTGGCAGGGCATTGGACAAGTGCATTATTGGGTGATAACTCTGTTAATGCCAGCCAACCAACTGGAAATTCAACAGTGCCTTTTGGAGGGTCGCCATTTGATACACAAATCCAGATGATAAGGTTAAATGGCACCGCGGGACATACCCACACCATAACCAATTTTGTTTTAGCAAATGCGTCGCAACCTGACAACATGACAAAAATATTTAATGGCACATCTACAGCAAGTATGATGCAAGGCCCAGTAGCTGATATACCCACATCAATAAGAATAATGGGAGATAAAGTGATAAGCATATGGCTTGATCCTTCAAGAATAGAGAACCATTATGGCAATACTCCAATTTATGGCCTTGTTATGGATACGGATAAACCTCGACCAGGGCCCATTGGGAGCGATGGCCCTCAAATGAGAAAGTAGGCACTCAGCAAGCAAGATAGTAAGTAGACAAAATTATTTTTGTCTCCACCCTTTTTTCGGAAAACAAGGATTGTAAAATATCTGTGGGTTTGTTTAACGGTTTATGTTGCAGAATATTTGCATCACAGAAGCATCATTCATTTATATAAAACGTCTATAATATCAACGGATATGTTTCGGAGTACCAAAATATCGCAAATAGTTATGGTTTTGACAGCGATTGTATCTTCTATCACAGTATTGACCAGTTCAGTACTTGGTACGGTAGCAGCTCAAGAGCAGCAATATTCATTTACCACAAAATGGGGGTCTGAGGGTGTCGGTTTTGGTAAGTTCAGACAACCATTAGAAATAGCAATAGATTCCGATAATGATCTATATGTTACAGATACTACTAGTGTATCCAATCAGATACAAAAGTTTGCAACTAACGGCACATTAATCACATCTTGGGGAGTCTTAGGTTTTGGAGATGGGCGCTTTACAAGCGCCGCAGCAATAGATACAGATTCATCTGACAACGTATATGTCACAGACCTTGGTAGTCCTGAAACCGCAGTCCAAAAGTTTACCACTGATGGAACGTTTATCACATCTTGGGGATCTACCGGCTTGGGTGGTGACGGCCAGTTTATTAACCCAGGGGGAATAACCATAGACTCTTCTGATAATGTGTATGTTGGCGACTTTGGTGAAAACAACCGCATACAAAAGTTTGACAGCAATGGAAATTTTCTAGGAAAGTGGGGAACGACAGGTTCTGGTGATAGTCAGTTCATAAATCCAACCGCACTTGCTGCTGACTCGTCTAATAATATCTATGTAGCAGACTGGGGTAACAACCGCATACAAAAGTTTGACAGCAATGGAAACTTTCTAGGAAAGTGGGGATCACTTGGTAGCGGAGATGGACAATTTAACAGACCTTCTGGTTTAGATGTAGATGCTTCAGGAAATGTTTTTGTGGTTGATGAGGGTAACAACCGCATACAAAAGTTTGACAGCAATGGGAAATTTATAACTAAATGGGGAACTATAGGTTCTGGTGATGGCCAGTTTGAGGAGCCAACAGGTATTGCGGTTGATTCTTCAGGAAATGCATATGTGGTTGACCGTGGAAACAGCCGAATACAAGTATTTGCTCCCTCATAAATTTCTTAAATGATCTATCTGTCATGAAACTTAGTCTGTGCAACAATGTATCTTCTTATCTTTAGGCTGTCATCCCACAGGGTTCTCTGAATCACTAGTAAACAATGAATTTTGATATAGGGAACTTGTAATTCAATAATTCGGACGTTTTTGGCAGATAGAAACGATTTACACGTCTATATGTGTATTGGCTAAGATTACTAATATTTATTTCTCATATTGCTAAGATATCTGAGTGTAAATGACTCAGAGCAGAAACAACAGCGATGATAATATAATGGATCCTTCAATCAGAAGGTTATTTGAAGGGAAGAACTTTGTGTTTGTATCAACCTTAATGGATGATGGGACGCCTCAGATAACTCCTACTTGGGTGGATTTGGAAGAGCAAGATGGCGGGTATATACTCATAAATACGGCGGTAGGTAGGGTAAAACAAAAAAATGTGTCACAAAATCCTAACATAGCATTAGCCATAGTTGATCAAAATAATCCTTATGACATGGTTTCTGTTAGAGGCAAAGTAGTCGAACAAATTAGGGGGGATCTTGCTGAACAACATATAGATAAACTAGCAAAAAAATACCTGGGGAAAGACAAATATCCTGGGCGTTCACCAGGAGAAAAGAGAATAATACTAAAAATAAAACCTAAACATGTATTTCATATGAAACAATGATGTTTGTGTTAATAAAAATACCTCTCTGATGAATTTATGTTGAGATCCCAAGTAACCCAATTGAATTGTACTAAGGTATTTGGAGAACTATTTGTTGGACTTACAATGTTGTCTTCTGCAATAATTCTATTGACTCTTCCTGGAATAGACAATGCCTATACTCAATCAACATTAATGTCAACAAACACTAACAGCAACAGCATTGCACAACAACATACCGAACATGTACTGGATAACCTTGTCATCTCAGAATATATTCCCTTAACAGGCCAGTTAGCAGTAGGAGATTACATAATTCTCATGGACTTTACACCGTTTGTTACAAGTATAGAAGGGCATAGCCATATTGCACTAAAAGTTCCATGTAACGAGGATGGAACATCAAAGGTTACGATTGTGACAGGAATTGCTCCTAATCTAAATACCTTGAATATTGGGAAATCGATCAACAATGGTACTCTTGATGGAAATAGCTTAGACTTGTCAGATGAGGGAAACTCATGTCTGTATCATGTAGAACTACCAATTAATATCAGCGACATTGCCTTAGTTAATACATCAAATCAAACTTTGAACTTTAATGAGGGCGGATATTCTTCAGTTACTGTGTCAGCACATGGAACAGCAATTCAACATATGGGAGCGCCAACAATGATGACGACGAATCAAACATCAGTGGCAGTTAGTTAATAATTATAAGTGCAACCAATAATTTAATTTATAATAGATAACATACCTTGACAATAACATCATATCTATATGGTGGGTTTTGAATACATAGCATAATCAGTATACTGGAAGCACCATGATAGTTTGTATCTCATTTAGGACTTTTACATTATAAAGTAGGGGTGTTGTTATTTCTTCCTTTTTTTTACTGTCCGTTGTTTTCCTACTGCTTTTTCAAAGGGTTTGAGTCTATTCTCTAGTCTGTCAATTCTATAGTCCAGATCAAGGATAGTCTTTGATTGTTTTGTTACGATGTCGGATAGTTTGGCAACATGATCTGCTATCCTAACGAGCAGATCGTTTTCCGAGAGTGTCATTTAACCTATATGATATCGAGAATCAATACCTTTAAGGTTTGCTAAATGTAGATGCAGTGGAGTATGTTCTTGCCCATAGTGGACTTGTCACACTCCTTCCCTGTTTCTATTCAGTTGTTGATGTGAGTCTCACATAGCGATGTTAATATAGTGATGTTATGAAACAGAAAAAGGACTTAATATTATCAGATAATTTCTATTATTATTGCCTTTAGATATGAAATAGAATTACTCTCCGCACCTATCATTAATGTATAGCTACCGGGTGGCAGATCTACTGATGGTGTAAATTCAAATGAAACTTCCTGCTCTTTTCCTTCTTCTATTGAATTTAATGATGGTTGTTCGATAAAGTGCCCCGTAGAATTTCCGATATCTCCAGATGAAGTAAAGGTACCAGATGCAACCATACGCAGATTGTTTATAGCAGATGATGGCAAATTTGAATCCGCCTTGACTATGAGCTTAATCTTTTCCTTCTCACCTCTTTCTATGGTTAACTCCTGATCTGATTCGAAAACATCAATCGTAAAAGGCGGGTCTTCTGGCGTTTCGACCTTCCCAATCTTGTTCTCGGACCATTCACTAAACCAAATCTGTTTACCATCTTTTCCTATGGAAAATTGTAATATATTGGCAATGCCACATGTATATTCGTGTTTAATATTATTATCGACGTTGATAGTATCATCTTCATTTGAACAGATGCCCCACAATCTGTTCTGTGTCGGAACCCAATATTCAGTCAATACCTGAGTATGAGGATCAAATTTGGATATCTTATTTCCATGCTGTTGGTTGAACCATATTGAACCATCATTTGATTTCTTAATTGAGGAGGGCAACGTATAGTATCTATTGTGAAAATCCCTTTCAGCTACACTCTCAGGCGGTTTACCAAAGATTCTCGCAGAACCCATAGAGGTTACAAATTTTTCTATTTCAAAATTTTTATTTCTACTATCGTTATCGTCGTCGTCATCATCATCACCATTATCTTCTTTAGGATTAAGTCTGTAAAATATGCTACTACCTGCATTAGTAACCCACAAATCTCCATGCTCACCAACAGTTAGTCCCCAAGGAGAACTTAACTCTCTAGGTAATTCAAAGATAGAAAAGGATTTAGTCTCTAGGTCATATTGGAAAATCTGCCCCTTGTATCCATAGATCATGACGGACACCCAGACTGAATTCTCCTTCTCATCAAAAGCAAGTGAGCCAGTGGTTACAAATACAGGATCAGTTCCTTCAAAACCTTCTACAGGAATAGGTACTTCGGATATTCCCCGGGATGTCGCATTATTCAATCTATCAATTTGGGCAATCCATATAGAAGGTGAAAACATTCCAACAAAGTAAACAATATTGTTGTCATTTGAATCGAATTCTATGGAAGCGGGATATGTAGTACCAAAATCTCGTGATTCACCAGGCACTATATATCTTTCAAATGTGTTTGAAGATTTAATGTATCTCCATATTACATTTTGCTTTTCATCTGTAAACCAAACATCACCTTCTCCTACCCCTCCCATCCTGTTATCCACCTCTACTTCCCATACCTGCGAAAATTCACGGTCGTTATTACGTGAAGGCCATGATGGTACTTGCATTTCCTCATTAAATTTATCTTCTTTTAAGTCATAGCTTCCCAAAACCCCTTTCTTCGTTGATATATACCAAACTTTTTCCTCCTTAATTTCTACATCTATGCCTAAAGGCATCTCACAGGTCTGTGGAAGAACGTATTCAGTGACATATTCATTCGAATTAGGACTAGGATTAACGCCACAAAAGCCATTTTGAAAACTCAATGCACGCAGTTCTTCTTCGTTTTGCTGTAGAATTGCAGATGATGATTGCGTTGCTACTACCTTCTCTGGGTTTATCTGCACGACTATCGATGCAATTGATAGAATCAAGAGAAACTGTAAAATCACAATTATTGAGCTTAATGAAGACATCTCGATAAATCAGTCATGGATAAGAGATGAAAGAAAACAATATAGTAATAGTAGTCTTCGCGTTATAGGATTTCCTGGCATTTTTGTAGTAGTCCATATTAATTAGCATTATGGTACAGCTATTCCTGTACGGTCCTGAGCACCTTCCCGTCTCTTAAGCCAGGGATAGGGATTACCTCCTCCACCGCCACTGTGGTTTATGGAACTGCATACGGTGTCTCCGTGTCCAGATTTTCTGGCTATGGCCTCCTTTTGAAAGGCCTAGCAATCGTAATTAGCAGATATTCTATTCTGGTTGCCTGTGATATGAAAAGAAGCGACATCCCTACACCTAATAATATCCCACCTAAGACATCGAGAGGATAATGTGCCCCTACATAAATTCGGGAAAAACACACAACTGATGCTTCTAATGCTAATGCTATAGCCACTGCTTTCATTCTAGCAGATGAATTCCTGTATAATTCGGCCAATGCAACAGTCGCTCCTGCAGCAACTATCATAGAATGGCCAGAAGGATATGCATATTGTGAATCTGCTGCTAAAATAACCTCCGTATTAGGAATAAATGGCCTAGGTCTAGCTACTATTTCTTTTGAAAGTATGCCAATTGGTATGAGTGTAATCATTACCAATGCCATAATTATTGCGGCCCTCTTTCCGGTATCACCACCGAATATAAACAAAACAACTATGGTTATTGGCCAGACTAATTCCCGTCCAAATTGTGTTACCAGTATCATAAACTGATCCAATAGAGCGAAATGATATTTGTTAACTTGTAGGAAAACTTTAGTGTCTTCTGCTATAAGCATCTGTGCAAGACTGAGATCCGCTCGTGGGGAAACCAAAAAAGCAAGTATAAAAAATGTAGCCAAAACACACATAGATATGATAAAGCATCTCTTCGGACTCACAAACCAAATCTCCTATAGTAAAATGGACCACAACTTTAGTGGACTATAAAGTCTCCCCTATATGTGATTTTCCTGAATACGTGTTAACTGGAACCGAACATCAATTATCATGCCCTTTGTAGAAGCACAGCGGTATCAATTTGAAATGTTATGGGGCAAGCCAGTTCCGGCAAAGCACATCCCAGATTCCAAAGGGCTACTACAGTTCACCCTTGTCACTTTGATTCATTTAGTTGGTCTGCCACTTTTACAAATTGAGACAGATTAACCATCAACTCATTCCACAGAGTCTCGCCCATTTGCTCCTTTACCTTATTCTGAACGTCATTCCAAAGTGGAATAGCCTTAGCTATAGTAGTACGTCCCTTGTTGGTAATCGTAACAATCCTAGTTCGATTATCTTTTCCAGAAGAGATCTTGATAAAACCCTGTCTTTGTAATACCGACAGATTTCTGGTGAGAGTTGTTCTGTCCATACCTAACTCTTTGGCAAGATGTGAAATTCTTATAGAGTCTGACTTGTAAATGACATGTAGCACGCCCAATTGTGTGGATAGCAATCCGCTAGACCTGAATGCATTATCATAAAGTAGTGTTACTGCCCTAGCTGCTCTTCGTAATTCACTACACGTACAGGAGTCTGTTGACATTCCTTGTTCCAGAATTGTATTAATATTTTGTACCCTCAATTGAAGCTAGGTTGATATACACATATTAACAATAAAAGGGTTTACCCCGAACTATTTAAGATATGGACCAATGGGTGTAGTTACACTTATAAATGTGCATATACACTTAATCTGGTTAGATTGTCTTCGCTAACTTCCGTTAATGTCAACCAACATGCCTGGTTTACTCTAGGAATACTTAGCAGCACGCTTCTGGTAGTCTTTTTTTCAGAAACTATGCTCCTCCCGGCTATTCCAGAGATCATGAAGGACTTTGGTATATCTTATGGCACAGCTGCGTGGATATTCAGCGCATACCTCATTGTTGCTGCAGTAATGACTCCAATCGCGGGCAAGATGTCTGACATTTACGGAAAAAAGAAGGTATTACTCGTTTTACTGACGATATATGCAGTTGGAATAACTGCCGGTGGGTTTGCAGACAATATCTCATTCCTGCTGGCAAGTAGGATAATCCAGGGTGTAGGCTTGGCGGCAGTACCAGCAGCCTTTAGCCTTCTGAGAGACACATTTCCACCGGCCAAACTTGCAATTGCTGTAGGAGTATTTGGATCAGCGTACTCAGCAGGCTCAGTAGTTGGCCTATTAGCAGGGGCCTCCATCATACACAGTTTTGGATGGCATTTCACTTTCTTCTCCATAGTCCCGTTTGCAGTAGCAGTTACAATTATGATAGCCAAGTTCGTGAAAGAAAACAAACAGCAATTAGTGGCTCTTGTAAATACTCAGCAAAGCACCGGCAGACACCGTACTTCACCATCCATAGATATGAAAGGTGCCGCGGCTCTTTCAGCAACAATAATTGCTTTTCTCATGGCACTAACACTCATACAAACTGGAATAGATTCAAAAACCCTGCCACAGATTGGGGTTGCGTTCGTAGTTTCAGCAATCTCGCTGACTGTCTTTGTCATGGTAGAGAGAAGAGTAACAGTGCCATTAGTTGACCTGAGATTGCTAAAAGACAAGACCCTGTTACCATCCTATATCATATTGATGGTCACCGGAATTACTATGTTTATGGCATATCCGGCCATTGTGCAGCTGGTAAGAAGCCCTATGCCGCTGGGATTTGGAGGCGATGCAGTAGATGCTGCAAATGTCCAGTTGCCTTTCATGATTATGTTCTTAGTGTTTGCAAGTGTTACTCCGCTTATCATTAACAGGATAGGAAAACTAAAACCAATCATAATAGGTTCCATAATCAGCTTGATCGGATCGCTTGGACTACTGCTATTTCATTCCAATGAATTTGTCGTGTCTACTAATTTGGCCATTATTGCATCCGGCCTCTCAATGACAATTACATCAACATGGAACATAGTCGTATCGTCATCACCCAAATCATTTATTGGAATTTCGGTAGGAGTGGGTGCCCTGTTGTTATTTATAGGAATGGCTATTGGTCCGGCATTGGCAGGGGTATTTATGGAAAATCACGAAACGATCGAAGGTGTTAAAGGATCGTATCCCTCTCTGGGCTCATATAATTTAGTATACTTGACGTCGGTATTGCTATCAGCTGTTTCGCTTGGCTTTGTGTTGATGCTCAAGAGAAGGCAAGCAAAAAAGGAAATTGATGTTAATAGCAACAATGTAGAATAGGAAGAGGACTGACAAATTGCCAAGTCTTAAAGTTTCCAATGTATGGAAATGTTATAGATGTAACTTAATATTTTATGAGGAATCTATTGCATCTTTACATGAGGAAATATCAAACCACTTATCAACTAGGATCAAATCTAGTAGCATGTGATCTATGGTATGGTTATAAGCAGTTGAGAGCCAATACAATAAAATAAATAAAATACGATACCGATACTGGAGGCATCCTCAACCCACTTAATTGTTGGTGTTACTACATTTGGTTTTGCCACCAAATGTAAGCAATGGTTCAAATTAGATTAGTGGAAAATAGAAATAAATTCAGACCAGAATGATGTTGAATTGGTATATTCTTGACCCAAAAGACATAATTTCTTTTCAATTGCTCTAGCCCATAAGGCATTCTGACAGAGCATTGTTAAGAGCTCTAACACAATATAACGTTTATTAGGTAATGTACCGTACTCTACTTGCTCCCCAAATGAGGTTTGGACCTCTTCTACAGATCTTTTGCTCCAGTTGCGGCAAGATACTGAAGGAGAGTTCCACGATAGAACTTCAAAATGAACAGTTAAAAGAGGAATGTCCTAGTTGCGGATCTTTACTTATTGACACTCTAGAAAATAGAAGACTCTCTCTATCCGCAATACAACAACAAGGAGCACATGATACTAGTCATAAAACTATTGAAAAGATATCGGTTAATTTTCAAACGGCTCATCGACAAATCGAAGCTAGCAACATTAAGTTAGCTTTTGATATAGATAGGTTGGACTCATTGTTTAATCTAAACACTCATGGAAGTCTTTGTATTAAAGGTGAGCAAAAATATGCTCAACTTTTGATTGATAGATTATGCGTTCACTCTATGCTACCAAAAAGGCATGGAGGTATAGGAGAAGATTATCTAAAGATAATATCTATAGATGCCGGCAATTGTACGGATGTATATCAGTTTGTAGACTTTGCTCGCCAATATGGATTAGAAGCAAAAGGGGTATTGCAAAACATAATTGTAAGCAGAGTGTTCACAATCTATCAACTTGCTCATTTGATAATTTACGAGTTACCGAGAATCATTGAGCAGCTATCATCTGATAGGAAGAGCTGTCTAATAATAGTTTATGGTTTACTTCACTTGTTTTTATCTGACCCTCATATTGATAAAAAGGATGCAAAGCAGCTCATAAAAGAAATAGCAAATTCGATAAGGAAACTTTCAGAAGACAGGTTTATAGTAGCATCATTTGCTGATTGCAATGGTGAATATGAGAAAACACTTCTGCCCGTATTTGATAATATGATCGAAATAATAGATGATGATGACGACAACAGAGGGCTATTGCAAACAAAAGTTCATAATCAACATTTCAGGAGAAAAGACGGACTTACTGGTGTAGTATTAAGAAAGGCGGAATTGACTCTAGTACCAGCACGATGAATAAATCTATGAACCCCTAACCGCTATCTATTTGCTCATTTTGAATGGAGTTCGACTATTCTGGAAATATTCGCAATGTAGATGTGGAGTTAATCATATCAAAAATGTGTTCTGCAATCTTGTCTTGTCTATAAAAAGGAAGAACAGCCAAGTGCAACACAAATCAAAAACATATTGAGATTTCTTGTTTTCTTTTGGCACCAAGAGATTTACTAATCTCTTTTCGTTCAAGTTATATAGTTCCTGCTTGCATTTATGACTAGAATGACCTTATCTTTAAATTGTAAGGATGCAGGGGATCCAGTCTGTACGCACACAATGCATGGAGAAACTGAGGAAGAACTGCTTGCTAATGCAAAGAAACATGGCATAGAAGTCCACGGCTATACGGAAGAAACTTGGAATGAAGAGATTTCAAAAAACAAAGACCACTTAAGAAGTCAGATAAAGAAAACATAGAAGCCATCCATAAGAACTCATTTCAATTTTAGTAACCTAAACTTTTTCATATGACTGGCCGAAGTACAATGGTATTACTCTCCAAGTCCCTTCTATGGGAACGGACATCGTCATACATCTAATATCTTTGTACCACCAAATTGAGGTCGCTCCTGTCCTATTTTGACGTAAGAACAATTATGAAATACACCTATAAGTTGGCCAAAACGAATTTCGTTGATATTGTAAGGTTTGTTTTATAACTTTTTTTCTATCAATACAAAATGCCTTCTCTAGCAGTTTACAAATGTAAGTGGAGCGTCTGATAATAGAAATTACATTGTAGTGGCTCGAATATCCTAGATATTATAGATAACCTTGCGATTGTTTCTGGAATATTGGCTTTTTTCCCGAAATTTATCAAAAGTATAATGTTTTATAGCACGATGTTCATAATAAGTTACAAATGACCAACGTTCAACACATAATGAGCCAAATAATGGGTGGCGGAATTATGCGTTCATCTAGACTAGGACGAAAAGATAAGAAGGACCAGGGTAATTATTATCAATATCCAAAGGTGCCTTCAGGCTTTCAGTGCTTTGTTTGTGGAAAACAATTCTCAACAAATGATGCAAGAATACAGCATCTAGAAGAAGATCCGCACGGGAGTCTATATGATACTATTTCACCTCAGGAAAAAGAGGAAAATAGACGACTAAAACCCAAATGAGTGATTAGCTCGAAATCCAATTGATTTGGTAAGGATAATAATTCCTACAACCTACTTATTATAATGAATTCCTCAGCAAGGAAGATAAGTGGAGGGTTAGTGCCCAAATCACCTATGATCGTAACTCCAAGCCGTAAAAAATATCTTGCAGTGAGCTACCAAGTACATTACCTACGTACCCGCACTGAGTACTGCATATAAATATTTAAGAATCTTTATAACACAATATTCTTATTCGATTTACGAATCATAAGTAGTAGGAACATGAAGTACTGTTCATGTATTTTGAATTCATAGTGAGGATAGTAGGATGTTCAAAAGTTTATTTAAAAGAAGCAACAGAGAATCAATTCGAGAGCCTCCAGAGGAGCGTTTCTTTTCAAGTATTTACGGTTATTCGGATATCAAAAAATTGTTAATGAGGGCCATGATATCTAAAGAATCAATAGCAATTTTGTTATCTGGTCCCCCTGCCAGCTCTAAGACTGTATTTCTTATGGAAATGATGAAAGGACTTGACAATACCTGTTACATAGATTGTACAAATACAACAGGTGCAGGATTGGTAGACGGACTATTCAATAACAATATCCAGTATTTGCTCTTGGATGAAGTTGAGAAGATGGCTAAAAAAGACCAGAATGTTCTTCTAAATACTATAGAAACTGGCATGCTAGTAGAAACCAAGATATCTAAGACAAGGCAAAAAAAACTGAATAATCTAAAAGTATTTGCTACTACCAATAATGTGGATACATTATCCCCACCATTGAGGAGTAGATTTATGGAATTTCATTTACCTGAATATACATTTGATCAGTTCTCCGAGATAGCAAGAAGGCTACTGAGTAAAAGAATGGGACATTCTAATCAAGTTGCAGATGAGATAGCATCAGCGGTGTGGAATGAAATGAATAGCAAGGACATTAGAGACGTTTTATCGATAGCAAAATTGGTGCGCAGTATTGATGATGTGTCATGGCTGGTCCAGGTTTATAAAAAATATGGCAATCTTGATTCTTGTTAGTTCCTACTATCTGTGACTCATATACAAATTTGGGATATTTGAAAAGAAAAGATATCCATTCTGACAACAATATTGAAAAAACTCAAGATGCAACATATTTCTTAAATACAGCCTTTCTAAATTATTATCATATGCCCTTTAGCCTTAGCGGCAATAAAGAAATGAAGGGGTCTCACCATTCTAATACTAATATAAGTGATAACAGTGATTTAGAAGAAATTAGTAAAGTAACAGAAATGCTAAACCCCGATGAAAAAGTTCTTTTGGTTGCAAGACAATCAAGAATAAGGCCTGGAGGTTCTCTTCATACGCCAAATATCATCTACGCTACAGACAGAAGAATTATCATAAGGGATCCTTATATGCTTGGAATAAAAGAAAACGTAGTAGATATTCCATATGATATAGTTACAAGTGTAAAGCTTGAGAAAGGACTTTTATCATCTACAATCAGATTTAAGGCCCCAGGACTTATGAGCTCAACCAAATTAGGAATGATGGATAGCATAATCGACGGTGAAGATGATCAAGGTGGAATAATCGAAGCTATTTCAAAGGATAAAGCACAAGACTTATTGGAAATAATTCGCTCAGGAATGCAATCCACTACGAATAGAAAATCTGCACCCTCAAAAAATCAAAAGCCCAATGAATTGTTAGAATCAAAAGAATACACCCGTTCCTCAAACCAACCTATGTCAATTGCCGATGAATTAGGAAAACTTGCAAGGCTGAAAGAAGAGCGTGTCATAACAGATGAGGAGTTTAAACAATTGAAGCAAGATCTAATCAAGAAAAATAGCCAATAAAAATATGTTTAACAAAGGCTAATCAAAAACTTGAATAGCATTGACAAATATAAAATAAATCACATGAGCAAGCCCATCGTTTTGCGAAAGCATGAGTTTATAGCATTAGTAAAATATGAAGGGAATTAGTGAAATATGAAGGGAATTATTTTTGATATGGATGGAGTACTAATAGATGCAATGCCATTTCATGCAGAAGCTATGAGAATAGCAATCAACGAAGAAACAGGCCATAATATTGACAAAAAGATAGTGTACTTGCTTGAAGGAATGCCTGGACCTGAATTGATAAAAGAGATATTCAAAAGGGAGAATATTAATAATAAAGATGGAGATGCTCTCCTTGCGGAAAAGATTAGCAAAAGAAAAAAGGAGCTGTTTAAACAAATTCAAAGGTCTCAAGCCATCGAAGGAGCAAAGGAGTTAATCGAGGATTTAAGATATTGTAATTGCTTAAAAGCTTTAGTCAGTGGCGCTTCCAAAAAAGAGATTGAAGCCATCCTCGATGAAAACATAGGACCAAAGAGTTTTGACGTAGTAATAGCTGGCGATGATATAGAAGAAGGCAAACCCCATCCTTCGCCATTTCAAACTGCATTACAAAGAATGAATTTAAAGCCATCTGAAGCAATAGTGGTTGAAAATGCTCCGTTAGGAGTAGAAGCGGCTATTAGAGCTGGAATTGAATATATTGTTACTCTTAACAATACACCACTTGACATTTCCTCTGATTTCAAAGGTATAACATCTTTTGCAGACAGAGAAAAGAACAAGATATTCAAAGACACAAAGTCGGCAAGTAATTTTTTGAAGAAATGGTGTTGTTATTAATATTAGTATACGTTATCTTTCTTTTCTCAGGACCTATTAGTCTTAAGTAATATTGTATTATCCTTTAGAGCGTATTGATGACTGAGAACAGACTGAGAACAATCTAGAGTGAGCGAAGATGAAGCAGAAAGATGATGAAGAGGATGGGGGAGTCAATTAGAAATGCACAATTCCCCTATGTTCCTGAATCGACAACGGAAGTACTCATTCTTTTTCGCCCATTTTTCTACGATCCTCTCCTACTCATTCCTTATTTCTGCTGAACGTAAGGTCGTGGATCGAAAACCACTCTAATCGAACTTATTTTCCCATGATCATCGACATGAAACCACACACACACAAGGGATGTTACTGGCGGCGTACCAACCTTATACTCGTGGAGAATGCAGACATCGTTGCTATCCGCGAACTCCTTCTTGATGTCAAATTTGGGTAGGTTCACGTGTTCAAGATATTTCAGGTATGGTTCAGCTCCATCAAACGAATTAAGAGGCGACACGTACGATATGTTATCGCTCAATAAGCCTCTGACCGATTGATAGTCCCGGCGCTCTACACCCTGCTGCCACGCCATCACGATATCCGTTGCACTTTTTGCAGAAGATTCATTTTTTGCATGGCATTCGTTCGGTGGCATTTGATATAAGATTTGGGGAAGTAAAAACTCCCAATATCAGACAACTTTATTATAATCCCGTGTAATAAAAAAATGATGATATCAAATGGGGAGAATGATACTTGATACGATTGATCTCAATATTCTCTCCACTTTAGCTAGGGACTGTAGGACTTCCTATAACAGCATAGGTTCACAGATTGGCTTAACATCAAAGAGTGTGAAGGCTAGAGTTAAGAATATGCTACGCAGTGGAGTCATCGAAAAGTTCGTAGTTAGAGTTAATCCTGCAGCTTTTGGTTATAGAACAGCTATTGTATTGGTAAGGGCAAACAATGGAATAACCAAAGATGATGTCATCCAGCGTGTCAAGCAATTTGGAGATCTTGCATATCATGTGCATCATATGGGAAGAACCTCTGTGGCTGCCCTTATCATCAAAAGACCATTAGATAACAACATTAGTCAATCACTAAATGATCGCCTAAGACCTGCAACCGTTATCAGCGTCACTTTTAGTGAACAATCTGTATCCACAGATCTAAGTGAAACAGACTTGAGAATAATAAAATGTTTGTTGCTATCAGGTGCTAGGACGGAGATATCTGATATTGCAAAAGAAGTTAGCATTTCTGAAAAGACTACAACAAGACGTCTTGATAGGATGAAAGAGGCGCGTTTAATAGATTTCTCTCTTCAGTGCAGTCCAGCTGCCATGATAGGGAGAATTCAATTCGCTATTCCAATAGTCGTTGCAAAATCCCATTATCGCAGTGTACTTGAACGTATGTACTCAGAATTTCAATCATACATTCTATACAGTCCTGGTGTAATCAGTCCCGAAGATCAGTTGACATTTGTCCTTTTTGGTGAAAATGTGTTCACGGTTGATTCAATTGCATCCCGGGTGACTTCCTTTGAAGGGGTTAAAAATGCAGAGGTATACATACTTACCAAATGGCAATATTATGATGATTGGATAATAAAGGAAATCGACAAAAGATTATCCCCACGAACTCTTCAGCATAAACCGACATATGTGGTCGACACTTTGTATGCCACAGGTCACCGAACTTAACGTCTAACCATATTTCGTCATAATGTCAGAGCTTTTTTTGTTTCACTAATTTTTTTATCATTTTCGCATATGTTCTTGATTAGCTTTAATCTACTCCTGTGGGGCTAACATCTGAGTCGATTATTTCCATAGCGTGTTTGTCCATGTATATTTCAATCTTGAGAATATTTGATTTTGGAATATCATTTTCCATTTGCATTCAATATCTTATAAGAACCTAAAAATCTCTGGATAAATTTCAGTAGATACTCAAGAGCTTAAGTAAATAATACAGTAATCGAATACCTAAATCTAAGAGAAAGATAGTCTTGAATACTAATGGTCAGGTCATTAGCGATACTATGAAGGTGACTAGACTAATCATTCTTCTCTTTACTTGCACTATTGTCGTTTTTTGCAATGGTATTTTTGACAAAGATCCATTGTCTTTTCCAAAACATATAGAATAAAACAGCAGCAATTACCACCATAGCGGCCAGTATGATCACGAAGCCTTGCGGTATTGAATGGATATTATTCAAATCAAATCCTTCCATACCAAATACACTAGTGAGAAAAGTGAGCGGAAGCAATATTGAAGAAAAGATTGTAAGTATTCTCATCGTGTCATTTAGTTGTAACGATATACTTCCAGCATATATATCGCGAGTTGAATTAATGGTATCCTGATAGG
>OBLS010000315.1_pt1 | contig 16553 bp, 13 predicted proteins | sample 1519901 | NCBI WGS metagenome assembly OBLS01 (sample SAMEA3113585, study PRJEB22503) | soil metagenome | reverse complement strand
CTGCAGGTCCATGACGAGCTCCTGCTGGAGGTCCCCGAAGGGGAGTTGGCCGAGGTGGCTGGGTTGGTGGTGCGCGAGATGAGGAACGCGGTGGAGCTCTCCGTGCCATTGGAGGTCGAGGTCAAGATAGGGCGCTCGTGGGGGGAGATGCGACGGCTCGGGGGCGCCCTGGTTGAGTAGCGACGCGCCACCACGCTTACGGCGTCGCCCGCGCCCCCTGCTGGTTGTATAACTCGACGATCTCGGCGACCGTGGTGGCGTCTTCGGGCATCTTGTCGCCTTGGCGGAAACCAACGAGACGCAGGAACCGCAGAGCGTAGCCCTGACCCCCTTCGTCCGCTCCCGTTGGGTGCACGGGCGAGCGGGTGATCTCGTCGGCGAGCACCTCGATGACCACCTGCGGATCCACCCACACGCTAGGCTCTATGTTGCTCTCGACTCGCGCGGGCTTCCGCTCACTGACGTACGGTTCGCAGCGCTCTCTCACCTCGCGCCACTGGAGGTCGCTCAGTCCGGTACCGATTTTGGTGACGGTCGGGAAGACGTCGCAAGCAGTTTACAGCGGTTTACAGCAGCATTGAGCCAGAGAGTTCACTAGTGCCTTCTAGCCCACTATAGGTAGCGGTATCTGTCTCTATCCTTTGAGGTTCAGTCAGCGGTCTCTCTTTCTCGGATCTCGATCTTTGGCTCGACCACAACGTCGGTACTGAGCGAGTTGGCTATGTAGCATTGCTCGTGGGCCATCTCGGTGAATCTCAAGACGCGCTCCTCTTTCACGCCGGGACCGATCACTATGCGCGGCCTCGTTCGGAGCCTCCAGTAACCTCGCACGCGGTGCCTCCATTAAGTAAACTAGGATCAGTGCCATCTAGGCTTGGGCCTATCCAGGAGCCACAGGGCGAAAGGCATACGTCGCGTTGGAAGGTAGCAAGAACGGACCGGGCAAAGGGGATCCAACGGCAGTATCCCGCGGAGAGATGAGGGATCCAGAGCCCGCGGCCAATACCCCCAAAGGCTCGCCGAACCCGGAAAAGACACCAGAACCTTCCAGCCCGGAGCCCTCCGAGGGCCACGCGGACCAGGAGAGCACGACACCCGAGCAGGAGGCCAGGCGGGAGTCCGAGGAGCGCATAAGGGGACTGCTGGAAGCGTACCAGCAGACGCTGAACACGGTCGAGGATCTCCCCACGGTGGTCTGGGTACCCTGGGATCGCAAGGGACCGGGACGCTACTTCAAGGTCCCGTATCTGAGGTTGTTTCTCAAGGACTTCGTCGTGTACCACATTGGTAGGAGCCTGGATACCCTCAACCGCCGGTTCCTCGCGACTGCTGCGCTCTCCAGCGACCACGACGCCAACTGGTCGACCCGCGAGGCCGTGAAACTCTACCTTCAGTCGTTGCCAAAGCCGCCTTATGGGATCCTCCTCTTCACGGCGGTGCTCGCGGCGTTGGTGATAGCGCTCCCCCTGCAGGGCTTCGGGAACGTGTTCTACGTGCTCGACCTGGTCGGGGCGATGATGAGGTTCAACGTGGGCTACGTGGGCAGAGCATTGGAAGGGAATGAACTCGGCCCCACGGTGCGTTCCCTGCTCGTTCTTCTGGTCGGGTTGATCGCGGTGGGCGGCCTGCTGACCTCTCCGTTTGGCTTGAAGCGCATACTCTTCAACCTGCATCCGTGGACCAAAGAGCGTCTCGACTCGACGGCGGCCAGGAGCCACGGCTATAGGGTCGAAGGACTCTATGCCCTGGAAGACAGCATCTTCAGCGAAGCCGGCATCCGGCGTCCAAAGGAGGGGAGATGGGACCTGGTGTTTCAAACGTTTTTGCTCCTGCTCCTGCTCGTAGTCGGGCTCTGCCTGGCGGGTCTGACCCTGGTTATCTTCATGGCGTGGAACGTGCATCTGAACTTTGAAACTGGAGCGCCCGCGGATGTCCACTTTACATTGCCGAAAGTGCACTGGGGTTACTTTGCTCTGTTCACCGGGTTTGTGTTCGCTGCGTTCGTTCTCCTCCTCAGACGACTCCTCACAGCTTGGAAGAACCGAGGCCGGAACGCGATCGGCTGAAGCCCGAGGACCTTCCTGCGCAGGCGAATGAACTAAGGCGAGATGTCGACAAGCTCGACCACCCCTATGTATTCGAGGGCGTCTTCCAGGGTCATCTTGCGCAACGGCGCGAGGTTGCGGGTGTCCTCGGCGCAAAAGTTCCGAGAAACGCAAAGTGTTCACGATCGGGGTGGTGGCTTCACCCGTTCGACGGCAGTGTCACGAAGATAGGAGTGTGACGTTGATGCCATTCTGACACCACCGCGAACGCAACACGTGCAACGTACAGCAAGCCCCAGAAAAGAATACGGCTTGGATATGCGGGATCTGCAAAGCTTTGCAAATCCCTGCAACGCATGAGTTATAACTCGCATAGTGACCCCGTAGATAGAGAAGCCGGCCCAATCAACTGCTGGGCGAAAGTCGTAGAGCGGGATGAGGATGCCCACACTACCCGTCGATGTTAAACTCACCCGGCTGCGAGCGTAATAGATGAGAGGTCATCACCAGATCTATGCAACACCTGACACGAGATCACCAAGAGGTCGAATGGCACTTCGACGCCCTCGACGTGCGTCCCGTAGGGCGGTGGCTGGAAAACGGAGTAGGGGAAGACCCGGCGATAGTTCCTGGCGAGACGCGCGAGATCTCGGACACTTATCTCGACACCGAGGACTGGCGAATCTACCAAGCCGGCTACGCCCTGCGGATCCGGCGCGTGGAAGGCGAGAACAAGGTGGAAGCCACGATGAAGCTGCTGGCTTCGGAAGGCGACGCCCCGGGGCTTCGTAGCCGTCGCGAGATCTCCGAGCTGCTAGATAACCCGGACCCTGAAGCTTTCGATGATGACTCCGGCCCGGTCGGGAAGAGGATCGGGGCCCTTGTCGGGCCGAAAAAGCTGCGTACTCTCTTCGGGATACAGACCCACCGGAACACTTTCGGCCTCATCCTGGAAGGCTCGGAGGTGGGGGAGGTGGCCCTCGACGAGACAAACATACCGCTAGAGAACGATGCGGAGCCTATCCATGTTATGCGTGTGGAGATCGAAGTGGAACCGGATGCTGTCCTCCGGCTGGAGCCTTTCGTCGAGCGGCTGCGCGACGCTTGCCGACTCTCGCCCGCCTCCGCTTCCAAATATGAAGCAGGACTCTTCGCACGGGGCCTCGCACCGCCTGGACCTCCCCAGTTCGGACCTACGGGCGTGGATGACTCGCTCACTGCCGGAGAGCTGGCGTTCCGGGTTTTGCGAGAGCAGTTCGCGGTCTTTCTGGCCCACGAGCCAGGCACGCGGATCGGGGAGGATCCGGAGGAGTTGCACGACATGCGTGTTGCGGCCCGCCGGATGCGGGCCGCGATGAAGATCTTCGAGGAGCCGCTCCCGGTTCGGACCCAGAGGTTCCGAAACGAGTTCAAGTGGATAGCCGGAGCCCTGGGTGAGGTGCGCGACCTCGATGTACAGCTCGAACAGCTGGATGGCTGGATCTCTTCCGCCTCCTCTGGGGATAGGGAGCCGCTCGAAGCGCTCCGCGCCGTGTTCCAGGAGCGAAGGAAGAAGACTCGCAAATCCATGCTCCGAAGGCTCAATTCCCGCCGTTACGCCCGTCTTGTAGAGTCGTTCGGGGCGTTTCTGGAACGAGGGCCATCCCGTCGAGCACAAGCCTCCCGACGACCAATACTGGCCGCCGCCCCTGACCTGGTCCGCAAACCGTATCGCAAGGTGAGAAAGCTCGGCGACCCGCTTAGTGAAGAGTCTTCAGGCGAGGAGTATCACGAGCTCCGCAAGAAAGGCAAGCGTCTGCGCTACGCTCTGGAGTTCCTCTCGGATATCTACGGAGATCCCACAAAAGACCTCATCAAGCCGCTCAAAAATCTTCAAGACGTGCTCGGGGACCATCAAGACGCAGAGGTAGCCGTCGCCCATCTCAGGGAACTGGCGGCATCTAGAGGACGCAGTCCGAAGCTTTCGCCTGAGACGACCTTCGTGATGGGCGGCGTCGCGCACCGCTACGAGGTTCAGGCCAGGGAGTTGCGCGCTGCGTTTCCGGAGGCTTACAGCAGGGTCAGGGGTAAACGCTGGAAGAAGGTGAGGAGAACTATGGAGAAGGCTCGCCCGAAAGAGGAAACCCGATAAGGCCGAGCGGTGGATCTCTCCTTGGTCCAGCACACCGTAGCTAGTCTTTTACGCCCGAACCCAGATAGGTCGAGAACTCTCCGGGATACACCGTCTCACTTCGCGGACGTTAGCGAGCAGTGATTCCAGGGTAAGAATACCCGGCGAGTGTCCGCGAGGAGGCACGGAAAGCGGGGCGCCGCGATAAGGGCAAACGGCGCCCCCTGATGGGGTCCTACGATGTGCCTACTCAATCCTAAGCGGCTGCGCCGATGGCAGCACCGTATTCGCCGCCGGCGAGCATGCGCTCGGCCTCGCGCTGCACCTGCCTGACCCGCTCTCGTGATATCCCTAGCTCCGCGCTGAGTCGGGCGAGGGTCGCCGTCTCCTCATCACCCAAGCCATAGCGCTTGATGAGGATATAACGATGGCGCTCGGGCAGCTTTTCGACGGCTTCGGCGAGCCAGTCCATCTCCATCTCCCCGATGATCGTGCCCGCAACCTCGGAGGCGCGCTCGTCCTCGATCAACTCGCCGATCTCCGTGGCGTCCGAGTCCGAGCCCAAAGGCTGGTTGAAACTAGTGGCGTCCGGCATGGCACCCTTTACGTCCCTAACCTGCTCTGTAGTCCAACCGAGGCGATTGGCGACCTCCTCGTCGGTGGGCTCGCGCTCCATCTCGGAGGAGAGCTCGTTGTAGGCGCGGGCCATCTTCCGGATCTTGTCTCCCATGTGCACGGGCACCCGTATGGTGCGGCCCTTGTCGGCCACGGCGCGCTGCACGGCCTGCCTCACCCACCAGGTAGCATACGTGGAGAATCTCCAGCCGCGGTCAGGATCGAACTTCTCGACGGCCTTCATCAGCCCGATATTCCCCTCCTGTATGAGATCCTCGAAGGGCAGCCCCATCCCGCGATACTTCTTGGCAACGCTTACAACGAGCCTGAGATTCTTCTCTATGAGCCTCTGCCTGGCCCCCTTGTCTCCGGCCTTGGCCCTCTTGGAAAGATCTATCTCCTCCTTGTGCGTGAGCAGCTTGCCCTTGTCGATGTGGGCGAAGTACCCTGGGATGAGATCAGGGGTCTCGGATGGTCGCTCCAAAGCGCGCGTCGTCATAGTCTTGCTATTCGTCACCGTCTTCACAGGTATGTCAGCTTCTCTTTCCCTATAGATTTCACTGGCTTGTTCACTTGCATTGGACACAGCAGTAATATACACTATTCACTATATATTTGTCAAGTACATACAGCAAAAAATAGTAACTAGATCAAGAAGGACGGGCTGAAGATGGGTAAGAAGAGGAGCTACGGACAGTATTGCACGGTGGCCAGGGCGCTCGACGTGGTGGGGGAGCGATGGACGCTCCTCTTGGTGCGCGAGCTTTCGACGGGACCCAAGCGGTTCAAGGATCTTCTGGAGGGGCTTCCGGGGATCGGGACGAACCTCCTCGCTGCCAGGCTAAAGAGGCTTGAGGGAGAGGGGATTGTCCGGCGCGGCACCCTGCCGCCGCCTGCGGGGTCGAGCGTCTATGAGCTTACGAAGCTTGGAGGGTCGCTCGAGCCGGTGATCGTGGCCCTCTCGCGTTGGGGGGCGAGGCTCCTGGACGCGCCGGGTGAAGATGACGACCTGAGGGCGGGCTGGGCCATTGTGGCAATGCGTTCGGCCCTCGAACAGGGGGCTGCAGGTGGCCGCTCCGTGACCTACGAGTTCCGTATCGACGGCGAGGCATTCCATTTGCGGGTTGGGGACGGCGAAGAAGGGGAGAGGGTGGAGGCCAGGCAGGGCTCGGCTCCGGATCCTGACCTGGTCGTTGTAGGCGACGCCAAGACCTTCCTCGCGGTAGCCTCGGGGCGGCTTAGTCCCGAGGAAGCGGTGGGATCAGGAGCGCTCAGGGTCGAGGGGGAGCGCAAGGAGGATCGAGAAGCCCTGCTCGCGTGGTGCCAGCATTTGATCGGCCCGACCGCAGCCTAGGGAACGGATTGCGATGTCGCCAGAAGAGGCCGCAGAGTATGCCCTGGGAGAAGGCGACCATGCCTGATAGTCACCTCGGCGCGTAACGGGGCTGAGAGCGTGGCAATCACCCCCGAGTCCAGGTCTTCTAGAGCATTCGTCACGTAGGGGCTGGGGAGGTGTTCCTACGGGTCGGTGGCTCGCCCCCTAGTGGGTAGGTGGGAACTATGTGTCGGTTCGTCGAGCAGTGGTTTACGTGCAAGGCGATGCTGCTCTCGTACTGTCAGACAGGGTTGAAACCACCTTCAGGCATCAGGGCTGGTAGCATGTCACACAATTAGTGAGACCTCTGAAGGAGGAGAGCGTGACAGACTATCTGCCTGAAGTCTACCAGCACTTCGAACGTCGCTACCCGGCGGTCAAAGAAGCCTTCGACGCATTGGGCACTGCCGAGCACGAGGCAGGACCTTTAGCTGAGAGGGAACGCCGCTTGATCAAGCTCGCTATAGCCGTGGGCGCACAGTCAGAAGGCGGCGTGCGTTCGCATGTGCGCAAGCTGCTTGGCGTGGGGGTCTCTGAGGAGGAGATCGTGCATACGATCGTGCTGGCCATCACCACCATCGGTTTCCCCGCAGCCAACGCAGCTCTGAGCTGGGCGGAGGAAGTCTTCTCCGAAGAAGGTTGAGGAAAGCCCTAAAGTTATTCCAACTTAGAGCCGATACAACCCTCGGTGAAGATAAGAGCAGAGAACGCGAAATAGCTTACATACGCGGATTTCCAGCTAACGCCGCCAACATGCCGCCTCGCTATTCTAATCCGCGGGTCCGACTGGTGCAGCATCGCCTGTAAAGTACCCTGCGTATCAGCGCCCAGATAGACCGAGACGAGTCGCGGCCGGAGTTCCAAAACCCATGTGGATTGCAAGACTACCATGATCTGAACATAGCCAAGGTCTTCGTCGAGTATCGATCAGAAGTACAATAAGCACCGGAGGTGAGCCAGGTGACCCTTACGTCCGACTCGCTCGTATCGACCAAGCTGAGACCCTCCCAGGCGCGCCCGAAGGTCGTCGCACGGCCACGATTGACGGAAAAACTGACACCGGATCCGGGGCGCAGACTGACGCTCGTCTCCGCCCCTGCCGGTTTCGGCAAGACTACGCTGCTGGTCGAATGGTCGAAGGATCGCACGTCCGGCGGCCGGCTCGCTGCCTGGGTGTCACTGGACGAAGGCGACAATGACCCTGTGCGCTTCCTCTCCTACCTGGTGGCTGCGCTGAGGACCGTCGATGAGGGCATCGGGGAGGGTGTTCTGGCCGCGCTTCGCTCGCCTGAGCCCCCGCGAATCGAGGCACTGGCGGGAGCCCTCATCAACGAGATGCACGCCCTTCCGGGCGCGCTTGATCTCATCCTCGACGACTACCATCTGATCGATTCCGAGAGCATCCACAGTATCATCTCCGTCCTATTGGAGCTCCTGCCGGAGGGCGTACACCTCGTTATCGCCAGCCGGGTCGATCCTCCCCTGCCGCTCTCCAGGCTGCGCGCGCGCAATCAGATGGTCGAGCTCGGGGCCGCCGACCTCGCCTTCGTCCCGGAGGAGGCCGCAGCTTTCTTGAGTGGAGTCATGGGGCTGGAGCTATCGGTCGAGGACGTTGCGACGCTAGAGGAGCGCACGGAAGGCTGGATCGCCGGGTTGCAGCTGGCGGCGCTCTCCATGCGAGACCGTATGGACCTCGCCGGCTTCATCGAGTCCTTCTCCGGAAGCCACCGCGACGTCCTGGACTTTTTGGCCGAGGAGGTCCTCGAACGCCAGCCCGAGCACGTGCGGGAATTCCTGCTCGAGACCTCGATCCTCGACAACCTTACCGGTTCACTGTGTGATGCCCTCACCGGCCACGACGATGGAGACGAAATGCTGGAGAGGCTGGAGAAGGAGAACCTTTTCGTCATTGCGCTCGACGACGAGCGGCGCTGGTACCGGTACCATCGCCTCTTTGCCGACTTCCTGCGTGGCCGGCTCGGACGGGAAAGCCCCGAGCGCGTGGGCGAACTGCACCTCAATGCTTCCGATTGGAACGAGCAGAACGGGGGATTATTCTCCGCCATCGAGCACGCGCTCTCCGCTGGCGACCACGAACGGGCGGCCCGGCTGATGGAGCTGGGTGTCGGACAGACATGGTATCGCGGCGAGGTGATAACGCTTTTGGGCTGGCTCGAGAAGCTACCCCAAGTGACGATGCGTCACTGGCCGCTATTGTTGATCTGGTACGCCGCTGCGCTCATGCTGGTCGGCCGTTTGGATGGCGTCGAAGACCTCCTGCGAGAAGCCGACCGCGCTCTGGGCGAAGGCCCCGGCGCGGAGCCGGGTTCGGGAGTGGACGGGGATGACCCCAAACATCTGCTGGCGATCGCCGCGGCCGTGTGGTCCTTGTACGACCGCCGTTTGGGGGATGCGCCCAAAGCCATCGAGCACGCGCGGCGCGCCCTCGCACTCCTGCCCGAGGACAACCTGGACCCGCGTCCCTTCGCCGCCATTGCTCTGGCGCAAGCCTACGAGGCCGCCGGGGACCGCGAGGCGGCGAGCGCGGCCTTCGCTGATGCCGGGGACTTGGGCCGGGCCGCCGGCCACGATTACGTCGCGCTGAGCGCCATGGCATCCGAAGCCCACCTGCATCTGGCGCGGGGCCGGCTCCGCGAGGCGGACAACGTTCTGCGACGCGCCCTCGCGTTCGTGGCCGAGCGGGGGGCCGAGCTGCTGCCGGCCGTCGGTAGCGTGCGAATCGGGATGGGAGAGCTCCTCTACGAATGGAACGATCTGGAGGCCGCGGCCCGCCACCTGACGGAGGGTGTGGAACTGGCCGCGCGAACGGGGGATGTCGAGATCCTCATTTGGGGATACGTCGCCCTCTCGGCAGTAAGGCAGGCGTGGGGCGACGCGGGGGGCGCCCTGGAGAAGGCGCGAGAAGCGGAACGGGTGGCCCGAAGTTCGGGCACCGAACAGGCGATCGTCGAGGCGGCGACCTGGAAGGCATTGCTGCATCTGGGGAAGGGGGCAAGTGGCGAACGGGCGGCCGCCGCCTTCGAGCAGGAATGGGCGGCGAGCCTGGGCGAACTCCGGTCACGTTTCCGGGAACCGGAGGACCCCATCCGGGCGCGACTGCTCGTGGTCCGAAATAGGTCCAACAAAGCGCTGCGGCTGCTGGCAGAGCTTCACGAGACGGCACAGACGGTACGCAGGAGGATAGAGGCGCTCGTGCTTCGAGCACTGGCCCTGCAAGCAAAAGGGGAGAAGGAGCGAGCCGTCGGCACCCTGGCGCAAGCACTTGTCCTGGCCGAGCCGGAGGGCTACGTCAGGACCTTCGTCGACGAGGGTCCTCCCATGGCAGAGCTCCTCTCTATGGCGCTCGAAGCCCGGCAGAGGGACCGCCTGGACCCGCCAGTCTCGGGGCCATACCTCAGGAAGCTCCTGGCGGCGGTGGAGCGGGACGCACCGGGCTCCTCGTCGCCGGGTGCTGGGCTTCCCGAACCCTTGAGCGAGCGCGAGCTCGAAGTTCTCCAGCTCATAGCCGCAGGCAAGAGTAACCGCCGGATCGCCACGGAGCTCTTCGTCAGTGTGGGCACCGTCAAAACCCATATCAACAACCTCTACCGCAAGCTCGATGCACACAGCCGCACGCAAGCTTTGGCAAGGGCCGGAGACCTGAACCTGCTCTAGCACACCCGTAGACTTGGTTCCCAAACACGTTACCGCGACGCTCGTCCGCCCCGAAGAGGTCGGCGAGATGGCAGATTCGCGCGCCAGGCTGTAACGACGCGGTAACGAGCATCTCTACCCCCTCAATCTACCTTTTGGCCGATCCCTCTCCACCCGGCTTCCCTGTACAAATGTGAGCATGGACCGAGATCAAGTCACGGAACAGAAAGGAGGGACGAAGGTGCACGGAGCGATGAGCATGGAGATCCTGGAGCGGCGCGACAGGAGTTGCTGCGCGAGGCGGAGTCGAACCGGCTTAAGAATGCCCACTAGAGCGGGGGAGGGGACGGCGTGACAGTACCGAAGAGCACGGATCGTGCGATTCTCGGGAATCCCATCCCGGACCGTCGCGTGCGGCCGGAGGATCGGGGCGGCGACTACTTCGCCGCCCCGCTAGGCTCGGCGACGAGCGGTCTCCTGCGGTTCACGAACGGCGCCCATCGGGTCGCCATCCGCGCCGATTTGCACCTGCGGGGCCTCTACCGCGCCCGCTTCGGGGACCGTATGCCAACAGTAGGGGTGCGGAGAGGTGTCGTGGCCATCGTGTACCCCCGGTTCCCGGCCGGCGACTGGCTCGACGACCGGTCGGAGCGTCTCGCGGAGGTGGAGCTCAACGCGTGCATACCCTGGGACGTCGAGATTCGCAGCGGCGCCTCGAGACTCGTGGCCGACCTGCGCGGGCTCCGGCTCGTATCGCTCGGCCTGGACGGTGGCGCCGGCCGCCTGGACGTGATGCTCCCCGCTCCCTCGGGCGACGTGGCCATGGTGATCCTCGGCGGCGCCAGCAATGTTACCATCCGCCGTCCTGAGGGCGTGGCCGCGCGCCTACACGTGGTCGGTGGTGTCACCAACCTGAGGTTCGACGACAGACACATCGGCGCCACAGGCTGCGAACTGGACCTGCAAAGCCGGGCCTACGAACACGCCACCGACCGCTACGACATCGCCGTTACTGGCGGCGCTAACAACGTGAACATCGCCGAACAGCGAACGGCAAGAGGCGGACGCTCGGGGGTGTCGGCGTGAGAAACGAACGCACACTGCAGGCCGGGAATTCGAGGCCAAGATTATGACGACCTTCACTACCGGACGCAAGAATCCGGCAAAGGAGAGCACTAGTGTTTCATCGAGGAGAAGTCTTGAGGAAATCGACATCGGTCTTGTCAGGTGAGGCAATAGTCGAGGCGCGCGACCTGGAGAAGATCTACGCGGCAGGGGGAGTGACGGTTCGAGCCCTGAGGGGCGTGGATCTCTCGATAGCCCGTGGCGAGATGGTCGCCGTCATGGGACCCTCAGGGTGCGGGAAGACGACGCTCCTGAACTGCCTCTCCGGCCTCGACGGGTTCGACGGGGGCGAGGTCTTGATCGGGGCCAAGCCCGTCTCAGGCATGTCTGACAGGAAGCGCACCCGTTTCAGAGCGGAGGAGATGGGCTTCATTTTCCAGACCTACAACCTGATCCCTGTCCTCTCCGCGGTCGAGAACGTCGAGCTGCCCCTCCTGGTGGCAGGCGTAAAACCCAAGGAGGCACGCCGGCGGGCGGCAGCGGCACTGGAGACGGTCGGAGTTCCCGAGCAGGCAAGAAAGCGCCCGAACGAGATGAGCGGCGGCCAGCAGCAGAGGGTGACTGTCGCCCGCTCGCTCGTCAATGACCCGACGATCGTCTGGGCAGACGAGCCAACCGGGGCGCTCGACTCCGAGACGAGCGCGCAGATAATGCAGCTGCTGGTGGAGCTCAACAGGCAGCAGGGTCAGACCTTTGTCCTCGTCACCCACGACATCTCCGTCGCCCGCCGCGCCCACCGCATTGTTCGCATGCGCGACGGCAGGATCGAGAACGACGAGCAGAACGGTGAAGGGGGCCAAGATGGCTGAGCTCTTCGGTATACCCACGGCGCAATTGACATCCGTACTCCTCGGGGTCCTCGCGGCGGGAACTTTGATCTTTGCCATGTTGGCGCTTCGCGACCCGACCTCCTTCAGGATGGCAATCCGCAACGTCCCCCGGCGCAAGGCGCAGACCGCCCTGATCGTCGTGGGCCTCATGCTGGCGACCATCCTCTTCTCGGCGGCGTTCACCACGGGTGACACCTTGACGAACTCCCTTCGCATCCAGGCGCTGGAAGGCGTCGGGCGGGTTGACGTCGTAGTCAGGGCCGAGCGGCCGGAATCGGGCGGCGGGGTGGCGTTCGGACCGGGCGCCGGAATATCGGCTGCTCCCGAGGCCAGGGAGGAGTACTTCGACCAAGATCTGGCAGGCGAGATCCGGGACAGTCTCTCCGGGGTCGGCAGCATCGATGGTGTTGCCCCACTTGCCAAAGAGTCCGGTCCCGTGACGGCAGCCAAGGCCAACCTCAGCGAGCCGCGGGTGGATGTGCTTGGCATGGACGCCGAGCACATGAAGGGCTTCGACGATCTCAGAACCGCTTCGGGAAAGACACTCTCCCTAAGCGATCTAGAGAAATACGAGGTCTACGTGAGCCAGGATACCGCCGATGGGCTGGGCATCGGTTTAGGAGACAAGATCGAGGCAACCCTGGTTCGTCCTCCCTCGGAGCCGCAAAGTCGACAGCGCCCCGGAGCGACACAGGCCCCCCTCGCAAGACAGGAGGCCGGAGATGGCCAGCGTCCTCCCTGGGGAGGGGGTGCCGGGCGTCCCACCGAGACCCCAGGAGAGCGAAAGCCTCCCGAGTTGGAGGTGGCCGGAGTCTACGAGAGCGGAGCCAACCCCGCCTCCAATACCTCGATGGTCATGCCGCTGGAGGAGCTGCAGAAGCTCGTAGGCGAGGAGCGCAAGGTCAACGAGGTCTTGATCTCGCACCGGGGTCAGGCGGTCGAGGGCGGCAGGTACACGGACAAGACCTTGGATGAGATAGAGTCCATCCTCTCCTCGAACGACCTCCAAGCCGATCCCGTGAAGAAGGACGCCGTGGAAGATGCGGATCGGCTTGGAGAACGTTTCTCGACCCTCTTCGTCCTCTTTGGGCAGTTCTCCGTGGCCGCCGGGATGCTCTTGATCTTCCTGATCTTCGTGATGCTCGCCGCCGAACGCAAGCACGAGCTCGGTATAGCGCGCGCGGTGGGGATGCAGCGTTCCCATCTTGTCCGCGCCTTCGCCTTCGAGGGGGCGCTCTACGCCCTGATCGCCAGCTCCTTGGGGAGCGTCGCCGGCGTCGGGGTAGGGTGGGTGATGGTCCGCTTCCTGGGGAAGGGCTTTGCCGGAGGGAGCGAAGACTTCAGGATCGTCTTCGCCACGAGCCCCCGGAACGTGATCCTCGCCTTCAGCATGGGCATGGTGGTCACGTTCGCCGTCGTCCTGCTCTCCTCCTGGCGCGTGAGCCGGCTGAACGTCGTGCGCGCCATCCGCGATATCCCCGAGCCGGACAGGCGAGGACGCACCGTCTGGGGAGTTCTCGTAGCCGTTATGGTGCCACTCGCGGGCGGCATAGCGTTCTGGCAGGGGCTGGCGACGGAGACGGTAGCCTTCTACCTCGGCGGCATCTCGTTGATGCTGATCGGATTGGCCCTCCTGGCCCGTGTCCTCGGGACGCCCGACAGGATCGCCTTCACAGCCTCAGGCCTGGTCCTACTGGCCCTGTGGTTGACCCCGGCCTCCATTACTACGCCCGCAGGGATGGCGCGAGGACCGGAGATGTTCTTCGTCTCCGGAATCTCGATCGTCGTGGCCGGGGTGTGGCTCGTGGTCTTCAACGCCGACGCGATCCTGTGGCTCGTGGTCACCCTCTTCGGGCGGATAAGGGGCTTGCCACCGGTCCTCAAGACCGCAGTGAAGTACCCGACCCAGAGCCTCTTCAGGACCGGGATGACGTTAGCGATGTTCATGCTGGTCGTCTTCACCCTGACGGCTATGAACTTCGTGCAGATTGCTATGGGCGCCGCCTTCGGAAATACCCAGGAAATCTCCGGCGGCTACGAGATTCAGGCCAACGCGGGCTACGCCGCCCCGATCCCTGACATGGCCGCGGCCGTCGAGGACGCCGGGGGCATACGAAAAGGCGAAGTCACGGCCGTAGCAGGTGTCTCCAACCTCCCCTTGGAGGTCAGTCAGGAGGGAACCGGTCGAAAGCCGAGAAGCATCCTTGTGGAGGGCGTGGATAGGGGTTACTCGAAGAGCGTCGGCTACGGGTTCCAGGCGACCGCCAGAGGCTACGGCTCGGATCGCGAGGTATGGGAGGCGCTCGGAGCCGGGGATGCGGCCATCATCTCTGCCGACCTGGCTCCCGCGAGGAACGCTTCAACCTTCGGACCTGCGGTGAAGCCTCCCGTGAAGCTCAGTGGCTTCTACGCCGACGACGAGAGCCTGCCGGACGACCTCTACCTGCGTGCGGAAGACCCCGACACTGGCGAGACGAGGGAGCTGCGTGTGATCGGGGTCTTGGAGAGCTCGGCATCCTTCGCCGGGCAGATTGTGACCTCGCAGGAGACCCTCGAAGGTCTGGCCGGCCGCGCCGTCCCGCCCCAGACCTACTACTTGGATCTCGGTAGCGATGCGAACGCCGCGGCCACGGCCAAGACGCTGGAGAAGGATTTCGCCGAGAGCGGCCTCCAGACGCAGGTTACGGCGCAGGTCATCCGCGACACCGACGCTACGCGCAGGATCGTCTTTCTGCTGCTGCGGGGCTTCATGGGCCTCGGGCTCGTGGTAGGCATCTGCGCCCTTGGCGTCATAGCCGCCCGTTCGGTGGTGGAGAGGCGTCAGCAGATCGGGATGATGAGGGCCCTGGGGTTCCAGAAGGGACAGGTGCGGTTGGTCTTCCTGATCGAGTCCTCCTTTATAGCGCTACTCGGAATCGGCGTCGGGGTGGCCCTCGGACTCGGTTTCTCCGGCACGCTGGTGGACAATATCCGCGAAGGCTTTCCAGGCATGGAGTACCGGGTGCCCTGGGGCGCGTTGCTGCTAGTGGTCGTCGTCGGCTACGCCGCCTCGCTCCTTACCACCTACCTGCCCGCCCGCCAAGCATCACGCGTCTACCCGGCTGAGGCCCTGCGATATGAGTAGGGCACCAAATACGAGGGCCGGAGTCGGGTTGAGCCGGCCCGAAAGCATAATGCAATCTGTTGGACCAACAGGACCACCGAACTAACACTCTGCTTGGCGGCCAACAGTGGTTCAGGCACGTCGATAGGGCAAAGCAGCTCGCGGGGCATGCCAACGTGCAGATCACCGTCCTCTACGACAGAAGAGGCGAACTGGCCAAGAAGGGAGCCGCCTCCCTGTTGCACGTTCCCTACGCGGACCGCAGATAGAGACCAAGCCGATCAACGATGAGACGAGGTCTCGAGGATTCCCTCCGTCTTGCCAGGAGGAGATGAGGAGCATTCGCGGATAACGGCTTCTACGCTTGGAGGCGCCGGAAGGGAGATTGACCTTCCCGGTTGAGGATCTCATTCTCGAGCCACGCCTTGGGCTTGATCGCCGAATCGACGACGGACTCTACAATGATGCTGCTAATGAAGGCCAGTTCCCGATCGGCTTCTCTTGTTCTCCGCGTTGTCGATACCTCTCCATCGTGAAACGGTGAATCTTCCAACTTTTCGTTTCGCAAGCTTGCGGCCGAATTCACATGTCTGATGGCAGCCGCAATCGCTTGGTCGAAACTCATCACCATGGCTGTAATATCGGCTTCTAGTAACTGACCGGAAGTTGCCAACATATCCCTTACCTGCTCTCGGGCGTCGGACAAAGCAGCCCTAGCCAACTCCGCATATCGTGGCGGTCCTAGTTCACTGGCGTACCAGAAAATGTGGGACTGCAGATCCTTCTCCCCCGGCCTCACCGACAGCCGTAGGGCACTGTAAGCAACAGTCTCGCCAAAATGGATCCGCTCGCCGGCTACTTCGTAGACGGTGACCTCCTCGTCGTTCTCTACCCCTTCTCGGGGAACTGCGGCAGGGAGCAGCTCTTTCAGGAGGTCGTCGATCGTCTCGAGCAGGAGCATATGTAGCCAATCCTTTGCCACCGTCCACCGGCGTTCTTCTCGCCAGGCGAGCAGCCGCCCGACGACAAACACGGTAAGCGTGGTCGCAAAGAGATACACAATGAGATCGAGACCTAGTTCGGGTAGCTTATCTTGAGCTCGGGCGAGGATGAACGCAACGAGCAAGATGACTATTACGGCGGCCGCAACCAGGATAGTGCCGATGTTGCGTCTGACCATAACGCTTTCTTCGCTTCCTCTTAGCTTTGTCCCTAGCTGTGCCGCCTCCAAGGGCACCTTGCCTGCGAAGGAGTCTAGTGCCACCGTTAGGCAACCGCTTCGACATTGTTCCTTCAAACAGAAGTATGTCACCGATCATAGCTTGACGCAGCTGTCGGTTCGAATTCCGATCAAGTAACCAGGAGCTCGACCAAAGACATCTCAAATCCCAAGCGCCGGATGGCCTCTTTGGCCGCGGGGCAGTTACCTGCGGTGTGACAGCCTAAGAAAGGGGAAGGTGCATCGTCGGCGCAAAGTTGGGGACCAAAGCTTACACCTTGGAGCGTGGTATGCGTATGATGAAAGTCGATCCTTCCCTAGGCTTGCTCCGCACCTCTATGCTACCCCCGTGATCCTCGGCGATCTGCCGAGCTATCGACAGCCCCAACCCCAAACCCTCGGTCGACCGGGCTTCTTCCGCTCGGTAGAAACGCTCGAAGACGTGTGGGATTTGGTCCTCGGGTATCCCGATTCCGG
>OBLS010000314.1_pt1 | contig 16577 bp, 23 predicted proteins | sample 1519901 | NCBI WGS metagenome assembly OBLS01 (sample SAMEA3113585, study PRJEB22503) | soil metagenome | reverse complement strand
ATAATAGAGATAGTAAGGATAATAATGTAAGAGAGGAAGAAAAGGAAGAGGAAGAAGAAGACGAAAAGGAAGAGGAGAACGAAGTGCCATTTATACTTCCCTTTAATGCAGTACCATTTCCATAATTGTTGTCAAATTGAATTAGCTATTATAAGATGCAAAGAAGTTATGTATAAAATCACTTTGTAAAGTTTAATATCAGGGTTATCAGTCTTGCATTATGGGCGGGGGTCGTAGAGCCCGGCCAAATAACAAAAAATTTGGAGACGCGGGACTTAAGATCTAAAAATGGGTGATCCCGTCCTTTAGAGGTTCGTGGGTTCAAATCCCACCCCCCGCATGTTAGATAAAAATTAATCTTTTCTAAATTCTAAAATATCTTTGATAAATAATTCATGTAATCTTCTATCTGCTGAAAGTTCAGGATGAAATGAAGTTCCAATAATGTTATTTTGTTTTACAGCTACAATTTTATCATTGAGTTTAGTTAGGATAGTTACACTCTCTCCAACATTATTTACTATAGGCGATCTTATGAAAATTCCTCTAAAAGGTTCATTACCTAAAACTGGAATTTCAAGATCGACTTCGAAAGATTCATGTTGTCTTCCGAATGCATTTCTTTCAATTACAACATCTAACATTCCAAATAATTTTTGTTTTGTCTCTCCAACAACTTTATCATATGTTCGTTTTGATAACATTATCAAACCAGCACACGTACCTAATACAGGCATACCTTCTTTGATTTTCTTCTCTATAGTTTGAAAGACTTTACCTTGAATAGAGAGCAAACTTCCAATTACCGTACTTTCACCACCTGGTAATATTAAACCATCTAATTCTGCTATGGATTCAGAATAGCGAACCGACTCTACGGTTCCTCGTAAGTTTAGCTTCTTTAATGCTTCATCTGTTGATAAAATATTTTCTTCTATATCTCCTTGGATTCCTAGTACTCCTACCTTAATATTGCTCAAATCATAGGACCTCTTTCTTGCATACGTAATTCAAGACTTTTAGTATCTAGACCTAATAATGATTTTTTCTCATCTACTAATTTTTGAGCTTCCATAACTATCGTAGGATCATCATAATATGTTGTAGCTAACACTATTGATTTAGCTCTTTGTTCTGGATCTTCAGCTTTAAAAATACCAGAGCCAACGAAAACACCATCGCATCCTAAATTCATAACTAATGCTGCATCAGCAGGTGTTGATATCCCACCTGCAGCAAAATTTACTACTGGTAATCTAGCTAATTTAGCAGTTTCCTTAATTAATGAATAAGAAATTTTCAATTCACGGGAAAATTTAATTAATTCTTGTTCGTCTTTGTCAAAATAAAAAGATCGAAGTTTTCTGATATCATTATTCACATGTTTAATATGTCGTACAGCTTCTGCAATATTTCCAGTTCCTGGCTCACCTTTAGTTCTAATCATAGAACTTCCTTCTTCTATTCTTCGTAGTGCCTCACCTAGATTCTTTGCACCATTTACAAAAGGAGTAGTATAGTCCCATTTCCAGATATGATTCTCCTCGTCTGCAGGTGTAAGGACTTCACTCTCATCAATCATATCAACACCTATCACTTCAAGTATTTTTGCCTCTGATATATGCCCAATCCTACATTTTGCCATAAGTGGTATTGTAATTTCCTCCATTATTTCTTCAATAACTTTAATACTTGCAGTCCTAGCCACTCCTCCGGCCTTTCTAACATCATAAGGTAATTTATCTAAAACCATGACTGCGACAGCACCTGCATCCTCTGCGATTTGTGCCTGTTCTACAGTAGTAACATCCATAATAACACCATGTTTTTGCATATGAGCAAAACCTCGCTTTACTAATGTAGTTCCTTGAACTAATTGTTCATTATGTAAATTCTTAAATTTTATGCCGTTACGCTCTTCCTCTGTTGCAACAAGAGAAATTGTCATTATTTAAATTATTAAAAAGCATCTATTATAGGTTTGGTTAGTATGAAATAATATGTAAAGTTAAACAGTAACCAGATTGGACAAATAATTGGTTAAATATACTAATTTTTCCTATAATTTGTTAATCCATAAATAGGTTGTCCATTGTAATCATTTCCTAATATTTTGGGGTCTAAAATAATACTTATTGAATTTTCTTGCAAAATTAAATAAAGACCGATATTTTTAATATTATCAGGAGTTATAATGTCTGCTCTACCTTCTATAATAGTACTATCATTTTTAGATAATTTAATAGGTGTATTACTATTTAGAACTACTAGATTGAGAATTTCATAGATATGTGGAGACATTCCATCTTTATTTATTGTGGATATTTTAGCATCAAAAGATACAATATTCCCGTTTTTTACATCTAAGTTCCAACTGCCATTAAGAAGGAGTAGTTTTTTTAAATTATTAGGATTAGTAGATGTAGTAATATTTGAATTCGAAAGTACTTGTTCTAAAGAAAAATTTGAATCGCCTTCATTAGAGATAATATCAATTAAACTATTTGTTAGAAAATCTACAAAATTTACATCTTCTTCTTTTTCTTTGCCTAAATTTAAAAAATTTGCAAAATTATTATTATCCTTTACATGAATTTCGTCTCCAATGAAGATTAAAGAAAATATAGAACCATTTAGATAAAAGGAAGTATGATAATTATCTCCTAAATTATTAGACAAATTTAAAATTGGAATAGATTCTCCAAAATAGAGAAATTTGAATATTACTAAAAAAACTAAAGTAATTACAAATAAAATTATAAGCCATTTCATTAAATGACTCTTTATATTTTTTAATATTATTAAATTTATATGATTATTGCTACCAATACCAAACTAAAAGATGAGTCTTATTTTTCTAATCTATTTAGCGTATTTTTAATTTCATCATTTCTCCAAAGCATTTCTTGTATCTGCTCAAGACTAAAATCTTCATTCCAAGTATCTAGTGTAGTTTTTGCTATTTCGGAAGTATTATATATTATATTCCAATAAGGATGATGTTCTGCTGTAGAGTATGATAACTCTAATATTTCGTTTAAACCATTTTTAGCTTTCTTTAAAATTGAGGTATTAGATGTATATATTCCAATAAATCCAGATTCCTTATCAAATTTAGTGTTTATATGTATTCCTTCTTCTTTTAGATCTGCTATAACAGAACAAATAGCATTACAAATTTTATTATATTCTGAACCTTCAGAAATCATATTTTATATTATCTTGTGTTACTTATTTATAGATTAGAAATTATGGGAAATAGTTATGATATTATAAATTTTAATATCCAATAATAATATATTTCTATATTATTCCTCATCCAAATTATCTATGTTTTCAAATTCATCGTAACTTTCTTTCAAGTCCTCTTCAAATTCGGTATCAAGTTCTTCATTAGACATAATATTTTACTTATTATAATTAAAAAATAAATCTTTTGATAATTATTAAATAATGAAATTAAATTAATATAAATAATTATTTATAAGAAGGTATATGATTATATTAAAAATGAATACCACAATAAAAAAGCCTATTGGGGATAATGAACCTTCATGTGATTATTGTGGAAATCCCATAGAAATATGTATGTGTGTATGTCCATATTGTGGAGAAACTAATTCTTGTGAATGTTGTTTATATGACGCTGTTACTGGTGGTGGATAGTCTACTTTTAAGATATTTATTAGATAAAAGCACCATGTAAATTATAGAATGAAAGATAAAATTGTAAATGAGATCACTTGGTTAATTGGTGGAGCTCAAGGAAGTGGTGTTGATTCTGCTGCTAATATCTTTTCTAAAACTTGTGCAGAAGATGGATTTTATATTTTTGGAAAAAGAGAATACTATTCAAATATAAAAGGAGAGCATAGCTATTTCACTGTTAGAGTATCAAATAAACCAATACGATCACATAAAGAATCTGTAGATATTCTAGTATCTTTTGATGCCGAGACTTTATTTAGACATGCAAAAGATGTGTCTACTGATGGAATCATTATATTTAATTCTGAATTAATTGAAACATCAATAACTGAAATTCCGACGTTAGACTCAGACGTTCAAAGCAAGATAATGGAATATTGTAATTACAGTGGTGGTGATCCATTTACAATCAAAAAATTAATAGAAAAAATACAACAAAATTCTATAAAATGTTATGGAATTCCATATCATCAATTATTAAAAAACTTTTCAGAAAATACTAATAATCCTGCATTGAGTAAACTTGCAAGAATGATAAATGTTTTGGCATTATCTATATCTTTATCATTTATTAATATTAATCGTCAAGCATTATCTAGAGCAATAAAATATATATTTAGAACGAAGCCAAAAATCGCAGAAATTAACGTCGCAGCTGCAGAATATGCTTATAATTATGCTAAACAGATATTTCAGAATAATAAATTTACTTTTTATGAAAATAAAAGGGATTTTTCTGATATTATTTTGGTACAAGGAAGTCAATCATCTGCATTAGGTAAGATAGTTGCCGGATGTAGATTTCAGACATACTATCCTATAACACCTGCAAGTGAAGATAGTGAATTTTTAGAGACAAATCAAGTAATAGAACAAATAGATGGAAAGAAGGGGTCAGTATTGGTAATGCAGACAGAAGATGAAATTTCTGCAATAACTATGGCTATTGGTGGTGCTTTGACTGGAACTAGAACTGCAACTGCAACCTCTGGACCTGGTTTTTCACTAATGGCAGAAGCCTTGGGTTGGGCAGGTATCAATGAAGTTCCATTAGTAGTATCACTATATCAAAGAGCAGGTCCATCAACAGGTCTTCCTACTAGACATGAGCAAGGAGATTTATTATTTGCAATTAACGCAGGTCATGGAGAATTTCCTAGGATAGTTTTCGCATCGGGGGATATTGAAGAAAGTTTTTATGATACGTTAAAAGTATTTAATTTTGCAGATATTTTTCAATTACCGGTAATTCATTTACTAGATAAAGCAATAGCAAGTAGCGTAATGACCTGTAAAAATTTTGATCCAAATAAAATCACTATTGATAGAGGATATCTTATTAAGAAAATTGAGAATAAAGCACAAGACCAGGAAAAATTAAAACATTTTAAAAGATTTGAATTGAAAGAAAATGCAGCAATTTCTCCTCGGCCACCACTTGGTACAGAGAATGGGATTTTTTGGAATACTGGTGATGAGCATGATGAAGAAGGACACATTTCAGAAGATCCTACGGTTAGAATAAAAATGATGGATAAACGTATGAGCAAACTAGATTTGATTTTACAGGAAATACAAGACGAAGACAAAGCTTTATCATATAATGGAAATTCTGATATTGTAATTACTAGTTGGGGATCCACAAAGGGAGCTATTCTGGACACCTTAGATGAGTTAAACAAAGAAGGAATAAAAATAAAATTTGTCCAGGTTAAATTATTAAATCCTTTTCCTCAACAATTATTAGAAAAGATGTTAAATTCAGCTAAAACAATTATTAACATAGAAATGAATTATTCATCTCAATTAGCAAAGCTTATCAAACAGAATTTGCATCGAGATGTAGATTATGAAATAGTAAAATATAATGGTAGGCCTATTTCATGTGATGAGTTACATAGAATAATAAAGGAGATAGTTAATAATAATAATACTGATAAGAGGAGAATTGTTTTAGATTATGGCACTTAAACCGGCAGATTATAAAACAGAAGTACATAATGATTGGTGTCCAGGCTGTGGGGATTTTGGAATATTAAATGCCATACAAATGTCATTAGCTGAACTGGCAATCCCTACACATAAGGCTGCTATTTTTTCAGGTATTGGGTGTTCAGGAAAAACACCTCATTTTATTCATACATATGGAATTCATACATTACATGGTAGAGTGCTTCCATTTGCTCAAGGAGCAAAACTGTGTAATCCTGAACTTGAAGTAATTGCAGTTGGTGGAGATGGAGATGGCCTTGGAATAGGTGTAGGACACTTTGTTAATTCCGGAAGAAGAAACATAGATTTGACATACATTATTTATAATAATGGGGTATATGGATTAACAAAGGGACAGGCTTCCCCCACATTGAAACTAGGTATGAAGACAAAATCATTGACTCAACCTAACGTTAATGATTCTATTAATCCAATAGCACTTGCTTTTATTTCTGGTTTTACATTTATCGCAAGAGGTTATGCATACGATATAAGACATCTTAAAGATCTGATAGTAAAGGCTGTACAACATAAAGGGTTAGCCTTTTTAGATATTCTACAACCTTGCCCAACTTATAATGATATAAATACTAAGGAGTGGTTCCAAGGGTTGGACAATACTGATCAAGAAAATAGAAAAGCCACACCTCGTATATATAAATTAGACAGTTCTGGTTATAATGGAGAATTAAAGAATCCAGATCAATATTATGAAATTGCTTCAAGAGTTATCGAAAAGTCAAATGAATGGGGAGATAGAATACCTATTGGAATATTTTATCAAAATGAAAATGTTGCATCATATGACGAAAGAATTGGTATGAAAATAGATAACTATTTAAAGTATCCTCCTGCAAAACAAGAAATTATTTTAGATAAAAATAAAACAAATTCTAATATAAATGAATTATTAGAATCACTTAAAGTTAACGCATAAATCAATACATATAATCAAATACATATAATCACATTATTTATTTATATTGCATCAATATTAATAATTAAAATTTCCAATCAAACAAACAAATTATTAAATTTTTTCTTTATCGAATAGGTTAAAATTTTTCAAAAAAATTAAAATGAAAAATGAGGGATTTTTAATCCCATTTACTCCAGGCTGCCATCCACCTGTAAGTCCAAGTATTCAGCTTCGCGCCTAGTGCTGCTATTGGCACACAAAGCACTGCACCTGCACCTGCTCCTAAGGCTACAGGACTGTTGTAGAACTTACCGACCTGAGGTTCTATAGGCGTCATATACGGGGGCAATGTAGGTCTAGGATATTTGAATGCCATTTCTAGCGGATCCTTAACTAGCAACAGGTTTATCATATTGAATACAGGCAATGACATTCCAACCAGTGTTCCACCTATTAGAATGGCTGCATGCTTGTTTCGTCGAGTAGCCCAATATGATAGGTCTAATAACATTGCAGAAGGTATCCAAACTGGAACTACTACAAAGTCATAGGGATATCCTAAAGAAAACCATGCACCTTTTGCAACCCAAGTATATATTGTCATAATTGTTGCGTAATACGTCGCCGTACCTGGAACTCCTGTGAAGAGCATATAATAAATTGCTCCTACCACAAGCATAGTAGATTGTGAAATAGAAAATACTACAAATGAAGTCCAAGCCCAATCAGTATAGAAGATATAGTCACCAGCATTGATAGTCAATAATGTACTGTTAACAGCAACGACCACTATGAATAGATAGTGCGTTGTACGTCGTAGCCAGACCATTAACATCCTACAATTGAAAGTTGTATATAAAATTTTATTTTTTTATTAAAATAATTTGTATCCTTATCTTGTGATTATATTATAGTTATTAAAACTTAAATTTTTAAAAGAATTAATAGATTAAAAAAGATTTATGGACGTGGTGTTTTTTCGTTTGCGATTTTTACGATAAATATTAATCCTAACGATATTATGACGGTGAGTACAAGTCCTGCAAACAATCCACTAGGTAATGGATAAGCCCACGGATAAACAGTCACACCAACGTATATACCACCCCAAGTTCCAACCAAACATAAGATAAATCCAAGAACGTAAACTCCATTCATGTGTTCTACTCTGCGACCTATCATACGTTCAATTTCATCACGATTTCCACTGTCAACTTTTCTTCCACCGCTACTATATCCTTTTGGTAAAGTCATTTAATAATAGTGCTGAATCTGCCTTTTTAAATTTTGCTATTCATTTGTATAATAACAAATAGATTTAAGAGATCAATTGGCTATAATTCCTTCATAGTTATACTTTTTTCTATTTTAAATAATTTTAAAAATGAATAGACAAGAAAACAGCAAAACATATATCCATGTTATTCGCCTTCCCTACTATACGAATATGATAAAAAGTGCATTAGCGGTAACTATAGCTATAGTTATTGTGATGTCTACTGCAGTAACTCTTATTCCAATTGAAGATGCTGAGGGTCATGGTGTTCAAGCACAGCTTCAAAGCCGATTCGTAAGAATTCAAGATGAAGCTTTTTCAGCACAAAATCTGCAAACTGGAGAGGAACTAACAGTAACTGGTACTTTACAAAGCCTTGTCAATAGAGATTTAAGAGCATGGATTTCTCTCTTTAGTGAATCTGTTAACGCAGGTAACAGATGGGAATTTACTTCCAGAGACCCACCAGGTAACGTATTTGTACTTGAACCTCAAGCTACAATTCCTTACACAATAACTGCAAAAGCCCTAGAACCAGGAATATATCACGTACATACACAGCTTAATGTTGCAACGGTAGGTCCAGGGTTAGGCCCAGGTCAAACAGTTCAGGTAACTGGTCCTGCAATCTTAAAGCCAGTACCATGGGAAAATGTAATGTATCAAGTAATACTTATTGGCGCTGGACTTGGAGTAACTTTTGCAACTAGACCGTGGCAAGTTATTTAAAATAACCTACTCTTTTTTTATTTTTAAAATTCAAATTCTATACAAAAATATTTTATGAAGTAACGTTTATGATAATACTACTTAGTGCTATTACAAGTAATCTATTTACAAGTAATTTATAGAATATGTATAAGTAAATGACATTGTGTAAGAATTACAATTAATGATATTTTAAAAATATCTAGTATTCTAAATATTATTATAAACCTAATTAAGATAACATAAAATAAAAAAAGATAAACATGGTTTGTTTGTTGTTAAACAAACCATCATTAGAATGATGGTTTACCAGTGATGTTTCTCGTCTGGAATTAAACCAATCTGTTCTCTTTCAAAATATTTTTCCAATTCTTGTGTCCAACGTTCTTTTGCAGAAGCTCCGCCTAGTCCTTTCCTTCTTAGCCAAAATGAAATTACTCCAAGCAGGAAGACCGCAAATAATATTGTACCGAAAATATACACCATAACGTCGTAGAACAATGGATCATAGCTTGGACCTATCTGTTGAATTAGACTACTAAATCCGTTACTAATCATTGCACTGAGATTGGTTATAGCACCTACTACCATATCATATAGCAATCAAAGGCTGTGATATATACATTTTGGTATTTATATTCCATTAAAAACTTTAAAATAAGATAAAATATTTGTTGGAAAGTTATTAGAACTTGAATAATATTATTATTCTTATTAACACTATAAATTCAACGTATAATAGAATAATAATAATTTTTCAAATAAAAAAAAAGATTAGTATTTAGCTGGTTCTCTATGTCTACTTCTACTCATAGCAAAGAATGCAGCTGCAACACCACCGAATATTGCTACTAGTATTACTATAAAAATAGCGGTTTGACTAGTATCTGCACTTACCATAGATGTACCTGAACCATAAGCTCCTTCTTGTCCAGCATTAGAAACCTTTTCTTGTGCTAATTTCAATTCTTCTTCTAAATTCGAACTTCCGGTATATTGTGCTACCGCTGATTGAAGTCCAAAGAAAGTAGTTCCTATCACCATTACTATTGCTGTCGCTATCCAGATATTTGGTTTATTCATCCTAATCTTCACTTTTAAATTCAATTATTTAACTTTTATCATATGAAATAAAATAATTAAGTAACATTTAAGATATACAATAAAAAATTAATATTAATATGGCTCGTACTCATGCTCATACTCATGGAAAATCTCATTCAATTAGGCCGGCTAGTAAAGATGCTCCTAGTTGGATTAATCAAAAACCAAAGGAAATAGTAGAACTTATTGTGAAATTATCTAATGAAGGATTATCCCCAACTGAAATTGGATTAAAACTTAGAGATGAATATGCAATTCCCATTGTTAAACCAATATTAGGAAAATCAATTACAACGATTCTAAAGGATAATAACATTAGCTCTGCAATGCCTGAAGATTTAAATAGACTATTACAGAAAGCATTAGGACTTCAAAAACATTTAAAAACTCATAATAGCGATCATAGAAACGTTCGTTCATTAGAATTAATAGAATCAAAAATACATAGAATTTCTAAATATTACAAAAATAATGGAAAAATCCCTTCAAATTGGAAATATTCTGCAGTAATAGCACAATTAGAATAAATAATAATGGTTAAAAAAGAGCTTGAAACTGCTCTTAAATTCAATGGAGAAAGAATATATTCAAATATTGATAAAGATATTTTTCTAATTTCTAGAAGAAATTGTGATGGATTAGTTGCTGGGACAATTATATCTACAGCATTATTAAAATTAGATACAAGATTTACTTTTAGAACAATTGATTATTTAGATCCTGATACTGTAGCAAGGATAATTTCTGAAGATCATGATTTTAATATTTTTATAGATTTAAATATAGAAGATATTGGAAAAATTAAGAATCTCAAAGACAAGTTATTAATCATAGATCATAATAATACATCTCAAAACTTAAAGGATTGTGAAGAATATTTACTAAACCCCTATCTATATGGAATAAATGGAAAAAATGAGATCTCATCAGGAGGATTAGCCTATTTAATAGCTGAAAAATTAAATAAAGGAAATAAAAAATTGTCACTTTTAGCTATAGTTTCTGCATTAGCAGAAAAACAAGATACTGGAATTAAAAAATCATTGATTGGATTGAATTCCGAAATTGCATCTGTTGCATCATCAACCGGAATTGTGAGTATTAAGACCGATTTAGTTTTTAATACTCTTGGATATAAGCCCATACATGAAGCATTAGCTTATAATATTTCACCATTTATAGAAGGTATTACATGGAACAAGGAAAATTGCTATAAAATTTTGAAAAATTCAGGGATTAATACTCACAAGAATGGCAAATTGAGAGCTTTTGCAGAAATATCTGAAGAAGAAAAAAATATCATTTTAGATGCAATCACTAAATTCATTTTTCTATCAAGTAGAAATAATAGTAACAAAGAGATTATTGAGAATATTTCCAATGAACTAATAAATCAATTATACGAATTTGTAAAAGAAGATAATAATAGTATATTACATGATGGAAGAGAATTTGCGTTTGTGATCAATGCTTGTATAAGAAATATGAAGTCTGAATTAGCAATCGGAATATGCTTGGGAGAAAGAAACAATACATTGAGAGAAACTGAACTATTAACTAATAGTTATAAATCTAATATTGTTAACTCATTAGAAAAAATATTCAAAGAGAAATGGCGCTTGATTGATAATGGTTCATTTGTATTTATTAATGGAGAGGGTCTTTTAGCAGATGACAATGTAAAAGAAATTGTTGAAATTTTAAGTGAATCAATAACTTTTAGAAAAAAATGGTTTTTTTTAAGAACTTTATCAAATGATAATAATTATAAATTTTATAGTGTAAAGGGTAATAATTGTGATTTAAAATTTGATATTGATTCTATACTAAAACAATTCCCCGATATTATATCTCACGTTGATAGGAATATTCCTAATATTTATACACTAAAAGTATCTTATTCAAAAATTGAAGAATTCATATCTATCATAAGAAAAGGAGTTTCAAAATATGAAAGAGAATCATCATCATCATGATTGTAGAATATTAGTTAATATTGAAATAGAGTTTGCAAAAGTAAAGGAAAGAGATGCAATCCTGGATACTTTATTGCCTGATAACATCAATTTTCCCAATGAACTTTCTATGGAAATGTCAGTAAATAATAAATCTTTGATGATCAATACATCTTCTACTAAAATTGATACTATGATAAATACGATCGATGAAATACTACATCATATTTCTCTTGCTAAAAAAGTGATAAAGTATGATTGATCCAAAAAATCTGAGAGACAATTTAGACAAAATTAGAGATATGTTAGATAAAAGAAATTTAAAATTTCCTTTAAATGATTTAATAAACCTAGATAAAAAACGTCGAGAACTAATAGCAAATCTACAATTAGAGAGACACAAAAAAAATAATATTGCTAATATCATAGCTGAAAAAAAAAAGAAAAATGAAGATATTTCGACTTATATTAAACAAATGGAAGATACTGGGAAGAGAATTAAATTACTGGAAGAAAATATCTCTGGTAATAATTCAAAATTTTATAGTTTGATAATGTTGCTTCCAAATTATGTACATGATTCCGTTCCAATTGGAAAAGACCAAACAAATAATGTCATAATTAGAAGTCATGGAACAATCAAAAAATTTGATTATACAATAAGGAATCATATTGACATTGGAGAAAGCCTAAACTTAATTGATATTGAAAAAGCTGCAAAGATATCAGGATCACGATTTTATTTTTTAAAAAATGATTTAGTAAAACTACATCATGCAATAATAAGTTTCGCTCTTGATTTTATTTCTGGGAAAGGATATACGTTATTACAACCACCATATATGATCAAAAAAAATGCAATGGAAGGAGCAGTAATTTTAGAAGATTTTAAAGATGTAATATATAAAATTCAAGATGAAGATCTCTTTCTGATTGGAACGTCTGAACATGCTATGGCTGCAATGCACATGGATGAAATATTAGAAGGCTCCAAATTACCTATAAGATATGCAGGATTTAGTCCATGTTTTAGAAAAGAAGCAGGTGCTCATGGAAAAGATATGAAAGGAATTTTCAGGGTTCACCATTTTGATAAGGTAGAACAATTTGTCTATTCTAGACCAGAAAATTCTTGGCAAGAACATGAAAGAATGCTAAACATTGCAGAAGAATTTTATAAAAAACTCGGAATACCATATAGAGTAGTCTTATTATGTTCTGCTGATTTAGGCAAAATATCATCTAAGACATATGATATTGAAGCATGGATACCCGCCCAGAAAAATTATCGAGAGATAGTTTCATGTTCAAATTGCATTGATTATCAGGCTCGAAGATTAAGAATAAGGTTTAGAGATAAATCAAATGAAGAGACTAAATTAGTCTATACATTAAATAGCACACTTGTAGCAATTCAAAGAACGCTAGTAGCAATTTTAGAAAACTATCAAACAACTAATGGAGTAATGATTCCAGAAATTTTGCAAAGCTATATGGGAGGAATTCAAGAAATTAAATCAAAATAGACTTCTATGTATATATTTATTTTAGATAAAGATAATTACAATAATAAAGACAATTAAATTATCTTATGAAGATAAATAAAAACCAAGAATAAGTTATATTTAACTAATCTAGAATAGACAAAACATTTAATTGGTTTTTTATCTTTTTAGAGAACTCATATAATTCGTCTTCTTTTGCAATATATCTGGTAGGCCATTTCCCATAAGAATTATCATTTTTAAATCTCGGAATAATATGAACATGTACATGAGGAATAATCTGATTTGCTGATTTTCCATTATTTTGTCCTATATTAAATCCATCTGCAGAAACTGCTGAAACTACTGCTTTAGCTATAATACTAACAAGAGAGTATAATTTCCCTACCTCTTCTTGAGGCATTGAAAGTAAATTATTATAATGTTTCTTTGGAATTACCAGTGTATGTCCATTACTAATTGGATATTTATCCATCAATACTAAAAAATGGTCGTTATAATAAACCGTTATTGCTTCACTAGTTCCATTAATTATTGAACAGAAAATACAATGATAGTTATCAGTATTGTTAATCATAATGACTTTTTCTATCATTACTAATATTACTTTTATTTCTTGGTATTCTGAATACAGATTTACATAAGTATAAAAAATTATAGCCAATTTTAAATATAACTATTTCCTCCTATCTCTTACATAATGGCAGAAACTATTGAGATAGAGAATTTTAATGTACTTTTTTCATTTGACTGTCCTAAATGCGAATACCATAATGAGGAAATATCTGTTGCTGATTTGACTAATGGAAGTGCGGAGTGTGGAATGTGTGAGACTATCTTTAAGTTTGAAGGAATTGATACATTAAAAATTACAGCTACTATAGAATAAACAATATTTAATCTCTATCTTATATAATTTTTAAGGAAAGACTATTAAAATAATGCTTTTGTATTCTTATTTAAATGGAATTACCTAGTAGAAAAACTCTTGAAGGACCATCTAGGGCACCTCACAGAGCAATGTATAAAGCAATGGGATTAAAAGACAAGGATTTGGATAAACCTATTATTGGTATATCTTCTACTTGCAATGAAGCCACACCATGTAATATACATTTAGGTAAACTTGCACAATTTGCAAAGAAGGGAGTATCAGATGTGAATTGTACTCCAAGAGAGTTTACTGCAATAGCAGTATCTGATGGTATAGCTATGGGACACGAAGGTATGAAAGCATCTTTAGTTAGTAGAGAAATAATAGCAGATTCGATAGAAATTATGATGAGAGCACATCAATATGATGGTTTAGTGGGAATTTCAGGTTGTGACAAGAGCTTGCCAGGTACATTAATTGGCATGGCTAGATTAAATTTACCTTCAATTTTTGTTTATGGAGGGACAATAATGCCTGGAAATTGGCACAATAAGGATGTAACAATACAAGATGTTTATGAGGCTGTTGGTTCGTTTGACGCAGGCAAAATCAGTATAGAAGAATTAATTCAATTAGAAAATGTTGCTTGTCCATCTGCTGGCTCTTGTGGTGGAATGTATACTGCAAATACTATGGCATCTGTTAGTGAAGCTTTAGGTATGTCGTTGCCTGGTAGTGCTTCTCCTCCAGCAGAGAGCGAAAAGAGAAATGAAATGTGTTATGAAACAGGAAAGACTATTGCAACTCTTATAGAAAATGATATTACCCCAAAAGACGTAATGACTTTCGAAGCATTTGAAAATGCAATAACTATTGCAAATGCATTAGGAGGATCGACAAATGTAGTATTACATCTATTAGCAATAGCTAAAGAAATAGGAGTAAAATTAATTTTAAAGGATTTCGAGCGAATACGAAAACGTACTCCTCATATTGTGAATATGAGACCAGGAGGATTATATGTTATGTTAGATTTAGACAAAATTGGTGGAGTGCCAATTGTATTAAAAACACTATTAAAAAATGGGCTGATAAATGGAAGTACATTAACAGTTACTGGCAAAACAATGGAACAAAACTTGGAGTCATTTAACTTAAATTCAAATGTTGATGAAAATATTTTGAGTCCTTATGAAAAACCCATTGAGAAAGAAGGAACAATAAAGATTTTAAAGGGATCTCTAGCACCACAGGGTGCTGTAGTAAAGATTGCCGGAATAAAGTCAACCAAGTTTGTAGGTAAAGCAAAAGTATTTGAAACTGAAGAGAATGCATTTAGGGCAATATCAAAAAATAGAATTGTTGAAGGTGATGTAGTAGTAATAAGATATGAAGGTCCTAAGGGCGGTCCCGGCATGAGAGAAATGCTAGCTGTTACTGCAGCATTAGTAGGACAGGGCCTTGGAGAAAAAGTATCTATGGTAACTGATGGAAGATTCTCAGGTGCAACCCGAGGATTTATGATAGGACATGTATCTCCTGAGGCCATGGTTGGAGGTCCTATTAGTTTGGTAAAAGATGGTGACCTCATTGATATTGATGTCAAAAAAGGAATTATTAATCTTTTGATATCAAAAGCTGAATTCAAAAGAAGGGAAAAAAAATGGAAGCCTATAAAACCACATTATAAAACTGGTGTATTGGCAAAATATGCATCTTTAGTAAATTCTGCGGCGGAAGGAGCTATAACAAGACCAATAATAGTTTATGATAAAAAAGGTCATTAATGACTTACTTTAACTATGGATATATTAAATGAAATTATAATTATAATAATAATAATAAGTTTCTTTTTTGAATACTTAGAGATAGATAAAATTACTATTTATGCGAACAGTACTACTCATTCTTTAAATACTAAATAATATTATAGAGATGCAATTTTACATGCAATAACCAAATTTTGTAGTTGTAAAAATGAATGCTAAAGAAAAAGAAAATGAGAGTTATGTTTGATGAATGTGTGGTGGAACTATATCAATGTTAAAAATTAGAAAAGAAATAGAATGCTATGATAAAGTCATGGAACTACGTCCTAACTATCCTAAGATATGGTATAATTTAGGTTTAGGATATAAACAAAAGGCTAAAGAATATGTTCATAAAAGTGAAGCCATTAATAGAATCAGAAGAAAAATAAAATGAAAGAAGATGTTATTGCTAATTTAACAGATAATTATTTGATTATGTTATCTGAAAAATTGAATGCACAAGAGAGAAAAAGAGAAAACAAAAATCAAATAGATTAAAAAATATTTAAGAGAATTATTTAAAATTTTATATTCTCTTCTTCTTCTTTGTTATCTTCTTTACTCATGAATTATTTATTAACAAAGTTAAATATCTATTTGCAAATAATATTATTCACATATGAGTGATCACATTGATCATAATGAATGGAGAAATAATTCTAAGAAAGGGTTAGTTTGTGGTATAATGCTTTGTCGTAACACACCAACAAACCAATGTTCTAAGT
>OBLS010000313.1_pt1 | contig 16586 bp, 21 predicted proteins | sample 1519901 | NCBI WGS metagenome assembly OBLS01 (sample SAMEA3113585, study PRJEB22503) | soil metagenome | reverse complement strand
CCCCTGCCGGTCGAGCTCGGCCACGTGACGCCAGTGCGCCAGCCGCCGGCGGTGGAGACGACCGCATACGTGACTGTCGCACAGGCGATCGAGGACGCGGCCCGGCGAGGAGCCACGTTCGCCGGCGTGCGCGCCGGTCTGGACGACGGTCGTCTCGTGGTCGTGGTCGAGGACGACGGAGCGCCGCGGGGCTCGCGCCTGCTTCAGCTCGAGGACCGCGTCGGCGCGCTGGGTGGCACCCTGGAAGTCGGAGTCACCACAGTGCAGGCGGAGATCCCGTGCGAGTAGTCGTAGCCGATGACGTGATGATCACCCGCGAGGGAATCGTCCGGCTGCTCGAGGACGCCGGAATCGAGGTGGTGGCCGAGGCCCAGGACGCCGAGGCTTTGCTTCGTGAGGTCCGGCTCAAGCAGCCCGATGCTGCCGTGGTCGACATCCGAACGCCGCCCACGCACACCGACGAGGGTCTCTTGGCGACCCAGCGGATCCGCGCCGACCATCCGGCCGTCAGCGTCCTGCTCCTGTCCCAGTACGTCGAGCCGAGCTACGCGATGAGGCTGCTCGACGACTACCCCGAGCGCGTCGGCTACCTGCTCAAGCAGCGCGTGTTCGATGCGGCCGTCCTGGTCGACGCCCTGCACCGCATCGCCGAGGGCGAGACGGTGGTCGACCCGACGATCGTCGCGCGCCTGCTCGGCCGACATCGCCGAGAGCACCCGCTGGCTGAGCTGACCGCGCGTGAGCGCGAGGTGCTCGGCCTCCTTGCGAAAGGCCTCTCGAACCGCGCAATCGCAGGCCGCCTGCTCATCACCGAGCGCACCGTCGAGGCGCACGTGAAGCAGATCTTGCTCAAGCTCGGACTCGACCTGAACCCCGACTCACACAGACGCGTGCTCGCCGTGCTCGCATGCCTGCGCGGGGGAGCGCTCGGGGGAGGTCTAGCGCCGTCCGTACAGCCGCGTGGTGAGGGGCGCGAACACCGCGGTCAGCACGGCGGCCGTGCCCAGCACGATCGCGATGTCCGCGGCGTCCGCCGTTCCCTCCATGAGGCCGCGTGAGGCCGTCGCGAGGATGGAAATCGGGTTCGCGTTCACGAACCCCTCGAGCGCGCTCGGCAGCGTGTCCGGGTCGACGAAGACGTTGCTGAGGAATGTGAGCGGGAAGATCGCCATGAAGCCCGCGTTCATGACGGCGTTGGGAGAGCGCATCAGAAGTCCGAGCGTCGTGAAGACCCACGACAGGCCGAAGGCGAACACGACCACGAGCGCGAGTGCCGCGACAACGCCGGTCATGCCGGCGCCGGGTCGATAGCCGAGCGCGACGCCCAGCACGACGATGACCGTTCCGGCGACCAGGTAGCGAACGCTGTCGCCAAGCAGGGCACCGACGAGCGGCGCGGGCCGCCCGATCGGCAACGAGCGAAAGCGGTCGACGACACCCCGGGTCAGGTCGGTGTTGAGGGCGATCCCCGAGTACACCGTGGTGAACAGCACCGACATCACCAGGATCCCCGGGAGGATGTAGTCCAGGTAGTCGCCGGTCGATCCGGCGATCGCGCCGCCGAAGAGGTAGGTGAACATCAGGAGGAACATCACCGGCGTGATCGTCACGTCGAGGAGCTGCTCGGGCACATGCTTGACCTTCAGCATGCCGCGCCAGCCGAAGGCCAGGGCAGCCGAGACAGCGCTTGCGCGCGGCGGGCGTGGGGTGGAGGACAGCGCCCTGCGGAGCGCGGCCACCTCGGCTTCGGACGCGGGCAGAGCCGGCATCGTGGACTCGGTGCTCATGCCGGCTGCTCCTCGTGGATCGTGGCGTCCTCCTCGGCGCTCTGTTCCTCCGCCGGGTGACCGGTTAGCGCGAGGAAGACCTCGTCGAGCGTCGGCTGGCCGAGCGAGAAGTCGCCGATCCGCACACCCGAGCGGGCCAGCTCGGCCACTGCGGCGGCGGCGCGGTCCGCATCCGCGCAGGCGGCCGACAGGGCAGCGGGATCGGGCTCGAGATGAACCGAACCGAGCTCGCGAGCGAGCACGCTCTGGGCTTCGGCGCGCTGCTCGGGGTCGAGCAGGCGTACGTGCAGCGCGCCCGAGCCAACGGACGCCTTGAGCTGCGCGGGCGTTCCCTCGGCGATCACCCGTCCGTGGTCGATCACCGCGATGCCGTCGGCGAGCTGGTCGGCTTCGTCTAGGTACTGCGTGCAGAGCAGGACCGTGGTGCGCTCGGCCACGAGCGTCCGGATGATGTCCCAGACCTGATTGCGGGAGCGCGGGTCGAGCCCGGTGGTGGGCTCGTCGAGGAACATCAGCTGCGGCGTGACGACGATGCTCGCCGCCACGTCCAGCCGGCGGCGCATGCCCCCGGAGTAGTGCTTCACGAGGCGCCCCGCTGCGTCTGAGATGCCGAAGGCCTCGAGCAGTTCGTCGGCCCGTGCCCTGGCCTGCGCACGCCTGAAGCCGAGCAGTCGCGCGATCAGAACCAGGTTCTCGCGCCCGGTGAGGTCCTCGTCGACCGAGGCGAGCTGGCCGGTCAGCGTGACGAGGCCGCGTACAGCGTCCGCCTCGGACACGATGTCGTGTCCAAGCACCCGCGCCGAGCCCGCGTCGGGGCGCAGGAGCGTCGCGAGCATCCTGATCGTCGTGGTCTTGCCGGCTCCGTTCGGCCCGAGCACGCCGTATACCGAGCCGCGACGCACGGACAGGTCGACGCCGTCCACGGCTCGCGTGTTACCGAAAGCCTTCACCAGGCCGGTGGCCTCGATTGCGAGCGTCTCGGCACTCCTGTCGCTGACGTTGTTCTGCATGGGTCTCTGCCCGAGGTTATCGTTGCCGTGCAGCACGCACCGCCCGCGCCTGGGCGGCATCCATCCACATCTCCCAGCGGCCGGACGCTGACTGCTGCTCGTCGTGGAAGCGGTAGGGGCGGCGGCCGCCGAACTCGGTGTGGCGCAGGCGGGAGACGCCGCCGAGCACCGAGGCGATCCGGCGCCGTGGCCATCCCAGCGCGTCCTCGATCTCCGGAAAGGTGCGCGGCCGGTCGGGCGCGTCGGCCAGCTCGTCCAGCAGCTCGCGCATGAGGTCGCTGCAGCGGTCGTGGAAGCGGGCGACCTCGCCGGCGTCGCTCATCGCGTTGTGCGGCGCGTGCTGCACGACTAGGGATCATCCCGAAGGGCGGGACGATCGACTGGTGCGGCGAAGCGCACGACCGCCGGAATCCCAATTCCGTGGGCCCGTCACGCCCGTTGCGGCTCGGCAGCGGTGTCGCGATCGGCAAACGATGTGGCGCGCGGAGCGGGCGCACGGGCCGCTCGCTCGATGTCTCGCATTCCAGGCGCGAAGAAGGCAGCGCTCGTGACCACGGCGCCCACGACGCCGGCCGCGACCAGCGTTCCGCGCGTGCCGATCGCCCCGGCAACCGGTCCGGTCAGGGCGAACGACAGCGGCAGCAGGCCGATGGAGATGAGCCAGTCCAGGCTGGAGACGCGGCCGAGCATGGCGCGCGGCACATGCTGCTGTTTCATCGTCGCCCATACGATCGTGCCGGCCGTCTCGAGGGCGTTGAAGGCAAGTGCCGCGAGCATGAGCTGCCACAGAGCGCCGGAGAGGCCGTAGCCGCCCGCTTCGCCCGGCCGGCGCTCGTGAACGGCACCGCCGGATTTGTCGTGGCTCCGCGCGGCCAGCCGGTCGCGGTGGCCGGCTTCACGGTCGCGCACGGCAGGATCGTCGAGATCGACCTGCTCGCGGACCCCGCCCGCCTGCGCGAGCTCGATCTGCCGGCGCTCGACGACTGACGCGCCGGTCACCCGGGCTTGCGCGCCCTGATCAGGGCGTGCCAGTACGAGTGCCACAGCTCGCCGTCACGGCGGCTGGGCGCAAGCTGCTCCCGCACGAGTGGCGGCGCCGATTCGATCGCAGCGGCCAGCTCTCTTGCCCGCTCATCGGGAACCGCCATCCTTCCCATCCAGTCGTCGAAGCGCCACGAGAGCTTCCGCCTGTCGGCACGCTCGACCTCAAAGTCGGTCCGGGTGAGCAGCTCGACCCACTCCTCGACGGTATGGCTGAGGACGTGCGTCGGGTCGCGGGCCACCTCGACGCCGTGCATGAAGTCGCGGATCTCGGGCGGAGGGGAGCAGTCGACCAGCGCCGCACGCCCGCCCGGTCGCAGCACCCTCCACGCCTCGCCCAGCGCGGCGCGGACGTCGGGGAAATGGTGCGGCGCGGCGCGGCACACGTATACGTCGAAGGAGTCGGCGGGGAATGGCAGCGCGGTCGCGTCCCCGAGCACCCAGGTCACATTTCGCTGGTCGGCCTCGCGGGCACTTCGGGCGGCCTGCTCGAGCATCGCCGGCGTCAGGTCGAGGCCGATCACCCACGCCACGTGCGGCGCCAGGGCGAGCCCGGCGTTCCCCGTGCCCGTGGCGGCGTCGAGCACCACATCGCCCGGGGCCGGCGCTACCAGCTCGACCAGCTCGGCCAGCCGCTTGGGGTCGGCGTGGAACTGGGATGTGACGTAGTTGCGGGCGACCGGCTCGAACTGCGCGCGGACGTCCTTCGAGCTCACTCGCCGGCGGCCTCGAGCAGCGCCGACATCGTGAACACCGCGTGCAGCGGCACGCCCGCGGAAGCCAGTGCCTCCCCGGCGCCGGCCTCCCGGTCAATGGCGCAGATCGCGGCCACGATTTCGGCCCCGGCGGCCCGAAGCGGTGGCAGCGCGTCGAGGATCGCGCCGCCGGACGTGACCACGTCCTCGACCACGAGCACGCGACGACCCGACGGGTCGGCGCCCTCGACCTGTTTGCACGTGCCGTAGTCCTTCGCCTCCTTGCGAACGAACACGACCGGCATGCCCGTGCGCTGCGACGCCACGGTCGCGAGCGGGACGCCGCCGAGCTCGAGCCCCGCGAGCAGCTCCGTCCCCTCGGGAACCAGCTGGACCAGCGCGTCGCCGATCTCGCGCAGCAGCTCAGGGTCCGACTCGAAGCCGTACTTGTCGAAGTACTGGTCGCTGTACGCGCCGGACCTCAACTTGAAGCGCCCGGTCACGTGCGAGGCGGCGTAAACCCGCTTGCCAAGCTCGGCTCGATCCATCGCGGCAGTGTATGCCCGCGGTCGATTTCGCCGGGCGGGGGCGTAACCAAGTGTCGCGCGATGAGCCGTCGTCGAGCGCGAGCTCGTGGGGGCGAATGCGACTACTGGGCGTGCATCCTGTCGAAGACGCTGCTTCGGCCGGGCGAAGCGCTACAGGCGGCGCGCGAGGCGCCTGGCACCGCCGAGGCCGTCAGCGGCGGCGTACGGTCCCAGGGTGCGTTCAAGTGGCGCGACTTTATGGTGGCGGGCTACCACGACGGGACGAAGGTCGCATACCTCGAGTCCAAGGGGATCGAGGTGCTGCGCGGTTCGGGCCGACTCGCCGGCCCGGGCAGCGTGAAGGTGGGCGACGAGATCCACTCCGCCGACCACATCGTCCTCGCCGCGGGGTCGGATCGGGTGATCCCTCCGGTTCAAGGGCTTCGTGAGCTGGACGGCGTCTGGACCAACCGCGAGGTCACGGAGCTGACCGAGGTGCCGAAGCGGCTGCTCGTGCTCGGCGGCGGCCCCGTCGGAGTCGAGATGGCGCAGGCTGTGCATCGCCTCGGGGCGTCGGTCGCACTCGTCGAGGGCATGGAGCACGTCCTGCCGCGCGAGCCGAAGCCGCTCGGCGTCGCTCTCGGAACCGCGCTCGAGGGCGACGGGCTCGAGCTCTACCTCGGGAGCACGCCAGCGGCGTCCGACGGGAGGGCGACGAGTACGTCGTCGAGTTCGCCGCGTGCGGGGAGTTGCGCGGCGAGCGGCTGCTGGTGGCGACCGGCCGGCGCGCGCGTCCACGACCTGGGCCTCGACACGGTGGGGATCACGCCCACGCCGCAGGGGGTGCCCGTCGACGAGCGGATGCGCGTGGCGGACGGCCTCTGGGCGATCGGCGACGTGACCGGGCTCTGGCCACTGACCTAAATGGGCAGGTACCAGGGCCGCGTGGTGGCCGCGAACATCCTCGGGCGCCACCGAGTCGCTAACTACGAAGCCGTCCCGCGCGTGGTGTTCACCGACCCTCAGGCAGCGTCCGTCGGAGAGTGGGAGGGGGCTCCTGTCGACCACGGTCCCGATATCCGAGGTGCCGCGCACGTCCACCTATACACGCGCATACGCGAGCAGCCCCGGGTTCATGACCCTTGTATCGGACGGCGAGCGGCTCACAGGGGCCTATGCGCTCGGGCCCGAGGCGGGCCAATGGCTCCAGCAGGCCACCGTGGCGATCCGCGCCCGCGTGCCGCTTCCCGTCCTGTTCGACGTCATCCAGCCGTTCCCGAGCTTCTCGGAGGTCTTCCTGGCCACCTTGACCGACCTCGAGGCTCAGACCCGTAGGAAAGGAGCCCCAATCGAACTCAATGACTCCGTCGCCGTCGTGACCGGACCGCGGCCTCGGCCGCCACTTCGCCGTGACCGAGGTGTTTCACGACGAGGGCGGTGTCTTCCACCACGCCGGGACCGAGGGCCGGGCATCCGGCCCCGATCCGAAGCGCACGAACTATGGTTCGTTTGCCTCGTTCAGGGCCCCCGACGGCAACGGTTGGGTTCTGCAGGAGATCAACCAGCGCCTGCGCGGACGCTGAGGACGGAGGAGGAAGAGCGATGGACGTTCCACAGCTGGCAGCGCTCCTGCGGGAGACGGCCGAGCATCACGACCCCTACGAGAAGAGCTCCCCCGAACACGACTGGTGGGACTGGTACGCCGCCTACTTCAACGCGCGCCAGGAGGGGCGCAGCTCGGAGGAGGCATCCAAGGCTGCCGCCCTCTACATGGAGAGCCTGGGGGTCCGCTGAGCCGTACTCGCGCTTGCCACGTATTCTCGTCGTGACCGCGACGTCGTTGAGGGGTGGTAGCCGATCGCAACCGAGCAGAAGCCCATTGAGCTGATTCTTGCCCGCAGCCTGCTCGATGCTCTGTCTACGCCTGGCTGCCTGATCGACATGGAGGGCACGCTCGTCTACTACAACGAGGCTGTCGGCAGGCTGGCCGGGATGAGGTTCGAGGAGACCGGCGCGATGCCGGCGGCGGAATGGAGCGACACCTTCGGCCCGTTCGACGAGCAGGGGCAGCGGATCCCGTTCGACGAGCACCCGCTCACGCTGGCGATGCGCAGCGGCCGGGCCGGGCACTTCCAGCAGCGCTTCAGGGCCGCGGACGGCAGCGACTTCGAGGTCGCGGTCAGTGCCATCCCGCTGGTTGGAAGCACCGGTTTCGAGGGGGCGCTCGTCTTCTTCTGGCCGGCCGGAGGGGAATGACCGCGAGGCGCCCTCGATGAGGGTCAGGATCTGGGGCGCGCGCGGCTCGATCCCGGCCCCCGGACCGGATACGGCCCGCTACGGCGGAAACACCTCGTGCGTCCAGGTGACGCTGTCGGACGGCAACCTCCTGGTGCTCGACGCCGGGAGCGGGATCCGCGACCTCGGGCCGACGTGCGCGCAGGCCGAGCAGATCAACATCCTGCTCACGCACCTGCACCTCGACCACATCCAGGGGCTGCTCTTCTTCGCGCCATTCTTCCGGCCCGGGGTGGAGATCGTGATCTGGGGCCCGCCGGTGCCCGGGCGCTCGCTGCGCGATCGGATAGCCCGCTATTTGTCGGCGCCGCTGTCCCCCGTCGAGATCAGGTCGCTCCCGGCCAAGGTGTCGTTTCGCAAGTGCCCCGCCGACGAGTGGGAGATCGGCTCGGCGCGTATTCGGGCGGCGCCCGTGAACCATCGCGGCCCGACGCTTGGGTTTCGGATCAGCGAGGCGGACACGTCGGTCTGCTACCTGCCCGACCACGAGCCCGCGCTCGCGGCACCGCTCGACGCCGTCGAGCCGGAGTGGATCTCGGGATTCGCCCTGGCGGAGCGCTGCTCCCTGCTGCTGCACGACTGCCAGTACACGGACGACGAGTACCCCGAGCGGATCGGCTGGGGCCACTCGCGCATGGCGGACGCGCTGCTGTTCGCGCGCCGTAGCGAGGCGGAGCGCGTGCTGCTCTTCCACCATGACCCTCTCCACACCGACGGGCAGCTCGATCTGCTGGAGCGCCGCGCGGACGAGGACTGGGAGGGGCTCGGCGGCTCAACCGGCGCGATCGCGATGGCGGTCGAGGGTGAGGAGTTCGACCTGGGCGCAGATGGGACACCGGCAGGTTCCGGCAGCGGCTCCTGACGGTCTGACGTCACAGCTCGCGCTCGTAGAAGTAGTTGATCGAGCCGTCCGGCCGGCCTTCGCGATTGCTGAAGCCGAGACTCTCGTAGAGGGCGCGTGCGGCGACGTCGTCCTCGCTCGTGCCCAGGTCCATGTGAGTCGCACCCTTCGCGCGGGCGAGCTCGATTGCAGTCTCCATCAGAGCTCGCCCGAGGCCCTCCCCGCGTCGATCCGGGACGACGTAGAGCTCCGCCAGGTAGCACTCGAGGGCTTCCGTCCAGATCGCGGGGCGGAATCGGAGCACCGCCAGGCCATCGCCACCCACGCCGCCGAGGAGCACGACGGTGTCACCTGCCGCCAGGAGTTGCCGGACGCGCGCGGCCAACGCGTTCGGGCCGGGCGTCGGCTCGTTGTACTCGCTGTTGAAATCGTGGAGAAGCTGCCCGATGGTCTCGGCGTCCGAGAAGTCCGCGCGGCGGACGATGAGGTCACGGGGACTCGTCATTGACCTCTCAGAGAGCACCGCGGGCCCGGACGCGCTCAGCGAGCTGGCCGGCCCATGCAAGGGGGCGCGCCGCTTCGACGCGGCCCTCGCGGACCCGGATCCGCGGACGGGCGGGGCGACCGAGCTTGAAGAGCACCTTGTCGAGCGCGCGGAAGGGCGCGAACAGCGGCGGCTCGCGCAGCTTCCAAACCGCGCAGGGATCGGCTGCGGAGCCCGAACGCTCGAGGATCGCGTTCACGGTGCGGCGCGCAGCCTCGTTCGCTCCCTCCATGGTTGCCAGGTCGGTGTGGGTACGCACGTAGTCCGAAGCGAAAAAGAAGTTCTCGATGCGGTCGCTCGACGCCTCCGGACGGTCGCTCCACGAGCCGGCCGTGTTGATCAAGAGCGGCTCGGCGTTGGTCGCCTCGGTCGGGTTTGGGTGGACGATGCTCGGGTCCAGGAACGAGGACAGCACCTCGACGCCCTCCAGGTCGCGCGTGGCGTCGTCATCGAGGCTCTCCTTGAGCTGGTGCCAGACCTCGCGTGCGATCTCGTCGCGCGAGCAGAACATCGCCTGCTTGCGAACACCGCTCCCGATGGCCTCCCAATCCGACACGTCGATCGAGAGGATTCCGCGCGCCCGGCCGTCTCCGAGCTGCTCGGGCTGAAACTGCGGCTGCCAGAACTGAGGCTGCGAGATCGACGTCAGCGCCCAGGGCGAGTCGATGTAGATGGTGTGGCCGTGAACCCCGCGCAGATCACGGTTGAGGTAGTAGACGATGCCGTTCATCCAGCGGGTCCGCAGCTTGTGGAGGCCCATGAGCCGCGGGTCGGCCAGCGCGAGCCCGTCGCTCAACAGCGGTGCCATCACCTCGACCGGCAGCGCGCCGACGTACCAGTCCGCCTCTAGGCGAACCGGCGTTTCCTCCGCTACGACGCTCACGCCGGTGACCCGCCCGTTGCGGCAGTGAATCGCCTGCACCTGATGACCGAGCCGAAACTCCACGCCGCGGTCGCGTAGGTGCGAGAGCCACGGCCCGATCCATACGTCGCTTGTCGGGCCGTTCAGGACGCGGTCCGTCTGTCCCGCCGGATTCGCCATGTCGAAGAGCAGCTGCAGCAGGATGTAGCCGCCCGTGCGGGCGCTCATCTCTCTTGCCCGGGCCGCCACGAGCGTGCGCGTGAGGCCATCCGCCAGGTACCTCCCGTAGTTCTTCGACCTGCGCGAGTCCGCCCCGGAGAACTCCCACCAGCTCTGGCGCTCGTACTCCGCGAAGCGGCGCTCCTCGCAGCTCGTGAGCAGCAGCAGCAGCCGGTCGATGAAGTAGGCCGTGTCCTGTGGGGCGATCCTGACGCGGTCGCCGTACTCGAAGAGGAAGCGGAACCCCTTGTGAAGGTCCTCGAAGGCCCGCGGAAGGTGCACCGGCGCGAGCAGTTCCTCGCCGTCCTTGGACGCGATCTGCACTTCCCTGGCGGCAACGAGATTGTCCGCCACGGTACGGCTGCCGTAGGGAATCCGGCGCATCGTGTGCGGCAGGTGCCGGTAGAACCCCGGAAAGAACCGAAAGCCGTGCTCGCCGGGAAGCGGTGGCCGTTCGTCGTCCCCGGCGCCCGGAAACGCGAAGCTGCGGGCCTTCCCGCCGACCGTGTCCCGAGTCTCAACGACGGTCACGTCGAAGCCGCGCTCGCTGAGCTCATGAGCCGCGCTCATTCCCGCGACCCCGCCACCAAGCACGATCACCCGACCCGTCATCCGGGGATCACTCTACGCCGCGACGGCGCCCCTTCCAACCGGCCTGCGCGCGCGGTCAGTCCGGGGCTTGGGGCTCTTCGCCCGCCTTCTCGAAGTCCGTCACGTCTGTTCGGGACGGGCCCAGCAGGAACAGCTCGACCGATATGTCGTTGTCGAGATCGGTCTCGCTCAGGAACGACCTGACTCCGCGTCCGGTCGCCTGCTCGCGCCGCCTAGCCAAGGACGCGCTCGGCGGCCGGATCGGCCAGCGTTAGCAGGTCCGCTGTGCCACTTACCTGAATGAGGCGCTCCACGACCTCAGATGGCCGCACTATGAAGAAGGCCCACTCGCTGTCCGCAGAGTCGCGGCTCGCCTCGAGCAGAAGGTGCAGGCCGGTTGAGTCCATGAACGTCACGTCGGACAGATCGAGCAGCGCGGTGGAGCCTTCGTCGCGGGCCGCGTCCAGCTCGCGCCTCAGCTTGACGACGCTGGTGAGCTCGACCTCGCCGACGGCGCGGATCAGCAGGGCATCCTCCAGCGGCTCGACGGTGACACGGAGTAGGGCACGACTGGGCATCTGGTCCTCCAGCAACGGTTCGTTCCTGAAGGTCCGCCATCGCACTCGCCGAGCGAGGAGTCCCTCCTTCTAATGGGCAACCGACCCGGTCGCGTTCGCGCCTGGATCCGGCCGTACGGCCAGCCTAGCGCGAAAACAACACTCCGGCGACCACCCGATCAACTTTCTGGCAGCGGCAGTTGCTACGCGCCGGCGGGCTCGATCCGCGGCTCTAGGTAGAACACCTCACTTGCCACGTCCTGCCTGGTGTCCATGCCCGACACGAACGCACGGACCCTGCGCCCGGTGATCTGCTCGACCGTGCGCACGAAGTCATCCTCGGCCATGTACTGGAAATGCATGCGCAGGTCCCGTAGCCGCTCGTGGTCGCCCGCCCTGGCCATCGTGCGCTCGATGCGCGTGAGACTCTTTTCGAGCGTCGTGACGATCAGGTCCGGGCCCGCGTAGCTGCTCCTGGACTTGGTCGGCCCTCGCCCGAACAGATCCTTATAGAGCCGGACCATCGCGTTCGACAGTTCGACCATGAGCAGTCCCGTCCCGTCTACGTCGGTGCGCCGCTGCTCTTGCGAAACTCCCGAATCCATTTGCATCTCCTGCTCTCGCTCTCTATGGGAGGAGCCGCGCGAGAGTTAGAGAACAAGAACCAGACGAGCGGCGTAACGCACTCCCTCAGGGTAGCGCCAAAGCTCAGCCGCGTTCCGTGCCGCCGAAGCCGGTTCGCTTGGCGACGCCGGAGCTGTCTGGAAGTAGAAGCGCGGACACCCCGCCCCGACGATCACCGTCTCCCTAGCCTCGGCTGCTTCTGTTACGCCGAGGCGTAAGCGAAGTTGTCGAAGTGTGGATCCGTGACCATGTTGCGGGGGCCCGCGCTGCGGACGGTAGGGGATGCGGGGATCGGCGTGCCTTCAGCGAATGCCTCCGCCAGGAGCTGCGCGACGTGCGGGACGTGGACGTGGCGACGATGCTGCCGCAGGCGGTCGACACGCCGATCTTCGACCGCGGCGAACTACCGCGGGCCGGCTCCTTCAGCTGGCACGTGCGACGGCGCCCTCGCTCTGGGACCGCGAAAGCGCGAGTTGGCACGGGCGTTTGCCGGGACGCGCCGCGGCCTTGGCAGGGGCTTCAGGCGAAGGCGTCGCCCTCGAGGATCTGCTTGAGCCGGCGTAGGTCCTTCCGGTTTGCCCGCCTCATCGCGCGTGACATGAGCGGCGCGGCGAGGAGCTTGAAGCCGCGCGGCTCGCCGCGATTGCGAAGCGTCATGCGGGTAGCGCCTTCGGCCGCGTCCTCCCAGGTGTATGTGGTTTCCATGGGGAAGGGGCCCTGCTCCGTGCGCATCACGAGCCGATCGGCGATAGCGAGCTCCTCGATCTCATAGGTGTAGGCGAGCGTGCGGCCCAAGAACTCCGCCACGAACGCGATTCGCGACCCGACGACGAGAGGACGCGGCGTCTCCCAGTCGACGGCCTTGATGTTCTCGTACCAGCTCGTGGCGTTGTCGGGATCGGCCGCGTACGCCGCGACCTGTGAGCGCGGCCGCTCTATCTCGATCTCGGTCTTGACCTCGACTGCCAATCCGGGGCTCCGTGGCTTCAGGTTAGCCATGTCACACCGGCCGCCGGCGTGGTCTCTAACCAGGGTGATGGGGTGAACGTTCACCGTTGACGACGATACGAAGGAGCATCATGCCTCTGATCGAGATCTACCGCGCCAAGATCGACCCGGCCGATGTGAACCGTCTTCTCGAGATCCGAGCCGATGCCGTTGCTGCGTTCCGGCAGCAGGTGCCCGAGCTGTTGCAGGCGGACCTCGGTCGCCTCGACGACGGCGTGTGGCTCGACATCCTGACGTGGAGCGTCCCCGTCGAGGAGGCGCGCATCTCGCAGGCGGCGTCGGCTGCGCCGAAGAGCGCCGAGATGCACTCGCTGATCGCCGACGTGCTCGGGCACGACCGGGGCGAGATCGTCCACAGCAGCGCAACCGCATGGGCAGCGACGGCTCGCTAGAGCAACTCGCCGAGAAGGCGGCGGGGGGCGACTCCGCGGCGCTGTCGCGGCTGGTCGAGGAGGTGCAGCACCCGGTCTACAAGCTGGCTTTGCGCTTCCTCGGCCACCCGGAGGACGCGAAGGACGCAAGCCAGGAGATCCTGGTGCGCTTGGTGACCAATCTCGGCTCGTTCAAAGGGCGGTCGCAGTTCATGACCTGGGCCTACACCGTCTCCGTCCGGGCAAGGTCGCGCCGTTCAGCCGCTCAGAGACCACATATGCAGCGATGGGCCGCTTCGGGGATGTGCTGCTGGTCAACGGCCAGACCGATGTCTCACTGACCGCCAGGCTCGGCGAGGTCGTCCGGTTCTACCTGACGAACACCGCAAACACCCGCACCTTCAACGTGGCGGCTCCTGGAGCCCGAATGAAGCTGGTCGGCGGCGACAGCGGTCACGTCGAGCATGAGGAGTTCATCGACGATGTCGTCCTCGCGCCCTCCGAGCGCGTCGTGGTCGACGTGCTGTTCGACAAGGCTGGAGAGCTGACGCTTGAGCACCTGACCCCCGACCGCGTCTATCCGCTTGCCGCCATTCGCGTCAGCGACGATCGCGTCGAGACGTCGTACGAAGCGGAGTTCAACGCGCTGCGTGCGAATGCCGACATGCTCGCGGAGCGCGAGCGGATCGCACCGTTCCTGGACGCCGAGCCGGATAAGACGGTGGGATTCATCGCCGAGATGCAGATGGAGGCGCCGGAGGGCGCCGTGGTCTACGCATGCCCGATGCATCCGAACGTGGTCCAGGAGGAGCCGGGCAATTGCCCAGAGTGTGGGATGAAGCTCCTCGCAGTCACTGCTCCCGCGGGGGCTTATACCTGCCCGATGCACCCCGAGGTGATCAGCGATGAGTCCGGGCATTGCCCGAAGTGCCAAATGAAGCTCCTGCCCACGGCGCTCGTCGGAGAGGCTGCCTCCGAGCACAGCCACGAAGGTCACGGCCACGCGGCAGCCGGCGGCATCGAGTGGGAAGACGACATGGTTGAGGTCAACCGGATGACGACGCCGGCGAATATGCGCTGGTCGCTAGTCGACCGGGAGACGAATGCCGCGAACGCGGCGATCGACTGGCGATTCCGTGTCGGCGACCAGGTGAAGATTCGGCTCCTCAACGACATGGCCGGCGACCACCCCATGCACCACCCGTTCCACGTGCACGGAGCGGGGCGATTCCTCGTCCTGAGCCGCGACGGCGTCGTCGAGCCCAACTTGGTCTGGAAGGACACCGTGCTCGTCCGGACAGGCGAGACGGTCGACATCCTGCTCGACATCACGAACGTGGGTGTGTGGATGGCTCACTGCCACATCGCCGAGCACCACGAGAGCGGCATGATGTTCAGCTTCGAGGTTACGGAGTGAACGCGGTCTAAGCTCGACCCGAGGCACAGCCCCGCTCCTTGCCAACCAGAGGGCCGTCGACTATCCGCGAGAGGCCACGGCTCGAACCCGGGCGCGCCCGTCCTTCGCCGTGGCTCGCGCCTCGCGCCATGTCGCTCGCAGCGCGATCCGCAGGACCGCACCGGACAGGCTGTGGCGGCGCCGGTGAGCTGCGAGCTGAGCGTATCCGAGCGCCATCGCAAGAGTCACAGCCGCCGAGGCGGCAATAGCCGTTCTCGCGCGCGCTCGGTTGGCATTCTCGGCCATCGGTGAGGAGTCCGCGAGTCTGCCTGTCTCCAAGCTCACGCGCGCCTCAGCTGCCGCCACCGCCGGTGTGGGCTGCATGATCGCGCGGATGATCCAGAGCGCGGAAAGATGATCCCGAATCAGAAGAGGGCCGTGTGCACCCCGAGCACGATCCATAGAAAGTCACGTCATCCCCCTTAGGGTTCGAAACCGGTCGTTTGAGTCTTGATCAGCGCTCCGGACGGCACAAGGTTGGCGGCACCCAAGTCCCACTAGTGCGCGCACCCGTCGCTGACGCAACGAAAGCCGGTGTTGCCCGTCGTCGAGTCGGGCGTCAGTGAATTACGTGCGGCGACCCGGTAGCGCTCGCAGTACGCGTGGTGGCAGAGAGAGGAGCCGCCGCGTGTGGCCCGACCCTGGGGCGTGCGGGCTACGGTGTTCGCCCTCCGGCTCGAGCTTGTCACCCCACGCGAATAACTTCTGCTCGAGCCCGCCGCGCGCCGCGTACTCCCACTCGCGTTCGGTCGGCAGGCGCTTTCCTGCCCAGGCGCAGTATGCCTGGGCGTCGCTCCAGCTGACGTGCACCACCGGGTGATCGAGCCTGCCGTCGATGTGGGCCCTCCGGGCGGCGCCAGTCCGCGCCCTCAACCTGGCGCCACCACGGCGCGAGGGCGACGCCGCGAGTAGGCGGGAACTCATCAGGGAGAAGCCCGGCGAATACGAAGGACCAGCCGAAGCGTTCGGCCCGTGTCGTATCCGGTCCCCTCCATGAAACGCGCAACGTCAGCGTTCGAGACGGCGCGAGCATCGATCCAGAAGGGGTGGAGCCGCAGCCGCCTCACGGGGCCCTCGCCATCGTCGGGGTAGGAGTGCAGTCCGGCGTTGCCCATCAGGAATTCGCTATCGCGTAACTGGGTGATTCAGACTCACCCGTCCGTGCGGACAATCGCGGCATGCCGGGTCTCGCGCTGCGCTTGCGGCGCTTCGTGGAGATAGAAGGCACCCAGGACGCGACCGTGCTCGGTGCGCAGGCGTTCACGTCGCTGATTCCCTTCCTCGTCGTGGCCGCCGTGTTCGCCCCCGGCGACGCCGATCTGTCGGAGCGGATCGTCGATCGCTTCGGGCTCGAGGGGGAGTCGGCGAGAAGCGTTGGGGCGCTGTTCGCCGACTCCGGCGAGGTCGAGGGCACGCTCACTGTGATAAGCGTCGTCATCCTGGTGCTTGCCACGCTCTCGTTCTCCCGAGCGATTCAGCGCATGTACCAAAGGGCGTACGGCCACGAGCCGGGCGGCATCAGGGACGCCCCGCTCGGGCTGCTCTGGCTCGCGGGACTGGCCCTTTGGATAGTGATCGTCTCGCCTCTGAGGCGGTCGCTCGAGGACGTTGGCGGCGTGGGCTTCGCGATCGTGCTCGGGACCGCCACGGGCGCGGTGCTGTGGCCTGGACGCCGGTCTGCCTGCTGCGCGCGAGGGATTGGCACCGGCTCGTGCGAGGAGCCGTGATCTCCGGTGTCTTGGGCGCGCTGCGCAGCGTCGCGTCGGCCCTGTATGTGCCGGTGCTGATGAACTGGTCAGCAGCGCGATACGGCCTGATCGGCATCGCCTTCACGCTCCAGTCGTGGCTGTTGGTGTTCGCGTTCGTGGTCGTGATCGGCCCGGTCATGGGTGCGGTGGTAAGCGAGACGAGGGCCGATGAGCGAATCTGACGACGACGTCACACGGCGGCCGCGGCTGGCTGCCGAGCGGACCTGGCTCGCGTGGTCGCGATCGGGTATCGCGGCGGCCGTCGGCGTGGGCGCGGTGGTGCCGGAACTCGTGGACGGCGGTCGCACCGCATACGCACTGCTCGGTGCGGGTACGCCGGACTCGCAGCGGCCATGTTCGTCGGGGCCGCGCTGCGCCGGCGCACCGTCGCGCGCGCTCGCCCGCGGCGG
>OBLS010000312.1_pt1 | contig 16635 bp, 13 predicted proteins | sample 1519901 | NCBI WGS metagenome assembly OBLS01 (sample SAMEA3113585, study PRJEB22503) | soil metagenome | reverse complement strand
ACACTCCCGGATTTTGTGAAGCATATGACCCTTGGTGTTGCGCCAGAAGGCATAGCCAGCTTGGTCAGGTGGAGTGATGGTATAGTTTTTGCAAACGTCTCCTTGCCGTCTACTGCAGACGTGGTGAAAGACCAGATGAATGGTATAGTTCATTGGGGATGGCTTTCTTATGTAGAAATAAATTCTTTCAAGGATTTCTTGGAATCTACAAACAAGGCAAGGTTTCCTCTCATAGATGTAAGTAATAATGACTTGAACAAGGACTGGTTCTCTGGTTAAAAAAGAAAAGAATTGGCAGATTAACTGGGTAACGGTGTATGAGATGTTAAATCCATGCATATTCTAGATGTCGATTATACGTTAACTATCTTTCCTAAGTCCGGCACGTCGTGTATATTACGCATTATGAAAGATAAATTTGTAGCCGGCTTATGGCAGATCGGCATGAGTGGTAAGAATTAAGAATTATTATTGCCTTATGGCAGACTATAAACACAGGGATGACATTGACAATTAATTCATGCGCTTTTTAGGTTTTGTCGGTAACTGATTTGAGTACAATAACATGACACATGGATTTCAGAAGGCTGATTTAACTGCCTTTACGAATCTTCGCGAATCTGAAACCCATCCAAATACGCCTCCTTGCATTTTTATCTGCTTTATAGCAGCCTGGTAGTTGTCATAGTCAGTCGCACCAGTACCATCCTTTAGTAACAGACACCAATATCCATTGTCATTGGCTTCCCTCATTACAGTGTGGACACACACATCCGTGGTGATTCCCGTTATGACCAGATGAGTTATACCAAGATTCCGCAAGATGAATGGCAGGTTACTCTGACCAAAGGCGCCCTTACCTGCCTTGTCTACTATATACTCTCCTGGAATTGGATAAACGTCATCTATGATGTCCCAATTTTTTTCACCCCTTATGAGTAGCCTACCCAAACCTCCTTTAGGAGTGTCCCCGATTCCTACTCCATTTCCTATAATTTTGCTGCGAAGTATTTTATTATAGGGTGCGTCAGAGAGATCCGGTAGGTGTCCTTCCCTGGTATGGACAACCCTGATATCTGTTCCATTTCGAATCGTCTCCAAAACATACATTATCGGCTTTATTGGAGCTGATGTTAACCCAAGATCATATCCCATTACATCCACGTATCCCTTTGGACCGCAAAAATCAACTTGCATATCCACGCTAATGAATGCAGTTCTAGCCGAATCAAATTCAACATATGCCTTGTCCCCAAACCGTGGACAATCCTCAACCTCCACTGATAGGAGTTTACCTTTAGGAGGACCGTAAAGCCAGGTAGGAAATTTGAACGTATGACTTTCCTTGAATTCCTCATAGTCTCTTTCAACCCTATTCACAATTTCATCTCGAACTCCAGATGAAATACTATTATCAGAATTTCCTGCTCGTATTAAGTTGGTTTTCTTCATCAAAATTCACCACCAACTACAGTCACTAAAGTTTCATTCGTCAAAATATACACTCAATCCCTAGAATAAAGGTGTTGATGCACCATAAAAGATTCCATTTGGTGAGAAGCAAGTCTGGCCACTTCTGGAAGCATTTTTAGATTTCGATCCAATAGATAGGCGATAGCATGTCGATTGATATAAGGATTAGGTATCCCAGTTCGTAGCTGTAGAATATATGATTAAGTAGAAATAGTTTCATTTATGCAAAAATCTCGCTACCGTATATCAGCATACTATACTTAGCTAATACGTTACCCTTCTCTCAAGCAGGGGGCAATCATTCTTTCAGAAATCCGTGAATGACTCTCGTAAATGTTTGCGAGACTAAGAAGCAGACCTTCGTCGAACCCCCTCCCGACCAGCTGAACACCTACAGGTATAGTGCCATCTACAAGACCTGCCGGGACGTTTAGCGAAGGTAGACCTGTGATGTCAAAGACAGTGGTAAGTCTACTCAGCGCTATATAGATCTCCGTACTTTTTCCATTAATGTTTATTGAAGTGTCTTCCAGCCGAGGTGCGCTAATGGCAGTAGTTGGAACTAACAGGCCATCCAGTCCCTTCATCGCTCTCAAAATGTCGTCAGTTAGTTCCTTCTTGTAGCGAAGTGCAGTTATATATTCAACAGCACTAATTTTAGTCCCCCTTTCAAGCATAGCCAACACATCATCCCCATACTCACTGCGCCTGGAACTCAACCATGAAGAATGAACCGCGGCCGATTCGCCTAATCGGAACCCCTTCCAAGCTTCATAAATCTTGTGTGTCTCATTTAAGGTAACTGGAACAGTTGTAATCCCGCATCCGTGCATCTCGTCCAAACAGTCTTCAAAAACTTCCATAACGCTTGAATCGATCAGATCAAAAAAGTACTGCTTTGGCACACCCAACCTAAATTCTCTAGCCTTCTCCAAGGTCTCAGATATATCATGAAGGTAATCAGGAACGGGCAAATCTAGTGTTGATTCATCCAATATGTCATAGCCAGCAATAGCTTGTAATAGTGCCGCCGTATCCCACGCAGTTCGTGCAATTGGCCCAACATGATCGATCGAGGGTGCCAACGGCATGACTCCATATTTGCTGACTCTTCCGTACGTGGGTTTGAGACCGAAAAGCCCACAAAGTGAGGAAGGAACACGGATAGAACCACTAGTATCAGTCCCTAGAGAGCCTACGGCCATCCCTGCGCTCACAGCAACCGCTGAACCGCCACTGGAACCTCCTGACATTCTGCTGGGATCCCATGGGTTCCTTGATGAGCCATAATGGGGATTTATGTTGGTAATTCCACAGGCGAATTCATGAGTATTGTTCATGCCTACTATAATTGCGCCAGCTTCCTTGAGTCTTTTGACTACCGTAGCATCATAGTCAGGCACAAAGTCTGAAAGTATCCTCGAGCCACTAGTACTTCTTACTCCGCTAACGTAAATTACATCCTTTAAACTCACAGGAATCCCATGCAATGGACCCAGGTATTTATCATCACGTATGTCCAATTCTGCCTTTTTCGCTTCCTTTCTGGCAGAATCTCTAGTCACAGTGATGTATGCATGAAGATCTTCGTTTAGGTCATCGATCCTTTGAAGTGTATCTTCAATTAGATCGACCGGCGACAAAGACTTCGAAGAAATGAGCTTGGAGAGCTCATGAATGCTGGATCCTGTTGTTCTTGTACTTGAAAATTCCCGCACCAACCTATTCATTCTCCCCGTTGTAGTTGTGGTGCCAGCAGTTACAGACTATCCCTTCAAAGATGTTGGCCGACATGTTATCTTCTATTTTTTTCCCTTTTGACTTTCTTCCCTGTATCACCGCAAACGGGTACAATGTTAGTTACTATAGTGCCGACTTTATATCCTTATTATATAATTTTGAAAAATCGTTACATATATCCAGATAAGCACCATTGTGGATATATGCAAACTCTGGAAATTGTCAACCACTTTCATAATTTTCACAACATGTAGATATGCAATAATTAGGAGGCGATAAATATTGCAGTTACCAGTTAATTTGCAACCTTCGGCTTAGCAAATCATGAAGTCTACCGAGCTTACGTTTCATTTATTGATAAATGTTAAATATAGATTTAAAAACAAAATCCGGGTTACCATCCCTGTCACTGTATGAAATCAATAGAGAGGCCCAAAAAAAGACGATTAAAGGGTGATCAAGACAGTATTTCGGACCACCACTTAGTTTCGATCGTTGCTCCATCAATTGAACTGTTCAACAAAATTCATGAGGCGTGCTCAGTTCTAGAAAACTTTGGTATCCCGTACGAGACTACCATTGTTGCCGCTCACAGGTCACCTACTAGGGCAATCAAATATGCAACTAATCTCCAAGTTAGAGGGATAGAAGTTGTCCTAGCATGCGGCACCGGATCAGCACATCTCCCAGGAATGATAGCTTCGCTTACTAACCTTCCTGTAATTGGAATACCTCTGACGCAGACTTCATCACTGTTGGGCGGTACGGATTCTTTGCTTTCTATGATCCAGATGCCTCAAGGAGTTCCAGTCGCTACTGTAGGCATAGATTCCGCGTATAATGCTGCTCTTCTTGCCTGTCAGATTTTGAGTCTTAAATATCGTTTATTAAGAGAAAGGCTACATTTGCACAAGCAAAAAATGGAAGAGAAGGTAGATTCTGATGAAAGCTACTTAAGAGTTAGTTAGCCACTTAGGACTGCGAGTCAATCGATTTGAGAATCGCTAGGATAGCGAAAGAACATTCAGCGTCTAAGAAATCATCAGTGGCCACAGATATGGAAGCCAAAAGAGCTGGTCCTAGTCTAATGACCATACTATCTGACCCTTTTTCTGATACTTACGCGATCGTCAACAAAAAGGGAGGTGCAATTACAGCGGATGAAATTGAGTCTCAAACTAATATCCAAATTCCACCTACGCTAGAAGAATTCATCTTTGAAGGTTACTCTGAACGAGTAGGGATGGTTCTTGACCAGTTAGACTTTACTCACAGTATCTTCAACTTTCACTTGCTTCCGCCAATCACAAGATCATTTAAAATAATTTGTTTGGCATTTAATTACAGAGACCAAGACACTTGGTTACGCTTCGGCAAGTTTCCTCCTAAGGACCCTGTGATTTACATGAAGGCACGAACTAGCTTGACTGGGGCATTTGAAGACATAATTTGTCCCTCCTTTGTAAAGCAGCTGGATTATGAAGGAGAGTTAGCTTTAGTGATTGATAAGAAGTGCAAAGACGTAGAAATGGATGAGGCTTTAGAATATGTTGGTGGGTATTTCGTGTTAAATGACATTTCAGCAAGAGATATACAATTTATCGATAAACAGTATAGCAGAGCTAAAAGCTTTGATTCATTTGGACCATGTGGACCATGGATAGTCACTCGCGATGAGATCCCCGATCCAAACAATTTGCAGCTAATCACTAGGGTAAACGATGAAGTTAGACAGTCTTCTTCTACTTCTATGCTTGTTCTAAGCATTGAAAAAATAGTAAATCGTCTGAGTAGTGTAATGACGCTCGAAGCCGGAGATATAATATCAACAGGAACTCCTAGTGGAACGGCTCTATCGAAGTCCTCACATCTTAAATATTTGCAACATGGCGACATTGTAGAAGTTGAGGTCGAAGGAATAGGCAAAATAAGAAATAAGGTGAAATTTGTTAATTAGTTAACATGTTGGATCTGTATTGGTTAAACTAAATGAAATTTGAATCCTTGCCATCACTCTAAGTTGGAACCGATTACCAATTGAGAAGAGTAGCAGCCGCCATCAACTCTACCTTTCTCCTCTCTTGTAAGGGGTTGCCAATGCAGCGGGAGCCACACTCCTCTTATACATAGCTGCCAGGATGGCGATTGGGAGTAAGTACGGTAACATGAGCAAGAACTGAAAGGGGATAGTCGTTCCTATTGACTGTAGTCCCAATGCAGTCGCATTGACCATTCCGTAAACGAGAGCGCCCAATACTATCCAAAAAGGTCTCCACCTGCCGAAGATCACAGCCGCAAGAGCAATCCATCCTTGTCCAGCAGCGATGCCTTCAGAAAAAGAACCAGTAGTTACCAATGCAATATATGAGCCTCCCAACCCTGCGAACGCGCCGCCTATGATAACCGACATGTAGCGAATCCTGTTCACATTTACACCCAACGTATCAGCCTGCTTTGGGTTCTCACCCACTGTTCTTATCTTTAGACCAATGTTTGTCTTGAAGAGGAAGAGATGAGTCAAAGGAATTAACAAAAATGCAAGATAGATCATTGCATCATGATGAAAGATGATGGGTCCCAAAATTGGAATCGAACTCAAAAATGGGATGTCGACAGGAGGAATAGTAGGTACTGTGGGTGCAACAGTGACTACGCCAAAGGCCAATCGGTAAAGCAGTGCAGCAAGACCGACCCCTAAAAGCCAGATGGCTAGACCAGCAACCAACTGGTTTCTCCGCAAACTTACACTTAGGAATGCCATGAGAGCTGCCATGACCATAGGTCCGGAAACAGCAAATAATATTCCAATGATGACATTACCTGTGACAAATGTTCCAATAAAGCCTGCAAATGCTCCGATTAACATCATTCCTTCGACCCCTAGATTGAGGACTCCTGAACGTTCTGCTATATTTTCACCTAACGCAGCGAAAAGTGAAGGAGTACTCATTCGAATACCTGACGCAACAATTCCGATAACAAGATCAATCATTTCTACCAATTTATGAACTCACTCTACTTTCTCACTTTTTGCCGCCGAACCAATCCGCTTCCCGTGATTCTCCAATTTGCCTTTAACAACTCTCTTGATTCTTTTTGGAAGGTGAATTCGCGTAAAAACTTCTCCGATTAGGACGAAAACTAATACAAGTGCCTGCAATGTTTGAGCAAAAGCAACTGGTATGCCCAATGTTCTATACATCGATTCAGATCCTGCGAGCAAGACTGCAAAGAAGAAAGCGACAAGACAAACACCCAAGGCATTCTCTCTACCCAAAAGTGCAATAATGACGGCTATAAATCCATAGCCAGGAGAAATACCCTCAATGAGTCGGTATTGGACGCCAGCTAGTAGTACTGCTCCCGTCAGTCCTGCCAATCCTCCACTTATGGCCATCGTTATCAGGATACTTTTCGTTATGTTCATACCTGCATAACGTGCAGCCGAAATATTCATGCCTACACTCTTTAATTCAAATCCTATCTTACTTTTCCACAGAAAATGAACAAAGATTGCGGCCAGGGCCGCTATGATTAGTCCAGCATGCAGTCTAGTATTCTCCACCAAAATTGGCAGCTCAGACTCAGGGAAGATATCAGGACTGTATGGCAAAAACCCTGGTGCTTTGATCGGTCCATGTAGAAGATAAGAAATAAAGAGAAGGGCTACAAAATTGAGAAGAACAGTTACTATTATTTCACTTACGCCCAATTTAATCTTAAGCACTGCTGGCACAAGACTGAACATTGCTCCAAATGCAATACCTGCAATGAGAACGAAAATAACCGACACTACCGGAATCATGCCCACCACAGAAATCCCAACTAGCAACCCTCCTAGTGCTCCCATATAGAGTTGACCTTCAGCACCGATATTCCATAATTTGCACTTAAATGCGACTGCTACGGCAAGACCGGCAATGAGCAGAGATATAGTCTTTACAAAGGTATCTGCAATTGCACGAGTAGAACCAAGTGATCCTTTAATCAGTAATGCATAAGCCTCTAAAGGATCCACGCCTGCCGCATATAGTATGATTCCTCCAACTACAAAAGCCAGCCCCCCTGACAAGAATGGGACTATGTGTTTAAAACTGAGCCTCTTCCCGAAGATGAGGGTTGTGGTCAAGGTTGCAGATCACAATCTCCTCTATTTCCATAATCAATTGGTATCATCTCATGTGCCAGCCTCCGCAGCGTAGCCCCCCATTAATGGACCTATTTTATTGACGTCTGCTGTTGTCCTGTCAAATACTCCCATAATCGTACCTGCATATATCACTGCTATCCTGTCGCTGACTAGCAGAATTTCATCCAAATCCAAGGACAACAACAAGACTCCTACCCCAGAATCTCTTTGTTTAAAAAGTTGTTTGTGAACATATTCGGTGGCACCTACATCCAATCCTCGTGTAGGATTATGGGCAATAAGCAATTTATGTTCCTTCGATAACTCTCTTCCAAGTACGATTTTTTGTAGGTTACCACCAGATAAAGAGCGTACCTGAATATCTAAGCTTGGAGTTCTCACATCAAAATTTGTAACAACTTCCTCAGCAAGTCTCTTCATTTCGTGTTTATTTAAGAATATCTTGCCTGAGTAAGGTCTGCTGTACCACCTGTCCAAAATTAGATTTTCAGCTATAGTGTAATCTAAAATAAGACCGGTGTTGAGCCGATCTTCCGGTATGTAAGCGAGGCCCCATTCTCTTATCTGCTTCGGTGACATTCCTATTATGTCGCGTCCATCAATGACCACCTGTCCGCTCTGAACCTTCCTTAAACCAGAAACAATCTCTGCCATTTCACTCTGACCATTGCCATCAACCCCAGCAATTCCCAATATCTCGCCTTTTGATACTGTTAATGACAAGTCCTTCAACGCCTGAACCCCAGAGTTGTTCAATGCAAACACATTCTTAAGTTCCAGCACAGTGGCAGGTCCAGCTGAGGCTTTCACCCCAGATGATTTTTGGATTCCTGCACGGATCTCTTCTTGTTGATGGCCTACGCCTTGAGTGAGTGATCTTCCTATCATTAGTTTTGCGAGTTCTGTTTCTGTAGTCTGAGCAGTCATTACCGTGCCAACAATTTTTCCACCTCTAAGAACTGTTACGCGTGTGCTTACTTCAATGACTTCTTTTAACTTGTGTGTGATAAATATTATCGATAGTCCAGCCTTTACCATAGCAGATAACGTTGAAAACAACGCCTTTTCTTCAACGGGAGTAAGCATTGAAGTAGGCTCATCTAGGATTAGGATGTCACTATCCCTATAGAGTGCCTTTATTATCTCTACCCGTTGTTGTTCGCCCACAGATAGGTCGCCGACAGTAGCTTTTGGATCAATTTTAAGACCGTATTTCCTTGATAATTCCAAGATCCTTTTCTCTGCTTCCGCCGTATTCAAAAAAATCCTTCCAGATGACTTTAGCCCTACAATAATGTTCTCTGTAACTGTATGACTGGGAGTCAATAAGAAATGCTGATGAACCATAGCTATGCCAAGTCCTATGGCATCAAGAGGTGATTTTATGTCCACTTTTTTTCCTTTAACAAAGATTTCCCCTGCTTCTGGTTTATATAATCCGTAAAGTACGCTCATCAAAGTTGTCTTTCCGGCACCATTCTCTCCAAGAAGACCATGAATTTCTCCTCTATAAAGGTCGAAATGAACATCGTTATTGGCTATAACCTCATTAAATCTGCAAGTTATACCCTTCATAGAGACCACCACTAGGTCACCTTGCGCTCCAGCTGGAAAGGATTGCAAGGGTTTCGGGTACGACAGGGAAGAGGGTGGAGCGAAAGCAGAACGATCTACATTCGGGTTCGCACGAGGAGGCGAATCAGCATCATCAGACATATTCAAGCCAGGTACTCCTGGTTGCACTTGCAATGGTTGGTACCATGAACAAAAAAATCATCCCGTGTTGACATCTTTCATATATTATATCTCGTGTCCGGAGAATTTATACTGTAGATATACTACTAGATTGTCGTCATGTGCAAGGCTTCTATCTTGATCCTTTCTAAAGAACAAAAATTAGGATGACGCTTCTGTCCGCTCAGGAACTACGATCTTGCCACTTATTATGTCTTGGACGATTTGGTTAAGCTTCTGTTTCACATCAGTGGGAACCTTGCTATCGAGATTATGGAATGGTGCAATAAATACAATCCCGTCTCCCGAGGCACCTTTTGCAGTCTCTAACCCAGGCTTATAAAGCTGGCCAGTAAAGTTACCATTCTGGACCATTTTTATTGCACCATCGAAGGTCTTTTCCATATCAAGTACAAAAGAGGTCAGCACTGTGTCCGGTGCAAGATTATGTTGATCTGCGACGACTCCCAAAGCATAAATGCCCTTTTCTTTTGCCGCTTGAATCACTCCCTGTCCTGACAGGTCAGCAACGTGAAATAGAAGATCAGCACCATTATTTATTAACGAAACTCCTGCTTCTTTTCCTCGAGCTGGGTCAGTGAAAGTATCGATATATTGTCCCAACACCTTTATGTCAGGATTGATGGATCTCGCTCCCTGTTTATAGCCCTCGAATATATTTATTATGTTCGGATATGCCTGACCCCCTACAAAGCCGATCGTGCCTGTCTTTGACATCATCGCCGCCAATGCGCCAAGAACATATGCTCCCTCCTGCTGCATTGGAAAGACAGATGCTACATTACTACCATTGGTTAGACCTGTAAAGACTACAAACTTTGTATCAGGATAGTCAGCACCAACTCTCAGAGCTGGATCGCCCCATTCAAATCCATGAGCGATAATAAGATTATTCCCTTGATCAGCAAAATCTCTCAAGGTTGGCTCTATATCAGGGATCTCAACATTCTCAACAGTGGTCAATTCCAAACCATATTTCTCCTTAAGGGCCTGTGAAGCGTTATAAGCAGTGGCACCCCATCCGCCATCACTGAATAATGCATCAGTTAGTAGTGCCACCTTCAGTGGTGCCCCTTCTTCCTGCGCCCAAGCTCTATCCAACGTCGGATATGGAAAACTAGATCCAGCAATCAAGATTACAGCGACCATAATTCCGGCTATAGCGCCCATAGGTTTCCTTACCTTTGATCCTTTGGACATGCTCCAAGATTATAGCAATCGTAGATAGTAATATAGTTTGTCTGATTTATGCTAAAGATTTATGATATATCATAAAAAAGAAAGTTTACACTGAACAGATATATCAAAGCTCACATTTTACATCCTTGGCACATACCCAAGATGACAGGCAAGTTCTAGTAAAGTCTGTGTCGCATATGATACTAGATGAGAGAAAATCGAATCTTTCCTTCTCGAGATTAACTATCAAAATCATGATATACTCTACAGTTTCAATTATCGGCGCGCACAATCTCTATTGCTGGGAATGAAAATCTGTCATCTATGATTATTCATAACATCCACAATATAATATAATCAAACGATGTCTGTATTTATGCACAATTCTAGCTGAAATTGCAACTATGCTTAAATATCATCGCTTTGAACGCTGAACTACGAAAGTGGGCGGATCCTTGCCTCCGGTGGATACTCATCAAAATGTTGTAGTTAAGCACAACTATTATAGAGATTCACTTGAACTTCTTAGATTGTCCGATGAGATTAAACGGTATCCTGGAATAATGGAAGCCTCTCTAGTTATGGGTACTAAAACTAACAAAGAGATCCTGATTAAATTAGGTTTCCCTATCCATGAGGTTGCGAAGGCAGAAAGTTCAGATATGATAGTTGCCTTAAGGGCTAAGGATGCTGACGTGCTATTTGCGACAATCCCAAAGGTCGAAGCTATTTTACGTGGGACCGGCGGCGAGCAAACCCTACGTATGGACCGTTCCTCGGATAATGAGAGAAATGATCTTGACTCGGTGCTAAGTTCCGCTAAGGACATAAACATTGCACTAATTTCTGTTCCTGGTGAACATGTTAAAGGCTTGGCATTCAAATTGATCGATAAAGGAATCCATCAGCAGATTTTCAGCGATCATGTCAGCCTGGATGACGAACTTGAGATAAAAAAATACGCAGTAAAGAATCATATATTAATCTTAGGACCAGGAGCTGGGACATCAATTATCAATGGAAGAGGAATCGGGTTCTCCAATGCGGTTACAACGGGCCCTGTCGCGATTGTAGCAGCAGCCGGAACGGGATTACAGGAGGTTTCCACATTACTAGATCATTGTGGGATAGGGATTAGACACGGGTTGGGGGTCGGAGGAAATGATCCTAAAGAGGAGATTGGTGGGTTAATGATGTCAGAAGCATTGAAGATGCTAGATGATTGTGAAGACATCGATGTGATAAATATAGTGTCAAAGCCTCCGGCAGCAAGTGTACTGCAGAAAATAGTTGATTATGCAACTAGGCATGGAAAGAAAAAGTATGTAATGACCTTCATCGGCAGTAGTCCGCCTTCAGAGAATTTTAGAGCGAAAGAAGTGGGGAGCACTAGGAGGAAGCATACCAATCAATCCAACAAAATCATTGTAACCAATACTCTTACCTCATCGGTCTTTGCAACGGCAAAACAGATCTCTAACCTATACAAATATGAATCGTCAATGGATCCTATTTACGTGAAGATTGAAGACCTCAAACGAATAGTAATGACTGAACGGAAACGCACTAAGAGTGAACAAAAGTACCTAAGGGCATTGTACACCGGTGGCACCTTTGCGTATGAAACCCAGGTTATCCTCGATGGCCTTGATATAAGGCCCCTCTATTCTAACGCTCCACTAACCAACACGCAACTCCTACAAAACGCAATGAAAAGTTCCAATCATTCAGTTATCGATCTTGGTGAAGAAGAATTCACTAAAGGCCGGGCACATCCAATGATAGACCCCACAATAAGGAAGCTCAGAATTATTGAGGAGGCTTCCAAGGACGATGTTGCGGTAATAGTCCTCGATTTTGTACTTGGATATGGATCCAATTCGGATCCAGTTGGCTCAGTTATTGACGCGATTAGAAATGCAAAGCTGATGGCCGCGAAAGCCAAGCGACATCTGAGTATAGTGGCTCATGTCTGTGGGACGCAAAGAGACCCTCAAGGTTACGAAGAATCTCTTACAAGATTGAAGGACGCAGGTGTTCTGGTTCTCCCTACCAATGCTTTCTCCGCTATAGCGGCTGCAGGAATAGTATCCAATAGGCCCATAGATTTCCGAGAAGCATATTCACGGTTTATTGGAGATACTATCGGAGAGGATTGACATAATGACCAAGACACATAAGAAACTATTAGATTCAGATTTGAAAGTAATTAATATAGGTATGACCATCTTTTATGATGCGCTAAAGGCCCAGAATATTAAAGTCATTCAAGTAGATTGGAAACCGGGACCAGTGCTTGATAAGCTTAGTGAAGAGATACTATCAAAAATAATGTAATCTCATTTTAAGACCAAATAATGAATGACAAAATGTTATTCAAGCAATTTGATGTAAGCGATCAGACTAACATGGCAATCAAATGTATCTAGTGTAGACATGTCCATTGCGGAAAGACAGGCAAACAATCACATTGTTGCTTTCAAGTGTGAGTGCATAGGAGAGTTGCACAAATACTTGCTCAAGTCTACAGCCCAGGAAAATTTGGTTGGTAAGGTCATAAGCTTCTTTCCATCTGGTCTCAACGTCAAGACCTCAAGAAATGAATTGTTAGTCATAAGCCTGAACAAAATACAATCTCCTATCACAATAAATCTTAGTCCTCAATCCAGTAACTCCAATTTCGCGGGACTTGTCAACTACGGATATGATGTTATTGATTCCAGAAACTCCGTCTCAGTTGGAGAAAGAATGAAATTCCATACGGAGAAGTGCATTGTATTTAAAAACTCCTTTGTGAGGCCTACATATGCGGGATTGTATGAATTTAGCGACGCTACTGAGAAAATATTGAGTACCCTCATGGAATCAAGGAGAAATGGTTGTCTGCTTGAACCGGATATCACAAATCAAGGCCTTCTTCACCAGTTCGTCACTGAAACTTCGGTGAATATCATCAAGAACAAAGATAACATTAGATTTGTTAGGACGCTGTCCAATTCGTTGATGAAAATGTGCGGAAGGGGACCAGGATTAACACCGTCTGGGGATGATTTTATCTGCGGTTTTAGTTCCTTGTTTAATTTGCTATGCCAGAGTCTAGAATACCCTTCTATATCACTCCCCATGAAGAGAGTCTGCAATTTGACCACCTGGATTAGCTTCAAATTTATTTATTATTATCAGAAGTTGATGGTCGATGAACAAATCCAGGGTTTGATCAATTCAATTGGAGAGAGGCGTATCGACCGATTCATATCTTTGTTGTCTACACTGAGTTACAGAGGGCATACGTCAGGCATAGATATCGGAACCGGTCTCTCCACAGCTATATTCACTTTTGGAGATCGGTTCCTTGGGACAGAGCTTCTACCTAAAGTTCAAGGTTTATTGTAGTACGGAAATCAACCAAAAGATTAATAGCTGTAACGATGTGAAGTGTGTTCGACGGGGATCGAACCTTTATTTTTGCTCTGAGCAAGGATTCAATATTATTATCAATTTTCTATACTATTGACTGAAATGATCCGGAGAAATAAGGTCCAATTCAAGTAAGTTTTCGAGAGAGTACCCATTTTTTAGTAATTTATATATCTATTTATTATAATTTTATGATAAATGCATATTCTTAGCCACTCTGTACATTATATTTAAATAAGATATGTTTAGTTTAGTAACTCCTGAGTAATTCAAGATCAGATCTCATTGTTTTTGCCGTTGGTGGAAATGCCCTGGTGAGATCCGGTGAGAAAGGAACATTTGAAGAACAGTACCGAAACGTACAGGTTGCCGCGAAACAGATCGCAGAATTCATGAAGAGAGATAGCCGCAAAAACAGAATAGTTCTGACTCATGGTAACGGACCGCAAGTGGGAGCAACTCTCGTAAGGCATAGATTGGCAGGGCAACATTATCCTGCCATGCCGTTACATGTATGCACCGCCGAAACGCAAGGGTTTATAGGTTATATTATTGAACAAGCTTTGCAAGACGAACTAGACCGTGCGAAAATGAATAAGAAGGTAACAACAGTCCTTACTAGAGTAATTGTTAATTCAAACGACAATGCATTTCTCAATCCCACCAAACCTATCGGCGAAACATTTGACGAAGAAATGACTGAAGTTCTCCTAGGAAATGAAATGGTACAGCTTAAAAAAGGAAAAGTAGGCCCCGGTGGCACAAAATTCAAACTCTTGGTTCCATCCCCAAAGCCTATCACCATCATAAACTATGAAGCAATTCGATTTCTAGTAAATGCTGGATTTATTGTGATCGCATGTGGAGGAGGGGGAATACCAGTGATGAAGGAGAATAGGCATACCTTTGGAGTCGATGCGGTAATAGACAAAGACCTTGCCAGTGAAAGACTTGCAACGTCCATAGGTGCTTCAACATTGGTGCTGCTAACCAACGTAGATGGAATTTATCGGAACTATGGAAAGAAGAATCAAGAGCTTGTAAGTACGGTCCAAATAGGAACGAATCATGAAGAGAAAATAGGGTTGAAAGACTTGGAAAGTGGTAGTATTGGGCCTAAAGTGGAAGCGGCCATCTCATTTATAAAAAACGGGGGAAGGGAGGCAATAGTCTGCTCACTTCAGCACCTTTCTGATGCATTAGCTGGTATATCAGGGACTCATTTCTTTAAATGACCTTTACTATAGGAAAGTATCAAAATGGTTAATGACATTGGAATCAAAGGGCATGTAGAAGAAGCTAACAACAAAGCTCTGGAACGGATGCGTTTATCCAGACCCATTCTAATTGATATTAAGTGTGCAAGGGACGTCTTACCCCAAATGAAGAAGAATTCAATATTTCATGCAGGTCCTCCTATTGATTGGGAAAGGATGTGTGGCCCTCTGCGAGGAGCAATCGTAGGTACGATGATCTTTGAGGGGCTGGCAACGACTTGGAATGATGCTGTAAAATTGATAAGGCAGGGTGGCGTCGAATTCTCTTCCAACCATGATCATGATGCAGTAGGACCTATGGCGGGAGTAATCTCGCCATCATTGCCAATTCTTGTGGTCAAGGATCAAAGCAATAGTAAGACCTCTTTTGCCCGATTTGTCGAAAACAGAGTCCAATTTGGACTTTTCGATAAGGAGTCCGTTGATGTTCTTAGATTTTGGTCCGAAAGACTATCGCCGTCACTAGGCAAGGCCATCCGTCAAAGTAACGGAATCGATCTTAAACCGATAATGGCTAGGGCCCTGCACATGGGAGACGAATTGCATAATAGGCCAGCAGCGGGTACGTTACTGTTCGAAAGCGCCATATTACCTCACCTCCTGGGAGTTTGTAGTCTAAATGAGGTAGGAGAGATTACAAAATATCTCTCAGAGAATGATATTTTTTTCCTATGCATAAGTATGGCTGCATGCAAAGCGATCACAAAAGCGGCTCATGGCATTCAGTATAGTACGTTAGTAACAGTTATGGCAAGAAATGGAACTAACTTTGGAATAAAAGTGAGCGGTTTAGGCGACGACTGGTTCATGGGAAAGGCAAACATGATCAAAGGGCTGTATTTTCCCGGTTATGGCCCTGAAGACGCCAATCCTGATATCGGTGATAGTGCTATTACAGAGACTGCTGGTATTGGAGCATTTGCTCTGGCGGGATCTCCTGCAATATTGGCACTCATTGGTGGATCTGCCGAAGATGCTATAAACTACACATATGAGATGCGCAAAATCACGAATTCACTTAATGATACATTTACCTTACCAATCATCAACTTTCAGGGTACTGCAACCGGAATTGATATCCGAAAAGTGATGAGAACAGGGATCACTCCTGTTATAGATACGGCTATAGCACATAAGCAAGCGGGCGGAGGCTATATTGGAGCAGGTCTCGTACGCGCACCATTAGAGCCCTTCAAAAATGCTCTACATGCTTTTGGCAGAATTTATGAACTGATTTGAATCACAGGAGTTAATTCTGCTGAAATAAGGCGAATAGTACGTCAACAAATTATCATGTGTTAACATTATCAAAATAGTTCATACCATAAGGTAGGAAAATGCTATATGAATATGATGGTAAAATAGTCGTTATCTGATTAAGAGGCGGTTACGGATAACAACTAAGCCAAATCGCGTACACATGCTTAATCAAACCTACCTGGTCATCCGGCTTGATTCTAAGCCAAAACTCCCAATAAAGGTAGTATCGGTATCAGTAAAATATCAGTAAATTGGAGGATAAGGAAAATAGTAGTCTCTTGCTTGTATTTCTTGTTATTCTAACCAATATAACGCAATAGAGATCGTGGGGCTAGGTACTCGGCGACGATTCGAGACAGTTTAAAAGTGTTGTTTACGGAAAAA
>OBLS010000311.1_pt1 | contig 16645 bp, 13 predicted proteins | sample 1519901 | NCBI WGS metagenome assembly OBLS01 (sample SAMEA3113585, study PRJEB22503) | soil metagenome | reverse complement strand
AAAGTCGCTGTGTTCGGGGCCCGAGGCCGGATGGGCGCCGAGGTATGCATAGCGGTGAAGGCCGCGGATGGGTTGCAGTTGGTTGCGGCCCTAGACCTGGGCGACGACCGGGCAGTGGCTGAGGCCGCTGACGTGGCCGTCGACTTCACGCATCCCGATGCGGTGATGGACAACATCGCGTGGTGCATCCAGCACGGCATTCACGCTGTCGTGGGAACCACCGGCTTCACGAACGAAAAGTACGACGTCATCCGTGGTGAACTGGGCGAGGATCCTGCAGTCGGCGTCCTGATCGCCGCCAACTTCTCCATCGGTGCGGTGCTGATGATGCACTTCGCCGAGCAGGCGGCGAAGTTCTACGAGAGTGTCGAGATCGTCGAGCTGCACCATGCCGGAAAAGCAGACGCCCCGTCCGGTACGGCGGCCACGACTGCCCGCCGGGTGGCGGCTGCCCGCGCGTCCGCAGGTCTTCCGCCGCCGCCCGACGCGACGGTTCAGGAACTGCCTGGTGCCCGGGGTGCTTCAGTCGATGGCATCCACGTGCACGGCGTGCGGCTTCGGGGACTGGTCGCGCACCAGGAGGTACTGTTCGGCGCAGAAGGCGAGTCGCTGACCATCCGCCACGATTCGCTTGATCGGGTCTCGTTCATGCCAGGCGTGATCGCTGGAGTGCGAGCCGTGAGCTCGCGGCCCGGGCTAACGGTGGGCATCGACGACATCTTGGGTTTGTGAGTTCGCGGCATGCTGAGGCGGCACCGCTCGGCGCTGACCTTCGTTGGCGTGGTCTTGCTTCTCGCGGGACTGATAGCGGCCGGACTCTATGGTGCGGATCGCTGGGCGCAGAACGCGGTCGAACGACAGGTCGCGAAGAACCTGCATAGCGCTCTGGCGACCCCGAGCGAGCCACAGGTCAGCATCGATGGCTTTCCCTTTCTGACGCAGGTCGCCACGCGCAATGTCCGGCAGGTGCACGTCGTTGCAGATGATGTCGGCGCAACCGGTGAAAATGCCCTGCGCCTCATTCACGTGGATCTTCTGGTCAGCGAGGTCATGACAACCGACTGGTTCCAGACCATGACCGCCTCCCACATTGAGGGCACGGGACTGATCGACTATGCAGTTCTGGAGCGTGTCGCGACGGTTCCGGTGTCCTACGCCGGCGATGGCCGAATCCGGGTGGAAACCACGACGACGATTTTCGGCACGAAGGTGGTCGCACAGATCACTGGAACACCTCGGCTGGAGCGTGGCGAGCAAGCCATCACGCTCGCCGATCCCACGATCAAGGTGGCGGGCGTGGATCTGCCCGACTTCACGACGACGGCGCTACTGCGAACGGTGGTGAAACCCATTCCGCTGAGAGGCCTGCCGCTGCGACTGGCGGTAACCTCAATCTCGGCGGAAGCCGACGCGCTACGCGTCGGCGTGGCTGCCGATGACGTGCCGTTATAGGGCAGACGTCAGCCGAGGTCGGTGTGCAGCCGGACTTGCTTCAGCCTGACGGATCTTTCGTCACTGCCGATCTCGCGCCCCGGCGGGCGTCGTCCACCGCCGAGATCCAGCAAACAACTCGTCTAAAGCCGTCCGCTCGCAACGTGTCGATGGAGGCGTTGAGCAGCCGCGACCCGTGGCCGCGGTGCTGCGCCTGAGGGTCCACTTCCAACTCGTCCAGCTGGCCGACTTCAGCGTCATCGAGATCGGCGTCTTGACCCGGGACGGTGGTCGCAAACCCGACAACCCGTCCGTTCTCTACCGCTACCAGAACGCGACACCGCGCCTGCGGCGGCCGCACGATGGCTGCATGCCAAGCGTCGGCCATACTCACCGCGTCGATCGCATCAAGCAGCGCCTCGGCGATCTCGTTCGGTTGTGTGCTCCAGGCGCGTCGTTGCAAGTCCGCGATCTCCCTGGCTTCGCTTGGCCAGGCGAGCCGCACAGACTCACTAGCGGTGTTGCTTCTAGGCCCCTGCAAACCGTCCGGCACGATACGTGATGCTAATCAGTGCAAGATGTGACTTAGATCACACTCCGAGATCCCTTGGTCTGCCGTCAGTGTCGAGGAGAATTAAGGAGAAGTCCGTGATTACCTGATCCCCCGAGCAGGCACTCACGGACTTCCTTCATGTCGCCCACACAGTGCGCACGGTCTAGGCCGGCGTCGCGGGATAGCCTTTCCGCCGTGCGCGCCAGCAGTTTGAAGCCTCCTCCCCCGCTCGGCGACAACACAGTGCGGTTGATCCCCCTCGGCGGCCTTGGCGACATCGGTCGCAACATGACCGTGCTCGAGTATCGTGGCGAGCTCCTGCTTATCGACTGCGGTGTGCTCTTCCCCGAAGATGATCATCCCGGGGTCGATCTGATCCTTCCCGGTCTGGACGCCATCATGGGCCGGTTGGCCGACGTGGTGGCGCTGGTCCTGACGCACGGCCACGAGGACCACATCGGCGCGGTGCCGTACCTGCTGCGACAGCGTGCCGACATTCCCCTCGTCGGATCGAAGCTCACACTCGCCTTGGTCGACGAGAAGATCCGCGAGCACCGGATCCGCGGCACCGAGCAGCGCGAGGTTGCCGACTTGCAGCGAATGACGCTCGGCGCATTCGACGTCGAATTCGTGGCGGTGAACCACTCCATTCCTGATGCTCTGGCCGTCGCTGTGATGGTCCGGACACCGGGCGGGACGATCTTGCACACCGGCGACTTCAAGATGGATCAGCTGCCATTGGACAGCCGGATCACCGACCTGCGCTCCTTTGCACGGCTGGGCCAGGAAGGCGTCGATCTCTTCCTGGTGGACTCCACGAACGCTGAGGTGCCCGGATTCACGACGCCGGAACGCGATATCGCGCCAGCCTTGGATCGGGTCTTTGCGCGCAGCAGGCAGCGGATCATCGTGGCCTGCTTCGCGTCGCACGTCCATCGGGTGCAGCAGATCATGGACGCTGCCGTCACGCATGGTCGCAAGGTGGTCTACGTCGGACGCTCCATGGTCCGCAACATGACCGTCGCTCGCGATCTCGGCTACCTCCGGGTACCTGGCCACACCTTGATCGACTTGCGCGACATCGAGAATCACCGGCCGCAGGACGTGGTGATCATTTCTACCGGATCGCAAGGCGAGCCGCTTTCCGCCTTGTCCAGAATGGCCAACCGAGATCACCCGGTGATCACGTTGCGGGCGGGAGACACCGTGGTGTTGGCCAGCTCGCTCATCCCGGGCAACGAAAGCTCGGTGTATCGGGTGATCAACGGTCTCAGCAAGCTCGGCGCTCATGTCGTTCACAAGGGAAACGCCCTGGTGCACGTGTCGGGACATGCCAGCGCCGGCGAGTTGCTGTTCGGCTACAACCTTGTTCGGCCGCGAAACGTGTTGCCTGTCCATGGTGAGGCTCGACACTTGATCGCCAACGGTGAGCTTGCCGTTGCCACTGGAGTGCCGCGCGAACGGACCATTCTCGCCGAAGACGGATCGGTGATCGATCTCGAGAACGGCATCGCGCGGATCGTCGGCAAGGTTGACAGCGGCTACATCTTCGTCGACGGAACGACGGTCGGTGACATCTCGGAGGTCTCACTGACCGACCGGCGGATTCTTGGCGAGGAGGGTTTCATCTCCGTGGTTGCGGTGGTCAACACGCATGCCTCCAGGATTGTGAGCGGGCCGGACATCCATGCCCGAGGATTCGTCGAGGACGATTCCGTCTTCGACCCAGTGCGGCCGCTGATCATCTCGGCACTCGAGGAGGCGCTGGCGGAGGGGGTCGACGACTCCTACCGACTGCAGCAGGTCATCCGGCGCCGGCTGGGGCGCTGGGTCAGCGACACCCACCGCCGCCGGCCAATGATCATTCCTGTTGTTATCGAGACCTAACGCTGGAGCGTTGTGGATCGCGCGGCGGCGTCTGGACGAGCGACGCAGGAAGACGGCGTCTCAACGGCGAGATCGCGCGAGCACAGAAACAGCTATCGGGCGACCTTGCCGGCCTTGATGCAGGACGTGCAGACGTTCAGGCGCTTCGGGCTGCCGCCGACGGTGGCCCGCACCCGCTGGATATTGGGGTCCCAGCGCCGGTTGGTCTTCTTCTTCGACCAGGGCACATTGTGGCCGAAGCCCGGTCCCTTCCCGCAGACGTCACATACGGCAGCCACTGGCGTTCACTTCCACTCGATTGCGATCTGATGCCCACCTCGGGGCAACCGAGAAATCGTACCCGAGCGCTCCGACCGCTGGCCAATCCAACAAAGTACGTGGTGTCGGGCTGGATAGGGTGGCGTCGTGTGGCAGGCGCTGACTGTCTGGCTGCGCCGTGCTCGGACCATCATCGCTGATTCGGCGCCAGCGCTTGATGCGATGAACGTCTTCCCGGTATCGGACTCGGACACGGGGTCCAACCTGGAGCTGACGCTCTCCGGTATCGCCGAGGCACTGCCCGATCTGGACACGTCGAGCCTCGACGACTCGCCACCCGCCGCTTCGGTCGACAGACGACAGCAGCTTGATGCCCTGATGTCGGCCGCAATCTTGTCAGCCCACGGGAACTCCGGTGCCATCCTGGCCGAGATGATCACCAGCGTCTGCCGAGCTTTCGAGCGTGATCAGCGGTTACGGACGCTGTCGCCCGGGTCGCTGATCGCCGCGCTACTAGGGACCGTGTCCACCGCCGCGAACCACGCCGTTGCGCAACCGGTCGCGGGCACCATTCTTACTGTGGCCGAGGCAGCCGCCGAAGCCGCCGAATCGGCCGCCCTGTCGAGCCCCGATGACGCCCTTGCCGTCGCCCAGGTGGCGCAGTCGGCAGCCCGAGCGGCCCTGGCCCGTACGCCGGAGCAACTGGAGGTTCTGGCCCGTGCCGGGGTCGTGGATTCCGGCGGACAGGCATTCGTGCTGTTGGTCGATGTGCTCGTCGAGGTGCTCGGCGGAGCCGAGGCCGAGCCGCTGGCGTTGCCGACCGATCGGCCCGTACATCCCGCTCCGGCGGTCGAACGCTTGGCCACCGAATATGAAGTCATGTACGCGGTGAGCGGAGTCCGGTCATCCAGTCTCGACGAACTGCGCCGGAATTTGTCAGAGCTCGGCAATAGCGTCGTCGTTGTGGGCGACCGGGCCGTCGCGCAGGTGCATGTGCACGCTGCTGATGCGGGAGCGGCGATCGAAGCTGCGTTCGGCCTCGGCACGCTGAGCCGGATACGGGTCACCGCGCTCGACGTAAGGGCCGGTGCAAATGCTCGTGTGGTGGTGTCTGCTGTAGCCGGTGAGGGTATAGCCCAGGCAGTACGGTCGATGGGCGGAGTACCGGTGGGTGGCGGCCCGTCGGCAGATGTGCTCGAGGAGCTGACCGCAGTTGTCGAGCATGCCGGAGGGGACGTGGTGCTGCTACCCAACGGCATGCTGAACCTCGAGACGGCGACTCAGCTGGCCAACCATGTCGATGCCGGCCGACGAGTCGCCGTCATTCCCACGACAGCTCAGGTTCAGGGGCTGGCTGCGCTGTCGGTGCACGAGCCGAGCACCGACTTCGACTCGATTGTCGTGGCCATGAGCACGGCTGCAGGTCACGCCCGGCACGGAGGCGTGACCATCGCCGAACGGCCAGCGATGACGATGGCCGGATACTGCCAGGCCGGCGACGTACTGGGCGTCGTTGAGGGAGATGTCGTCGAGACCGGTGACTCGGTGGTGGAGGTGGGCTGGCGGGTGATCGAACGGCTGCTCGCTGCGGGCGGCGAGCTGCTGACGCTGATCACCGGCGCCGATGCCGAGCGAGCTGTGGCTGTAGAGCTCTCACGTCGCGCACGCCGGGCCGTCAATGGCTTGGAGACGGAAGTCCTCGACGGAGGCCAACGCCGATATCTCCTGCTAGTGGGGCTGGAGTGACCGCCGTCGCCGGCGCGGTCTGGCGCAGCGAGACCTATCGGCGACTCGGCAGCCGCTTGGACCGGCTGATCGGGCCGACGGCCAAGCTTTTCGAGCCACTGGAGATCCGTACCGTCTCCGATCTCCTGCATCATCTGCCGCGTCGCTACTTCTCCGGCACCGAGCTCAGTGACCTCTCCACCCTGCAGGAGGGCGAAGAGGTGGCAGTCATGGCGGAAGTCGTGGGTACGAAGACCTTCAACATGCCGTCGGCGCCTGAACTCACAGCGGGCCGGCCAGGTGGCGGCCTGCGAGCCCGCCTCGAGGCCACAATCACCGACCATAAGGGGCAGCTGACGCTCGCCTTCTTCGGCAGACCGAAGCTGGTCATGTACTGGCAGAAGCAGCTTGCGCCGAGGTCACGAGGGATCTTCGCCGGCAAGGTGACGAGCTTCAACTCCAGACTGCAGCTGGCGCATCCCGACTTTGTGATCGTGGACGACGACGGTCGGGTCATTGGAGGTTCGCAGGCAAACGAGGGCCTGGCCGCAGCTAGCCAGAACGGTCTGGTCGGTCTCTATCCGGCGACGCGAAAGCTTCGGACCTGGATGATTGCCGCCTGTGTGCAGATGGCTTTGGAATCACTCGCCGGATGTCCTGATTCACTACCGGAATGGATCCGCAAGGAAGCTGGGGTCCTGGACTTGGAGGCCGCTCTGCTCGCTGTTCACGTGCCGCAGAGCCGGGAGGACATCGAGCGGGGGCTCGCTCGCCTGCGATTCGACGAGGCGTTCGGCTTGCAACTGACCATGGCCCGCCGCCGCGCTGACGCAGCCGCACATGCCGCCATGCCGCGCCCTCGCCGAACCGGAGGGTTGCTGGACGCGTTCGACGCCAGATTGCCCTTCACGTTGACAGCGGGTCAGGTCGAGATCAGTGAGATCATCATGGCTGAGCTGGCGCGCACGCGGCCGATGCAGCGCCTGCTGCAAGGCGAAGTGGGCTCGGGTAAGACGCTGGTCGCCCTGCGAGCCATGCTGGCAGTGATCGATGCCGGTGGTCAGGCCGCCCTGCTGGCGCCGACTGAAGTTCTCGCGGCGCAACACCTGCACACCATCACCACCATGCTGGGCGACCTTGCGGAGGGCGGCACGCTGTCGGCGGCAGAGCACGCCACCGAAGTTGTCTTGCTGACCGGCTCGACATCAGCCGCCGGGCGACGGTATGTCCTGGCGAGGATCGCCTCGGGAGAAGCCGGGATCATCCTCGGCACGCATGCGCTTTTAGGGGAGGGCGTCCAGTTCGCCGACCTGGGTTTGGTCGTGGTCGATGAGCAGCATCGGTTCGGCGTCGAGCAGCGAGCAGCGCTGGCGGCCAAGGCGGCGACGCGTCCGCATGTGCTGGTCATGACGGCGACGCCCATCCCGCGATCAGTGGCGATGACGGTCTTCGGCGACCTGGAGACTTCGACACTGCGTGACCTGCCTGCTGGCCGGGCCGACGTGGACACGGTGGTCATTGACGCGAAACGAAACCCGGCATGGGTGGCGCGGGCTTGGCAACGCGTCGCCGAGGAGGTGGCTGCGGGTCGGCAGGGGTACGTGGTGTGCGCGCGGATCTCCAGTGCCGATCAGCAAGCTGGCCGCCCCCCGGGCCGGGCCAGGGCCGCCCGGGGCCAACTTGACGGTTGGGGAGAAGAGGACGGCTCGGAGGAGGAAGACACGGAACCCGCCGTGGCCGCTGAGGACCTTTTCGAGCAGCTCTCGACCGGACCGTTGGCGGGGCTGCGTGTGGAGCTGCTACACGGGCAGCTGCCCAGCGAGCACAAGGAAGGGGTCATGAGCCGCTTCGCCGCGGGCGAGATCGATGTCCTCGTCTCCACTACGGTGGTCGAAGTCGGCGTTGACGTGGCCAACGCCTCCGTGATGGTGATCAACGACGCCGACCGTTACGGAATCTCGCAGCTCCACCAGTTGCGAGGCCGGATCGGACGCGGCGCGCATCCAGGCATTTGCCTACTGATTTCCGGCGCACCGGAGGATTCGCTTGCCCGAGCCCGGGTCGATGCCGTGGCGGCCACACGGGACGGCTTCGTTCTCGCCGACATCGACCTGGAGCAGCGGCGAGAGGGCAACGTCCTGGGCGCGGAGCAGTCTGGTGTCCGATCCAGCCTTCGGCTGCTGCGTGTGCTGGCCGATGCCGACCTGATCGCGCAAGCCCGAGAACTTGCCGAGCGATGCGTGGCCGAGGACCCCGAGCTGGCCGATCCGGCGTTGAACGACGCCGTCACCAGGGTCGAGATGCAGGCGGCCGGAGCCTGGCTGGACCGGACGTGACGCGGGGAAGCGAAGCCCTTTCCGGCCGCACCGACGAGGGGCCAACGTGAGGGTCATCGCTGGCTCGGCCGGCGGTCGACGTCTGATGGTGCCACCCGGCGACGTCACGCGGCCCACCACCGATCGCGTTCGCGAAGCGTTGTTCTCTGCCATCACGTCGTGGGCCGGCAGCAGCGACCGCCCGGCCGACCTGACACTCGCCGGCCTCGCTTTCTGCGATCTCTACGCCGGCTCCGGCGCCATTGGACTCGAGGCAGCCAGCCGTGGTGCCAACCCGGTGCTGCTTGTGGAGGCCGACCGACGCATCGCATCTCTCGCGGTCCGCAATGCCCGAGAGTTGGGTCTCTCCGCCAAGGTCCAAGTCGCGCGGGTGGAGTCCTTGATGACACGCGCAGCACCGAACCCGTTCGACTTTGTCTTCGCGGATCCGCCGTACGACATGGACAGTGCGAACCTCAACGACCTGTTGACCCTTCTTGTGCTCGGTGGCTGGGTCATGCCTGCCGGACTCGTCATCGTGGAGCGCTCGCGTAGGTCGGCAAGGTTGTCCTGGCCCGTCGGCTTCGCGCGAACGTGGCGGCGAACCTACGGGGAGACCGTCGTGGAGTTCGGTGCCATCGATAGCCTCGGGACAACAGAAGGAGGGCCGTGAGCCGAGCTGTTTGTCCTGGGTCGTTCGATCCGGTGACCTCCGGGCACCTGGACGTGATCGAACGAACCGCTCGGCTGTTCGACGAGGTCGTCGTCGCCGTCGGGAACAACGTGGCCAAGAACGCGCTTTTCAGCCCTGCCGAACGGGTCGACATGCTCACCGAAGCGTGCTCGCCATGGAAGAACGTCTCTGTCGCGCTCTTCGACGGACTACTGGTCGAGTTCTGCACCGTTCACCACATCGACGCCATCGTCAAAGGCCTTCGCTTCGTCTCTGACTTCGACTATGAGCTGCAGATGGCGCAGATGAACAGAGAGTTGACCGGGGTCGACACCATCTTCATGCCGACGGCCCCCCAGTGGTCCTATGTCTCCTCGACGTTGGTACGCGAGATCGCCGGACTCGGCGGTGACGTCGCTGCCTTCCTGCCGCCCTGGATCGCCGAACGAATCCGGAGCCGGGTCGCCGAACGGGAAGGTAGCAAACCGCTGCCATGATGTTTGTCCGGTTGTGTGAGAGGTTACATTTCACATGCAGCGGTCTCGTGGGGGCAGACAGCCGCTGCTGAGGAGGGAATGAAGGAGTTTCATGGCTGACCGCCAGACTACCGAGGAGAAGCTGGCGAACCTCCGTGAGCTGATCCTGAACGCGCGCTCCATGCCGATGTCAGCGTCGTGCGTCGTCAATCGTGGTGAAGTGCTCGCCGCCATCGATGACGTCATTGAGAACCTGCCGGACGAGATCGCCGAGGCCCAACATGTGCTTGACCGCTCAGAAGCCAAGATCGCCGAGGGAGAGGCGGAAGCCGGACGGATTCTTGCCGACGCTCGTGAGCACGCCGCGCGGTTGGCTCAACACAGCGAGGTCGTCCGCGTAGCGGAGGCGGTAGCCGAGAGAATGCGGCTCGACGCTCAGGACGAAGCTGCCGCCCTGCGCCGGGAGACCGACGCCTTCATCGACTCACGGATGGCCGGCTTCGAGTCCGTCCTCCACAAAACAGCCAGCCAGGTGAAGACAGCTCGGTCTCGACTGGCCGAGCGGAGCGGACTTGATGGGTCGGAGCCAACCCAGACGCCCGTGATCTCGGAGTAGCTGAGACGTCAGTCGACGCGGTCCCAGGACAGGCGTACCCGCACGGTTGGACCTGGGGGCCTACTCCCCGGTAACCTTGGTCGCCGGTCACGACGACGTTGAGACCCGCAAGGCTCGGAAGGATTGCGATGAGCTCGCCGCATCGCCCACTCGGCTCAAGGTCTGGGTTAGTGCTCGACACCCATGACCTCGGTCGTCGGGCAGGCGCGATGAAGCTGGTTCGCACGACCGTCGACGCCCCAGCGGATCTGGGCATCGACGTCATCGGGGTGCCACCAGGATCACCGGTTCGGCTAGACCTTCGGCTCGAGTCGGTGGTCGAGGGGGTGCTGGTTACCGGAACTGCGACTGTAGCGTTGCGCGGAGAGTGCGTACGGTGCTTAGGCGCGATCGCCGGCGAGCAGCAGATCGAGGTTCAGGAGCTGTACGTCTACCCGGGCAGCGACGCGACCGATGAGGAGGCCAGCCGGCTCGATGGGGACCTGCTGGACCTCCAACCGCTGCTTCGGGACGATGTGGTGCTCGACCTGCCATTCCAGCCCTTGTGCGGAGAGGAATGCCGCGGGCTGTGTGCCGAGTGTGGTGCCAATCTGAACAGCGAGCCAGATCACGCGCACGAAGGCGGCGTGGACCCCCGGTGGGAAAAACTGCGGGCCCTTGAGGGTATCAGTAACAAATCTTACGATGTAGATAGCAATTAGCAATCGAAGATCTCTCGCAGCAAGACTTGAGATGAAGGAGTGACAGCGTGGCCGTTCCCAAGAGGAGAATGTCGCGGAGCAATACGCGGCATCGTCGTTCGCAGTGGAAGACGACGGTGCCCGCGTTGGTGACCTGCGCAAATCCTGCCTGCCGTGAGAAGCATCTGCCGCACGTGGCCTGTCCGGCTTGCGGCCAGTACGGTCCTCGCGCAGCGCGTCGACAGGTCCTCGCATCCTGATCCGTCATTCGGCGATCCCCGTTCGCCTACCCGCCGGAGCCTTGCTGGCTGAGCTCGGGATGAGCGTGGATCCCGAGCTGCTGGACCGCGCGCTCACTCATCGCTCCTTCGCCTATGAGCGGGGAGGGCTGCCGACCAATGAGCGGTTGGAGTTTCTCGGGGACTCCGTCCTGGGTCTGGTGGTGACCGAGCATCTGTTCGTGTCCTATCCGGACCTGTCCGAAGGCCAGCTCGCCAAGTTGCGGGCCGCGGTCGTCAATTCCCGTGCACTGGCTGATGTGGCTCGTGACCTCGATCTAGGTGCTGTCATTCACCTGGGCCGTGGTGAGGAAGCCACCGGCGGTCGGGACAAGTCTTCGATACTCGCCGACACCATGGAGGCGGTGATCGGCGCCGTCTTCCTCCAGCACGGCATCGCCGCGGCCCGGGACTTCATTCACCACTTGTTCGACGGGTTGATGGCTGATGTGGCAACCAGAGGCGCCGGACTGGACTGGAAGACCTCGCTGCAGGAAATGACGTCGCTGGGAGGGCTCGGCGTGCCGGCGTACGAGGTGGTCGAATCGGGCCCTGATCATGCCAAGACGTTCTCGGCGATGGTACGGATCGATTCTCAGGCCTACGGGCCGGGCGCTGGCCGAAACAAGAAAGAGGCTGAACAGAACGCCGCCTCTATCGCCTTCGCCGCGTTGAAGGGAATGTCGAGCCCCAGCCCGGCGGCCCGCTGAGGCGGATGCCCGAACTGCCCGAGGTCGAGACCGTCCGACGAGGTCTCGCCGCCGCCATCACCGGACGCACGATCGCTCAAGTAGAGGTGCTGCACGCACGCCCGATCCGCCGGCATCTGCCCGGCCGAGACGACTTCGAGGCGACACTGGCGGGACGGATCTTCGCCGAGCCTCGACGCCGGGGAAAGTATCTCTGGCTGCCCTTCGCGGACGGCGATGCGCTGCTCGCTCACCTGGGCATGAGTGGTCAGTTCCGGTTGGAACGCTGGAACGCACCGGATGCGCCGAACACGCGCATTCGGTTCCGCTTCACCGACGGCGAGCCGGAGCTCCGCTTCATCGACCAGCGGATGTTTGGCGGACTGTCTCTCTCCGCTGGCGGGGGAAACCTGCCAGCAGAGATTGCGCACATCGGCCGCGACCCGTTCGACCCGGAGTTCAGCGTGGCTGAGGTTGCTGCCAGGCTGCGACGGAAGCGAACTGGAGTCAAGCGGGCCCTGCTGGATCAGCAGCTGATCTCCGGCATCGGCAATATCTATGCCGACGAGGCATTGTGGCGGGCGCGCATGCATTACGCTCGAGCGACTCAGACCCTGCCGCCGGCTCGTGCCCGGGAACTGCTGCAGGCGGCAGCGCACGTCATGCGCGAGGCGCTCGGGCAGGGTGGCACCTCCTTCGACGCGCTCTACGTGAACGTCAACGGATCCAGCGGATACTTCGATCGGGCGCTGGCGGTGTACGGCCAGGAAGGCCGCCCTTGCCCACGTTGCGGCACTCCCATTGTCCGCGAGCCGTTCATGAACCGCTCTTCCTACCGATGTCCGAGGTGCCAGCCGGCCAGGCTGTACGCGTACCGGTAAATCCCTCGAGCGATGCGTCCAGAGACCGACGCCCGATCTAGCGGCGCTCGCGAAGGGATCGGGCCGGTATGCTCGTTCGATCATTGAGCGGCTTCGGCACTTCATCTTCGTCCGCCACGCGAACAACTGGCGCTTACTGTTCCGGTTCGGCTTGGTCGGTGCTTCCGGCGTGTTCGTCAATCTGCTTGTCGTCATCATCTGCAACAAGGTCGGGCCGGACGAGTACAGCGTCTTCATCGACCTACCCCTGACGGACCTGAACATCCGCTGGTACCACGTCTTCTCCACACTTGCGTTCCTGGTCGCGAACCTGTGGAACTTCCAGATGAACCGCTGGTGGACATTCCGTAGCGCTGCCCACGCGGGGTGGTTTTCGGAGTACTTCCCGTTCCTCACCGTTGGGGTGCTCGGCCAGGCCGTTGGTCTGGCCATCTTGACGCTGCTGATGCACCCCGCATCACCCCTCGCGTTGTCGCCGGCATTCTTCGACGACTCGACCGGTTTTCGTACCAGGCTCTACTGGGCTCAGCTGATCACCATCGGCATCGTCACCCCACTGTCGTTCGTGCTGAACAAGATCTGGACGTTCTCTGCGGTGCGTGGCCGACACTCGGTAGCGGGCTCGGCAACGGCCGAACTCGATCCCGAGCACTCCGATCTGACCACCCGCGCGCCGTAGTTTCTATGCCGAAGCGCGGCGCGTACGGGCCGTGAGGGAGGTTCCGGCCGTTAGATTGAAGTCGCCTTCCCGCAGGCGCACCTTCGGGTGAGATCGCGATCGAAAGGCCGGAGTTGTATCTGAAGAGCTTGACCTTGCGCGGGTTCAAGTCGTTCGCCTCGGCTACCACGCTCAACTTCGAGCCCGGCATCACCTGTGTCGTCGGCCCCAACGGTTCCGGCAAGTCCAACGTCGTGGACGCGCTCAGTTGGGTGATGGGGGAGCAGGGCGCCAAGTCCCTCCGCGGCGGCAAGATGGAGGACGTCATTTTCGCCGGGACGTCTGGTCGCGCCCCGCTCGGTCGCGCCGAGGTCGTGCTCACCATCGACAACACCGATGGTGCTCTGCCGGTTGAGTACGCCGAAGTCACGATCTCTCGGACCATGTTCCGCAACGGTGGTTCGGAGTACGCCATCAACTCCCAGCCGGTCCGCCTTCTCGATATTCAAGACCTGCTCAGCGACTCCGGCATCGGCCGAGAAATGCACGTGATCGTAGGCCAAGGGCAGCTCGATTCAATCCTGCAAGCCACTCCGGAGGGTCGGCGTGGCTTCATCGAGGAGGCCGCCGGCGTCCTCAAGCACCGCAAGCGGAAGGAAAAGGCGCTCCGCAAGCTGGAAGCCTGCGAGGGCAACCTCAACCGGCTTTCAGACCTGATCGCGGAGATCCGCCGCCAGCTCAAGCCACTCGGACGGCAGGCTGAGGTGGCTCGCAAGGCAGCCGTCATCCAGGCCGAGGTACGTGACTCGCGAGCCCGTCTGCTGGCCGATGACCTGGTCCAGGCGAACCTCGCGCTGGCGTCGGACTTGGCCGACGAGCAGGCGGCTAGGGATCGCCGGTTGGCTCTTGAAGCGGCCCTAGACGCGGCCCACAGCGCCGAAGCAGCGGCGGAGGAGTCCCTGCGGGCGGCCGTACCGCGGGTCACGCTTGCCCAGGACACCTGGTATTCCCTGGCGGCGCTCCGCGAGCGGGTCGCCACCACGCTTTCCATCGCGGCGGAACGCATGCGCTACGCCGATGATGAGTCCGGTGAGGAACGCCCCGGGCGAGATCCCGCCGAACTCGACCGCGAAGCGGACGCGGTCTGGGCGCAGGAGCGCGAGCTGGCGTCGCAGGTGACGATCAAGCAAGAAGCACTCGCCGCCGCGACCGCTCGTCGAGTGGCACGCGAGGAGGCTCACGACGCTGAGGAAAGCAGGCTTGCGGCCCTGCTAAGGGCCGCTGCTGACCGTCGTGAGGGCTTGGCGCGCCTCGTCGGACAGGTCAACACCCTTCGCAGCCGCGCTGAGGCCGCGGAAGCTGAGATCGGTCGATTGACCAGCGCCCGAGCCGAGGCGGAGACGCGCGCGGAGCAGGCGTCACACGCTTTTACGGTGCTGGAGACCACGATCGCGGGAATGGACGCGGGGGAGATCGGTCTTGATGCTGAATACGAATCGGCGGCGGCCGACCTGGAGGCCATCCAGGCGCAGCAGGCGGCGCTGCGTCGCCAAGAGCAGGCGGCAGCCGAGGAACGGGCCGGCCTGGCCGCCCGCGTGGAAGCGCTGAACCTCGGACTCACCCGGAAGGATGCGACGTCAGCGTTGCTCGCCGCGACGGATCAGCTGGACGGCTTGCTCGGCTCGGTGGCGGCATTACTGAGCGTGCGGCCCGGGTACGAGACGGCGGTCGCGGCAGCACTCGGGGCAGCCGCCGACGCCGTGGCAGCGGTGAATCTGGACGCGGTCGTGGGCGCGTTGGACCATCTCAAGGCCGCTGATCTTGGTCGGGCTGGCCTGATGCCGGGTGGCGGCGAGCCGGCGGAGGACGAGTGGCCGGACCTTCCGGCGGGCGTGAGCTACGCCGCCGATCTCGTTCAGGTAGGCCCTGAGCTGGCGTCCGCCGTACGCCAGTCGCTGCGGAAGGTTGCTGTCGTAGCCGACCTGGCAGCCGCTCGTAGGCTTGTCGACTCGCTTCCGGAGCTGACCGCGGTCACCCTGGACGGCGATCTGCTCAGCGCCCACTATGCATCCGGTGGCTCGTCGGCATCCCCGAGCCTGATCGAAGCACAGGTCGCGCTCGAAGACGCGGAGCGGCGCTTGGCCGAGGCGAACCACGCCTGCGAGCGACTCAGGTTCGCGCAAAATCAGTTGGAGGAGTCGCATCGACAGGCCAGCAATGCAGTGGACTCCGCACTTGCGCGACTTCATGAGTCGGACGCGGCCATGGCGGCAGTAGCTGAAGAGCTGGGCCAGCTGAGTTCCGTCGCCCGCTCCGCAGCCGGCGAGGCTGACCGGCTGCGGCAGGCGATCGCTCAGGCCGAGGAGGCGCGCGACAGAGACGTGGCGGGTCTGACTGAGCTTGAGCATCGGCTGGAAGTTGCTGCTGACACTGCCGATGAGGACGAGCCGGATCGAGCCATCCGAGATCAGCTCGCCGAGGAGGCCCGCCTTGCCCGGAGCGCCGAGATGGACACTCGGCTTGCCGTGCGCACGCTGGAGGAGCGGGTTCGGGCGCTGGCCGGCCGAGCCGACGCCCTCCGCCGTGCTGCCGAGGGCGAGCGTGAGGCACGAGCCCGCGCTCTTGCTCGCAGGGCACAAAGGATTCGCGAGGCCCAAGCCGCTGTGGCGGTGCACGCCGGTGCCAGCTACCTGGCTGCTGGGGTCGCGGTGTCCCTGGCACTGGCGGCCGCCGAGCGAGCCCACGCCGAGGCCGCTAGGACCGACGCCGACCAGGGGCTCGCCGTCGCTCGCGCGAACGTCCGGCGGCTGACCGGGGATTTCGAGTCGTTGGTGGACAGCGCTCACCGCAATGAGCTGGCTCGCGCCGAGCAGCGCATGCGGGTCGACGCGCTGGTCGAGAAGGCGATGACCGAGCTCGGACTCGATCCTGACGTGCTCATTGCCGAGTATGGTCCCGACCAGATGGTGCCGGTCCTGACCCATGGAGACGGAACACCGGTCAGCGATGACGAATGTCCAGATCCCATCCCTTATCTGCGGGAGGCTCAGCAGAAGCGCCTGCGGACGGCGGAACGGGAGCTTGCTGTGCTGGGCAAGGTCAACCCCCTCGCGCTCGAGGAGTTCGACGCGATCCAGGAGCGACACCGTTTTCTCTCCGAGCAGCTCGAGGATCTACGCAAGACCCGCACTGACCTGCTGGGGATCATCGCGGAAGTCGACCGGAGGGTGGAGCAGGTCTTCGCCGAGGCCTACGCCGACGTGGCCGAGGCCTTTTCTCGCGTGTTCGCCCGGCTATTTCCCGGTGGGGAGGGACGGCTGTTGCTGACCGAGCCGGGCGAGTGGCTCACCACCGGCGTGGATGTCGAAGCCCGTCCTCCGGGGAAGAAGATCAAGCGGCTCTCGCTGCTGTCGGGCGGCGAACGGTCGCTCGTGGCCGTGGCATTCTTGGTCTCGCTGTTCCTCGCCCGCCCCAGCCCCTTCTACATTCTTGACGAGGTCGAGGCGGCGCTCGACGACACCAACC
>OBLS010000310.1_pt1 | contig 16646 bp, 16 predicted proteins | sample 1519901 | NCBI WGS metagenome assembly OBLS01 (sample SAMEA3113585, study PRJEB22503) | soil metagenome | reverse complement strand
CCGCCGATCCCGGCGGCGGGCGCGGCCGCCTAGGAGGCGCGGGCGGCGCCGTTGTGGCGGCGGTGGGCGACGATCTGGGGGGTGAGGCCGTGGGCGGTGAGGGTGTCGAAGGCGGCTTGGAGGTCGGCGTCGAGGTCGGTGGCGGCGGCAGGGACGGAGTCGTTGCCGAGGCGGACGATCCGGGCGTTGCGCTCGCCAAGGAAGAACTCGACCAGGCAGTCCCGGCACTCGGTGCCGCCGGGGCAGTCGTCGCAGCTGATCCGCAGTGGCTCCTCGCGTCCCATGTCAGTGATCCCTCTCTGGTTGCCGTCGGGGTCCGGCTTCGTCGGGAGCACCGTATCGGGGGGGTGTGACAACGGTCGTGCGGCCGATTTGGCGGGTGTGAAGAACTTGCACGCGTGATTCCACTTCGCTACGGTGCGGCGGCCGCGTCCCCTGTTGCGAAGGCAACTACCTGGTCAGGTTGCGGAACGACCGGAGCGACGCCGCGGGGGCCGGCCGCCCCTCGGTTGCTCCGGCCGAAGGCTACGGCCCCCGCTTCCCCCGGGTGGGGGCCGTAGCCGCCTCTTTTGCCCGGTCGTGGGCGCCCAAGACCAGTCCTGGCGGATACCATGATCATTCATGGATCCCACCGACCCAGGCGGCCAGCCGCCGGTGCCCGAGCGACCCTCGCCGCCCCGGCCCGCCTGGCCGCCGCCACCGCCGGCCGCGCCCTGGCCGGGCCAGCCGCCCGGGTCGGCGCCACCCGGCCAGCAGGGCTGGGCGGCCCCGCCGGCCCCGACCGGCTGGGGAGCGCCCCCGGGCCAGGGGCCGCCGCCAGCTCCCCAGGGGCCGCCGGCCTGGGCGCAGCCCCCGATCCCGCCCGCGACCGGCTGGCCGCCGCTCTGGGGGACACCCACCCCGCCGCCACCGCCGAAGCGGCGGGCCGGCCGGATCGTGGCCGCGGTGGCCGGGCTGCTGGTGATCGCCCTGGTGGCCGCCTTCCTGGTGGTTCGCTCCGGCGACCAGGGAGAGCAGGCCCGGCAGGCGGTCGGGCAGCGGCCGGCGACCAAGCTCCCGCCCGACCCGGCCACCGACCTGCCCAAGCTGCTGGCCAAGCGGGCCAAGGCCGTGATCGATGACGACCGGGCGGCCTTCCTGGCCACCGTCGACAAGCGCCAGAAGACCTACTACCAGGGCCAGGCGACCCTGTTCGCCCGCATGCGCACGGCGCCGTTCTCGGCCTTCGCCTACCGCCTCGACCCCAACGACCTGCGCTCGGGGGCAAAGCTGCGGCGCCACTACCGCGCCGACCAGGTGCAGCTGGCCCCGGTCCAGGTCCGGTACCGGTTCGAGGGCCAGGACAGCAGCCCGGTGCTGGCCCGTGAGTCCTTCACCTTCGTCCTGACCGGCTCCGGCTGGCGCATCGCCGGCCCCGGCGACAGCCGCATACGCCGCCGCGACGACGTCGAGATCTGGGACAGCGGCCAGGTGCGGACCGCCCGCAGCCCTCGCACCCTGATCGTCCACCACCCCGGCCAGGAGGACCTGGCCCAGCGGCTGCTGCAGACCGCCGACCGCGCCTACGGCCAGGTCGGGGCCGCCTGGACCGGCAAGTGGGAGCGCAAGGCGGTGATCCTCGTCCCCCGCGACCAGGACGAGGCCGAGCGGCTGGTCGGCGCCCGCGACCTGTCCCGGGTGGCCGCCGTCGCCTCCTCCTCGGTCGAGTCGGGATCGACCGAGGCCGAGAAGGTGCTCGGCAACCGGATCGTGGTCAACACCAGCAACGTGGTCCGCTACAACATGCTCAACCTCCAGATCCTCCTCACCCACGAGATGACCCACGTCGCCACCCGCACCCTCGGCGACGGCGTGCCCCTGCTGCTGGTCGAGGGGTTCGCCGACTACGCCGCCCTGAAGCCGGTCGGCTTCTCGTTCGCGTCCACCCGCCCGGCCCTGAACCAGCGGGTCGACACCGGCCGCTTCGACGGCGCCCTGCCCAGGGACGACGAGTTCCGGAGCGGCGACGCGGCGGTCGCCTACGACGAGGGCTCGGCGTTCTGCCAATGGGTGGCCGCCACCTTCGGCAGCGGTAAGCTCCAGGCCCTCTACCGGGAGTTCCGCGGCTCCGGCTCGACCAGCACGTCCGAGCTCGACCGGGGCTTCAAGGACGTCCTCGGCATCTCCCGCCGGACCGCCGAGCGCCGCTGGGCGGCGTGGGTCCGCGACCAGCTCAGCCGGTCTTGATCGCCGTGCCCCGGCCTCCGGCGGCCGACCCGCTGGAGGCCTTCACCGAGGACGAGGTGCGGGCCTGCGTCGACTACGCCAAGCCCCGCCAGCGATGGGGGCTGGCCGGCTACGGCACCGACCTGCTGGTGCTCGCCGCCCTCGCCCTCACCGGGCCCGGCCGGGCCGTGGTCAGGGGGGTGGCCGGGCTGGCCGGGACGTGGGCGCCGGGGCGGGTGGTGCTGGCCACCCTGGCCGTGCTGGCCGTGCGGGCCGGGGTCGGGCTGCCGTTCTCGATCCGGGCCTTCCGCCAGGACGCCCGGGCCGGGCTGGCCACCCAGGGCCTCGGCGGCTTCCTGCGCGACTGGGCCAAGGGCCGGGCGGTCGGCCTGGTCCTGACCGTCCTGCCCCTGGCGGCCCTGGTCCTCGGGGCCCGCTGGCAGCCGCCCGGCTGGCCCCTGGTGGCGGCGGCCGTGGCCGCCCTCCTGGTCCTGGCCCTGGCGGTGGCCGGGCCGGTGCTGATCGAGCCGCTGTTCAACCGGTTCAGCCCGCTCGACCCGGGCCCGCTGCGGGCCCGGCTGCTGGAGCTGGCCGCGACCATGCGGGTGCCGGTGGGCGACGTGCTCGTGGCCGACGCCAGCCGCCGCACGACCAGGGTCAACGCCTACGTCTCGGGGCTCGGCCGGACCCGCCGGGTGGTCGTCTACGACACCCTGCTGGCCGCGGCCGGCCCCCGCCCACCCGACGGGTCGAGCAGCGGGTCCGACGAGGTCACCCTGGTCGTGGCCCACGAGCTGGCCCACGTCCGCCACCGCGACGTGCTCTGGGGGACCGTCGGGGCCGCCGCCCTGGCCGCGGTGTCGGTGCTGGCCGCCATCGCCCTGTTCGACCTCGCCCCGGTCCAGCGGGCGCTCGGGGTGACCGGGCTGGGGGACCCGCTGGCCGCGCCCGGCCTGCTGCTCCTGGCCGCCGTGGGCGGCCTGGCGGCGGCGCCGGTGGCCAGCGCGATCAGCCGCTGGGCCGAGGCCAGGGCCGACTGGGTCGCCCTGGAGGTGACCCGCGACCCGGCCACCGCGGTCGCCGTCGAGCGGCGGCTCGCCCTGGAGAACCGGGCCGACCTGCGCCCCAACCGGCTGCTGATGGTGATGTTCGCCAGCCATCCGACGACGATGGCGCGGATCGCGCAGGCGTGGCACTGGGCCGAGCGCCACTAGCCACTAGAATGCCCGGGCCGTGAACCTGCTGCTCGTCACCAACGACTTCCCACCCCGGTCCGGGGGCATCCAGCAGTACTGCCACAACCTCGTGCGCCGACTGCCGGCCGACCGGGTGGTGGTGTACGCCCCGGCCTGGCCGGGCGCGGCGGCGTTCGACGCCGCCCAGCCGTTCCGGGTCGTGCGCCACCCGGGGCGGACGATGCTGCCGACACCCGACGTCCTGCGCCGGACGGTCGCCCTGGCCAGGGAGGTGCGGCCCGACCTGATCTGCTTCGGGGCCGCCTTCCCGCTCGGGCTGCTGGCCGGGCGGATCACCCGGGCCACCGGCGTGCCCTGTGCCGGCTTCACCCACGGGGTCGAGGTCGCCGTCGGGCGGGTCCCGCTGGCGAGCCGGCTGCTGGTCCGGGTGGCCGGTCAGCTGCGGCTGCTCACCGCCGTCAGCCACTGGTCGGCGGCCCGGGTGCGGCGGGCGGTGCGCGGCCGCTGCCCGGTCGAGCTGCTCCCGGCCGGGGTCGACGCCGGCGCCTACCACCCGGCGGTGGACGGGCGGGCGGTGCGTGAGCGCCACCGGCTCGGGTCCGACCCGGTGTGCGTGTGCATCTCCCGGCTGGTGCCCCGCAAGGGCCAGGACCGGCTGATCCAGGCCTGGCCGGAGGTGGTGGCCAAGGTCCCGGAGGCGCGGCTGCTGCTGGTCGGGGGCGGGCCGTACGCGCGCCGGCTGGGCCGGCTGGCCGCGGCCAGCCCGGTGGCCGGCCGCATCCACCTGGCCGGCGAGGTGGCCTGGGAGGAGCTGCCGGCCCACTACGCCGCCGGGGACGTGTTCGCCATGCCGTGCCGGACCCGCTGGCTGGGGCTGGACCTGGAGGCCCTCGGGGTGGTGTTCCTGGAGGCGGCCGCCACCGGGCTGCCGGTGGTGGCCGGGCGCTCGGGCGGCGCCCCCGAGACGGTCGTGGAAGGCGAGACCGGGACGGTGGTCGACGGGCGCCGGCCAGGGCCGGTCGCCGGCGCCGTGGCCGGGCTGCTGGCCGACCCGGACCGGGCCCGGGCCATGGGCGCGGCCGGCCGGCGCCGGGTCGAGGCCGAGTTCGCCTGGGGAGCGGTCGTTGCCCGCCTCGAGCAGCTCCTGGCCGAGGCGGCCGCCGGGGCCGCGCGGTGAGGACCTCGTGGGCGCGGGCGCCGCTGCGGATCAGCTTCGCGGGCGGGGGCACCGACGTGCCGCCGTACCCGCAGACCCACGGCGGAGCGGTCCTGTCGGTCACCATCGACCGCTGCGCCACCGCCGAGCTGCGCCCCCGCCGCGACGGCGACTACCACGTGGAATCCCACGACCTCCGGTCGCGGGCCGCCTTCGCCCCCGACGAGCTCGGCTTCAACGGCCACCTCGACCTGGTCAAGGCGGTCCTGCGCGACCTGGCGGCGCGCCGGCCGGGGCGGGGGCTCGACCTCACCCTGGCCACCGACGCCCCGCCCGGGTCGGGCCTGGGGTCGTCGTCGGCGCTGGTGGTGGCCATGCTGGCCGCGGTCGGGACGGCCACCGGGCGGCGCTGGTCCCCGGCCGAGCTGGCCCGCACCGCCTACCAGGTCGAGCGGATCGACCTCAAGATCGAGGGCGGCATGCAGGACCAGTACGCCGCCGCCTACGGCGGGCTCAACTTCATCGAGTTCGCCGGCGACGACCAGGTCGAGGTCCGCCCGCTGCCGGTGGCGGCCGAGGTCCTGGAGGCGCTGGAGCGCTCGCTGGTGCTCGCCTGGTCGGGGGACAGCCGCACCGACGACGGCATCCTGCGCCGCCAGGTCGACGGGGTCCTGCTCGGCTCCGAGCGCAGCCTGGCCAGCCTGAGCGGGCTCAAGGCGCTGGCCGAGGCGATGCGTGACGCCCTGCTGGCCGGCGACCTGGCCAGCTTCGCCGAGGGCCTGCGCCAGGGCTGGGAGCACAAGCGCCAGCTGGCCGCCGGGATCGCGACCCCGCGGCTGGAGGAGCTGTACGAGGTCGGCCGGGCCGCCGGGGCGGCCGGGGGCAAGGTCCTGGGCGCCGGCGGGGGAGGGTTCATGCTGTTCGCCGGGCCGCCGGAGGGCCAGGCCCGGATGGTGGCCGCCCTGGAGCGGGCCGGCGCCCCCTGCTCCCCGGTCCGCTTCGACCTGCGCGGCGCCCTCGACACCGGCCGGCGAGCCCGGGGGGCGCGATGAGCGACATCGGCGGGTACCTGGCCAGCTCGGCGGCGGTGGCCGCGGCCCTGGCCGAGCGGCCGGGGGTGGCCGCCGTGGAGCGGGCCGCCCGGCTGGTCGCCGACGCCCTGGCCGGCGGCGGCCAGGTGCTGTTCTGCGGCAACGGCGGCAGCGCGGCCGACGCCCAGCACCTGGCGGCAGAGCTGATGGGACGCCTGCAGCTGGAGCGGCCGGCCTACCGGGCGGTCGCCCTCACCACCGACACCTCGGTGCTGACCGCGGTCGGCAACGACTACGGCTACGCCGACGTGTTCGCCCGCCAGGTCGAGGGGCTGGGCCGGCCCGGGGACGTGCTGGTCGCCATCACCACCAGCGGCCGCTCCGAGAACGTCCTGCGGGCGGCGGCCGCCGCCCGGGCCAAGGGCATGCACGTGGTCGCCTTCCTCGGCCCGGCCGCCTCGCCCCTCGACCAGGCGGCCGACCTGGCCCTGCACGTCGACGGCGACATCGCCGGGCTGGTCCAGCAGGGCCACATCACCATCGGCCACGCCCTCTGCGGCTGGGTTGAGCAGCGCCTGGCAGCGCGTTGAGGGCGGGCGCATCCGACGCGGCCCGCGAGAAGGCGGAGCGCCAGCCGAGCCGGCCGGCGGTGTTCCTGGACCGGGACGGCACCCTGGTCGAGGAGGTGCCCTACCTGCACCACCCGGGGCGGGTGGTGCTCCTGCCCGGCGTGGCCGCCCTGGGCGGGCTGGCCGCCGCCGGCTACGCCCTGGTGGTGGTGACCAACCAGGCCGGGGTGGCCCGCGGCCTCTACGACGAGGCGGCCGTGGAGGCCGTCCACCGCCGCCTGGCCGAGCTGCTGGCCGGGATCGGGGTGCGCCTTGACGCCGTCCTGCACTGCCCGCACCACCCGGAGGGGACGGTGCCCGGCTACGCGCGCGCCTGCCGCTGCCGCAAGCCGGGACCGGGGATGCTGGAGGCGGCCGCCGGGCGCCTCGGCCTCGACCTGCCCGCCTCCTGGCTGATCGGCAACCACCCCTCCGACGTCGGCGCGGCCCAGGCCGCCGGGGTGCGGCCGCTGTTCGTGACCACCGGGCAGGCGGCCGGCCGGCCACCGCCCCCAGGCATCGCCGCCGTCCCCGGCCTGGAGGCGGCGGCCCGCGCCGTCCTGGACAGGTCAGGGACACCGCCGGCGGGCATGCAGAAGGCCAGGCCCGCTCCGGCCGTGACGGAGCGGGCCTGGCCAGGGATGCCGGTTGGTCGCGGGCGACCGCGCCCCTGACCGGCACCTCCAGCGGCTGGTCGGACCCCCCCCGGATCCCCCGATACCCCGAGCCGTCCGCTGCTCTCCCTCGTCCCCCTGCCGGTTCCGGCGGGCTCCTCCTGCTGTCTCCGCCGGTACCTCTCTGGAAGACGACCCGAGCGTAGCCCCCGCGACCCGGCGCCGTCGGTGCCCTGGGTCACCGCGCCCCGGTGATCTGCGACACACCAGGCTCAGGTGAGCCGGCGCAGGGCCTCGGGGTTGCGCAGCCGGATGGCGTCGGAGTCGTAGTCGATGAAGCCGCGCTTGCGGAACGCCCCAAGGGCCCGGCTGACGTTCTCGCGGCTGGCCCCGACCATGCCGGCCAGGTCGCGGTGGGTGAGGTGCAGCGAGATCCTGGTGCCGCCCTCGGGGTCGGGCTGGCCGTGGTTGGCGGCCAGGCCGAGCAGGGCCTTGGCCAGGCGGCTCTTGACGTCCAGGGAGAGGAGGTCGTCGATCAGGGCCTCGCGGTCGGCCAGATAGGCCGTCACCTGGCGCAGCAGGGCCGAGGAGGCGGGCGGGTTGGCCTCCAGGAAACCCCAGAACGGGGCCCGGCCGATGGCCCAGGCGGTGGTCGGGGAGGTCGCCCGGGCCCCGGCCGTCCGGCGGCCGTCGTTCAGCAGGGCGAGCTCGCCGATCAGCTGCCCGGCCCGGATGATGGTGTGGACCAGCTCGCCGCCGCCACGGACGGGGGAGACGATCGCCACCTCGCCGGCGGTCAGCACCAGCACGTGGTCGGCCGGTTCGCCCTGGCGCATCAGGAAGCTGCCCACCGGGTAGTCGAACGGGGTCGCCGAGGCGACCACGGCGGCCAGGGCCTCGGGCCGCCCGTGGCGGAAGATCGGGCTCTGGCCGAGCACCTGGAGCAGCGCCGCCTCGTCGGCCTGGGACCGCCGTCGGGTCATCTCCCCATCTCCCCTCCCGTCCGGGAGCCAGCCGGCCCCGGCGCCTCGGCCTCGGCCAGGCGGCGGACCAGGGCGTGGGCGCCCATGGCGGCCGCCTGGTCCCCGGCCCGCTTGGCGGCCGCATCGGCCTCGTCGTCCCGGCCGGCCCGGCGCAGCGCCAGGGCCAGGTCGGCCAGCGAGTGCAGCTGGTCGAGGCGGTGGCCGGTCGCCTCCAGCGCGGCCAGGGACCGCTCCAGCAGGGCCACCGTCCCCGCCGGGTCGCCGGACGCCGCGGCCAGCCTGGCCTCGGTCCGCTGCAGCCGGGCCCGCGAGAAGACGTCGACCTCCTGGAGGACCGCCCAGGCGCGGGCCACCGCCGCCGCCGCCTCGCCCAGGTCGGCGTCGGCCAGGCAGGCCTCGGCCAGGTGCAGCTCGGCCTCGACGTCGGCGGTGCCGTCGGGCTGGGTGGTGAGCTCGATCGCCTCCTGGGCCAGCCGCCGGGCCGACTCCGGCTGGCCCCGGGCGATCGCCACCTGGGCCAGGCCGAGCAGCGACCACAGCCGCTTGCGGGTGAAGCCGACCTCGAGGCTGAGCCGGTTGCCGGCGGCGAAATGGCCCTCGGCGGTGTCCAGGTCGTCCTGGAGCCAGGCGACCTCGCCCAGGGTCACCTGGGCGGCCGCCTCGGCGCTGCGCCGGCCGGCCGAGCGGGCGTCGGCGGCCAGCCCGAGGGCCTCGGCCCGCAGCCGGTCCAGCGGGGTGGCCAGGTACAGGCGCAGCGGCAGCAGGGTGGCCCGCAGCTCGATGACCAGCTTGGCCTGCCCGGCCCGGCGGGCATGGACGAGGGCCTCGTCGAGCAGGCGGCCGGCCCCGGCCAGGTCGCCGGCCAGGTAGGGGACGTGGGCCTTGGCCCGGGTCGCCTGGGCGATCAGGGCCGGGTCGCCGGCCTCGGCCGCCTCGACGATGGCGCGGTCGGCGGCGGCCGCCGACTCGGCGAACTGGCCGAACATGCCGTGCAGGTTGGACAGCTCGGTCCAGGCCCGGGCCCGGACCGCCGGCCGGGAGGAGCCGGTGGCCGGCCCCAGGTCGGCCAGGGCGCCCGGCAGGTCGCCGGTGGCGCCCCGGACCGTGCCCCGCTCCAGGCGCAGCTCGGCCACCTCCTCGGCCCCCGTCCCGGCCAGGCCGGCCAGCCCGAGGGCGTCGTCGAGCATCCGGGCGGCCCCGGCCAGGGCCTCCTGGTCGCGCAGCCGCCGGGCGGCCCGCTGGCAGGCGGCCACGGCGCGGGCGGCCAGCTCCCGGTCCTCGGCCGTCGGGGCCCGCACCTCGCCGGCCAGCCGGACCGCCTGGACCAGGTGGTAGGCGACCACCTCGGGCAGGCTGGGCTCCTCGCCGGGGGCGCCGGCCAGCCAGTCGGCCAGCCGGCGGTGGAGCTCGGACCGGCCGGCCTTGGGCAGGATGCCGTACGCGACGTCCCGGAACAGCGAGTGGTGGAAGGCGAAGCGCTCCTGGCCGCCGGCCAGCCGCTCGGGCAGCCGCTCGATCAGGCCGCTGCGGGTCAGCCGGTCCAGGTCGGCGTCGAGCTCGCCGTCGCCCGGCTGGGCCATGGCGGCCAGGGCGGCGTGCGAGAACCACTTGCCGACCACCGCCGCCCGGCACAGCACCCGCTTGGCCGACGGCGGCAGCCGGTCGAGCCGGGCCGCGACCAGCGCCTGGAGCGAGTCGGGGATTGGCAGCGACGGCTGCCCGGGCGCGGCCGGGCCGGCCTCCCGGAGGGCGATGGCCAGCTCCTTGACGAACAGGGGGTTGCCCTTGGTGGCGTCGAACACCTGCCCGGCCAGGTCGGGCTCTGCCTCGTCGCCGAGCATCGAGACGAGCAGCTCGGCCGCCGGCCGCTCGCCCAGCGGGTCGAGGTCGATCCGCTGGGTCCCGGTCCGGAGCAGCCAGGCCGGCAGGCCGGGGAGCTCGGGCCGGCTGATGCCCAGGTAGGCGAGCTGGCCCTGGGCCCGGCAGCCGTCGGTGACCAGGGTCGAGGCCACCTCCAGCAGGTCGGGGGTGGCCCAGTGCAGGTCCTCCAGGACCACCAGGACCCGCTCCTCCCTGGCCAGCCCGCACAGCACCCCGGCCAGGGCGGCGGCCAGCTCGCGGGTGTTGCCAAGGCCGGGCTGGGTCGCCGGGCCGGGCTCGTCCGGCTCCAGGCCGGCCAGCCGGCACAGGGCCTCGGCGGTGGCCGGGGCGGCCAGCGGGTCCGGCCAGGTGTCGGCCACGAGCCGGCCGATCGAGGCGGTGAGCACCCCGGCCGGCTCGGTGGCGGCCAGCCCGGCGGCCGCGGCCAGCACCTCGCGCACCGGCCAGAAGGGCAGGCTCTGCCAGTCGGGCAGGCAGCGCCCCCACAGGACGTGGACGCGGTCGCCGATCTCGGCCGTGGCCGCCCGGGCCAGGGTCGACTTGCCCACCCCGGCGTCACCCACCAGCAGCACCAGCCGGTTGTGGTGGGCGGCGTGGTCGAGGGCGCCGACCAGCCGCGGCAGGTCGGCCTCGCGGCCGACCATCGGGTCGGTGGCCGGCTCGGCGGGGGAGAGCCCGAGCACCTCCACCACCTCGACCGGCTGGCGCTGGCCGCGGACCTCGAGCAGCGAGGGCTGGCCGACCTCGGCGGTGTCGCGGGCCGCCCGCAGGGTCCTGGCCGACAAGAGTATCTGGTCGGGCTCGGCCGCCTGCTGGATGCGGGCCGCGGTGTGCACCGCCGGGCCGGTCACCCGCAGGTCGCCCGACCCGGCGCCGGCCGCGACCTCGCCGGTGTCCAGGCCGATGCGCAGATGCAGGGGCAGGTCACCGAGGGCGGTCTTGGCCGTCTTGACGATGTCGCGCATGGCCAGGGCGGCCCGCACCCCCCGGGCGGCGTCGTCGTCGTGCCCGGTGGGGAAGCCGAACACGGCGAAGATGGCGTCGCCGATGTACTTCTCGAGCGTCCCGCCGAAGCGGCGGACCTCGGCGGCCAGCCGCCGGAAGGTCTCGGTCAGCAGGTCGCGGGCGGCCTCCGGGTCGAGCGCGGTCACCAGCCGGGTCGAGTCGACCAGGTCGGCGAAGAGCACGGTCACGACCCGGCGCTCCTCGACCCCGCCGAGCAGCCGCTGCCCGCAGGCGGGGCAGAAGCGCGCCTCGGCCGGGGTCTCGACCCCGCAGGCGGGGCAGGTCGTGCCGGCCGAAGCGGCTCGGTGTGGGGTCACGGCCCTCACCTGGGATGTGGCGCCGGGGCGCCGGTGGGCTGCTCTAGGAGTCGGTGCTGTCGCCGTCGTCGTCGGCGTCGGCGTCGTCGTCGTCCTCGTCGACGCGCTCCCAGCGGGGGGCGTCGGTCCCGCTGGCCGGGTTGGCGGCCTCGGTCTTCTCCCAGCGGGGGGCGTCGGTCCCGCTGCCCTCGTCCGGCTCCATGGTGCTCATGGGTCCTCTCCCTCCGGAGGCGCAGATGGGTCGCGCAAGGAGTGTATACGGCGAGGCGCGCCGATTTGACCCCTTACAGCTTGTGCCCGAACTCCGGGGGCAGGCGGTACTCGTCGCCGGCGATCGGGTCGCCCTCGGCGAAGCGGCCCAGCCGGAACGGGTGCAGGTCGACGGTGGTGGCCCGGCCGGTGGTGACCAGCTCGGCCATGCAGGCCCCGACCGCCGGGGACTTCTTGAAGCCGGTGCCTGAGAACCCGCCGGCCACGAACAGCCCGGCCACCCCGGGGGCGGCGTCGAGCACGGCCCGGCTGTCGGCCGAGGTGTCGTAGACGCCGCGGTGGCCGCGGGCGAACGGCGCCCCCGCGAACGCCGGCACCCGCCCGGCCAGCCGCCCGAGGGCCGGGGCGACCACCGCATGGTCGTAGCCCTCGACCTCGCGGTCGATCGCCTCCACCTCGATGTGGTGGCCGGCCTCGACCCCGAGCAGGGACAGCTCGCCCCCGTGGGGCCGGAAGTAGGTGCCGAGCACCGCGTCGATCACCACCGGGTGGCGGCGGGCCTCCCCGGGCCGGCGGAAGAAGGCGATCTGGGAGCGCTCGGGGGTGATGCCCAGCTCGAACCCGGCCGTCCGGGCCAGCGGGTCGACCCAGGGCCCGCAGGCCAGCACCACCGCGTCGGCCCCGACCCGGCCGTCGTCGGTGTCGACCCCGACCACCCGGTCGGAGGCCACGGCCAGCCCGCGCACGGCCACCCCCTGGGCGATCCGCGCCCCAAGGTCGACCGCCCGCGAGGCGAAGGCGAAGGTCGTGGCCACCGGGTCGGCGTACCCCGACCCGGGCTCGACCGCGGCCATCTCCACCCCGGTCAGGTCCAGCTCCGGGTGCTCGGCGGCCAGCACCTCGGGGGCCACCGCCTCGGTGTCGACCCCGACCCGCCGCAGCATGGCCACGTTCCGCTCCAGCCGCGCCCCCTCCCCCGGCCCGACCAGGACCGCCGCCCCGGTGACGGTGAACCCGCACCAGCCCCCGACCCGCTCCCTCCAGTCCTGGAAGTAGCCGAGCCCGGCCAGGGCCATCCGCGCCTCCGGCTCGTTGGTGTAGTGCATCCGCACCAGCGCCCCCGACCGGGCCGTCATCCCCGAGCACACCGTGCCCCGCTCCAGCACGAGCACGTCCACCCCCCGCTCGGCCAGATGGAAGGCGATCGAGCACCCCATCACCCCGCCCCCGACAATCACGACCGTCGCCCCGCTAGCCATGGTGTAAGTGTCGCGCATCACCGAGACCATGGCACAGGCGCTCTTGGGGGGCCGTGGGGGGAGCGAGCTCCCCCCACATGGATCGGGGGCTGCGGTAGTTCTCCCCTCGCTAGCATGGGGCAATGCGGATAGGAGTGGTCTCCGACATCCACGGCGCCGCCGAGGCGCTGGCCCGTGAGGCTGCCGGGGCGGACGCGCTGCTGGTCTGTGGCGACCTGGTCAACCTGATCGACTACCGGACGATGCAGGGGATCGCGGCCGAGGTGTTCGGGCCGGAGGTGACGGCCGACTTCGTGCGGCTGCGGACGGCGGGGCGGTTCGACGAGGCCGGGCTGGTGCTGCGGGGCGCGTCCGAGGGGCGCGAGGAGGAGATCCGCGACCGGGTGCGGGTGGCCGTGCGGGCCCAGTACGAGGCGGTGTTCGCCGCCTTTCCCGAGCCCACCTACCTGACCCATGGGAACGTGGACCGGCCCGAGCAGTTCCAGGACCTGCTCCGGCCCGGGGTCCGCCACCTGGACGGGGAGACGGTGGAGGTGGACGGGCTGCGGGTCGGGTTCGTGGGCGGGGGGCTGCCCCGGGGGAGCCGGCCCCACCTGTCGGAGTGCACCCACGAGGAGTTCGCGGCCAAGGTGGCCGCGCTCGGCCCGGTCGACGTGCTCTGCTCGCACATGCCCCCGGCCGTCGACGACCTCCGCTTCGACGTGGTCGCCGGCCGGCCCGAGCCGGGCAGCCAGGCCCTGCTCGACTACGTGGAGGAGCACCAGCCCGACTACCTGTACTTCGGCCACGTCCACCAGCCGCGGCGCAGCCGCCTCCGGGTCGGGCGGACCTGGCTGGTCAACGTCGGCTACTTCCGGGCCACCGGGCGGATGCTGGAGCACCCGGCCTGAGGGCGTACTAGCATCCGGGCATGGCCGAGCACGCCGAAGGGTCCACCGAGGTCTTCGCCAGCCCCGCCGAGGTGATGGCGGTGGTGGCCGACTTCGACGCCTACCCGGACTGGGTCGGGAACCTGGAGGAGGTCGAGGTCCTGGCCCGCGACCGCCGGGGGCGGGGGACCAGGGTCGCCTTCCGGCTCCGGACCCCGATGGGGGACCAGGCCTACACCCTGGCCTACCGCTACCAGCCCAGGGACGCCGGCGTGACCTGGACCTATGTCGAGGGGACGCTGGACGACCTGGCCGGCTCGTATGCCCTGGAGCCGACCGCCGACGGGACCACCCAGGTCACCTACCGGCTGGAGGTCGCCCTCGGGGTGCCCCTGCCCGGGCTGGTCAAGCGGCAGGCGGCCAAGCAGATCGTGCGCTCGGCCCTGAGCGACCTGAAGCGCCGCGTGGAGTCCATGTAGGCTGCCAGCACCGTGCGCATCCTCCTGTTCACCGGCAAGGGCGGCGTCGGCAAGACCACCGTGGCCGCGGCCACCGCGGCCCAGGCCGCGGCCCGAGGGCACCGGACCCTGGTGATGTCCACCGACCCGGCCCACTCCCTGGCCGACTCCTTCGACGTCGAGCTCGGGGCCGAGCCGCGCCAGGTCGCCGAGCGGCTCTGGGCCGAGCAGATCGACAGCCAGGCCCGGCTGGAGGCCAACTGGCGCGAGATCCAGGAGTACGTGGTCAACCTGCTCAACTGGGGCGGGGTCGACGCCGTCGAGGCCGAGGAGCTGTCGGTCATCCCCGGCCTGGACGAGCTGTTCAGCCTGATCGACATCAACCGCTACCATCAGGCCGGCGATTACGACCTGCTGGTCGTCGACTGCGCCCCGACGGCCGAGACGCTGCGGCTGCTGTCGCTGCCCGAGGCCCTGGGCTGGTACATCGACCGGCTGTTCCCGTCCTCGCGCCGGATCGCCACCGTGGCCCGGCCGCTGCTGGGCCGGCTCGGCAACCTGCCCCCGATCGCCTCCGACGCCGTGTTCGGGGCCGTGGAGCGGCTGTACCGGAACCTGGAGCGGGTCCGGGTGCTGCTGGCCGAGCCCGAGACCTCGACCGTCCGGCTGGTCCTCAACCCCGAGAAGATGGTGGTCGCCGAGGCCAGGCGCACCTACACCTACCTGTCGCTGTTCGGCTACCGGGTGGACGCGGTGGTGGTCAACCGGCTGCTGCCCGACGACGTCACCGACCCCTACTTCGGCAAGTGGAAGGAGATCCAGGCCGACCACTTCCGCACCATCACCGAGTCGTTCGCGCCCCTGCCCATCCTCACCTGCCGGCTGTTCGACGACGAGATGGTCGGGCTGGACCGGCTCTCGGAGGTGGCCGCCGAGGTGTACGGCTCCCGCGACCCGGCCGGCGTCCTGGCCGAGTCGCGGCCGCTGCGGGTGTCCAAGCAGCGCGGCGGCGGCTACGCCCTGCGCATGGACCTGCCGTTCGCCGAGCGGGGCGACCTGGACGTCCACCGCAAGGGCGACGAGCTGCTGATCAAGGTCGGGGGCTACAAGCGCAACGTGCTCCTGCCCCAGGCCCTGCAGCCGCTGGAGATCTCCGCGGCCAACCTCCGAGGTGGCACCCTGGTGGTGCGCTTCGACGCCCGCGAGGGGCCGTCCGCCGGAGCCAGGGGGGCCTGATGCGACCAGAGATGGGAGAAGCGCCGATGGCCCACGACGACGCCGGATCGGCCGGCCAGGCCTCCGAGTGCCAGTTCTGCCCCTTCTGCGCCGGGCTGGCGGCGCTGCGCCAGGCCCGGCCGGAGGCGGTCGAGCATCTCGTCAAGGCCGGCGCCGAGCTGCTGCTGGCGGCCAGGGCGCTGCTCGACGGGGCCGCCGAGCCGGCCGGCCCACCCGCCCCGGGCCGCCGCCGTCCCCGTCCCCGCCCGGCCGGCCGCGGGGACGCGTCGGGCAACGGGCTCCAGCGGATCGACATCGGCTAGCCGGTGGCCGCCTCCGCCGGAGCCGAGCCCCACGCCGTCGGTCTCGACATCGGCGGGACCAAGATCGCCGGGGGCGTGGTCACCGAGAGCGGGAGGGTCCTCGACCGGACCAGGGTCCCGACCCCGCCCGACGACCAGGCGGCCACCCTGGCCGCGCTGCTCGCGCTGGTGGACGAGCTGTGGGCCCGCAACCCCGGAGTGGAGGCGATCGGGCTCGGGGCGGCCGGGCTGGTCGAGCGGCCGGGAGGCAACGCCCGCTGGGCCCCCCACAACACCTACCGCCGCATGGAGCTGCGCCGCCTCCTGCACGAGCGGACCGGCCTGCCGACCAGCGTCGACAACGACGCCAACGCCGCCGCCTGGGCCGAGTCCCGGTTCGGGGCCGGGGCCGCCAGCGGCGACCTGGTGCTGGTCACCGTCGGGACCGGGATCGGGGGCGGGCTGGTGCTGGACGGCGGCATCTACCACGGCGAGCACGGCTTCGCGGGCGAGCTCGGCCACCTGATCGTCGACCCCGAGGGCGACCGCTGCGCCTGCGGCAACCGCGGCTGCCTGGAGGCGATGGCCTCCGGCTCGACCCTGGGCCGGCTGGGCCGGGAGGCGGCGGCCGGCGACCCGGCCGGGCGCCTGGCCACCCTGGCCGCGCTGGACGGCGGGCCGGTCACCGGCGAGGTCGTGTTCGCCGCGGCCAGCGAGGGCGACAAGGTCGCCCTCGCCTTGTTCGAGCGGATCGGGCACTGGCTGGGGGTGGGCATCGCCTCGCTGGTGACCATCTTCGACCCCGACCTGGTGGTGGTCGGCGGCGGGGTCGCCGCCACCGGCGAGCTGCTGCTGGCCCCGGCCCGGGCCAGCTTCGAGCGCTACGTCCACGCCCGCGACCACCGCGACCTCCCCCCGGTGGTCCCGGCCCGCCTCGGCGCCGACGCCGGCCTGGTCGGCGCGGCCACCCTGGCCCTGGCCCGCCACTGATGGGGCTGTGGATGCCGCCGAGCGGCGCTGAGGTGGTCGAGGTAGCCTCCCCCACCGGGGGGCCCGGCAGCGGCGGGTCCGGGTGAGCGCCGCGGTGGGGTCGGGGTTGCCGCTGCTGGCGGTGACCCTGCCGCAGTTCTCGGAGCGGCCGAGGCCGGCCCTGGAGGCCGCGATCGACGCCCGGCGGCTCGGGTTCGCCGGGGCGTTCGTGTTCGACCACCTGTGGCCCCTCGGCACCGAGGGCCTGACCAGGCCCGCCCTGGAGTGCTGGACGTTGCTGGCCGCGGTGGCCGCGGCCACCGGTGGCCCGGAGGGGTCCGGGGAACCCCGGAGGGGTGCCCCGGAGA
>OBLS010000309.1_pt1 | contig 16679 bp, 17 predicted proteins | sample 1519901 | NCBI WGS metagenome assembly OBLS01 (sample SAMEA3113585, study PRJEB22503) | soil metagenome | reverse complement strand
GTCGTCTTCAACGTATAGCGAAGTGGCTGACTCACGGACCCCCGCCTTCCCTGCCGCTGGTTGACGCCATTCGACCTGCGCACACTGCCTACGAGTATGACCGGCGGCCCCTGATCCCGCTACAGCGGGCCAGCCCGGGAGGACCACCCCTGGCCGGGCGTGGGGGACAGGCCCTAGACTGCCAAGCCTGACCACCCTAGGAGGTTCCCCAGCCCGTGCCCGGCCTCGCGGTCATCGCCCACACCGTCTGGGGGGCAGCCGGGCCGAGCCTCCACGACCCACGCAACCGCCTCGGTGACGGTCTCGGCCGCCGCCTCGACCTGGCCGTGGCCATCACTGTCTGGGGGGCGGCCGGGCCGAGCCTCCACGACCCGCGCAACCGCCTCGGCGACGCCCTCGGCCGCCGCCTCGACCTGGCCGTGGCCATCGAGAGCGGCCGCATCACCGCCGTGGTCCCGGCGGCCGAGGTCGCCGCCCTCGGGGCCGACCGGGTGGTCGACCTGGGCGACGCCACCCTGATGCCCGGGTTCGTGGACGCCCACGTCCACCTGTCGGCCACCGGCCTGGCCGGCCACGGCGCCGACCTGCGCCAGGCCCGCTCGGTGGCCGAGCTGCTGGAACGGGTCCGGGCGGCCGCGGCCCGGGCGCCCGCGGAGGGGCTGCTCTGGGGCGACGGCTACGACGAGACCCGCTTCGACACCCCCGAGCTGCCGTCGCCGGCCGAGCTGGCCGACGCCGCCGGCGGCCGCCCGGTCTACCTGTCGCGGGTCGACGGCCACCAGGGCCTGGCCACCATGGAGGTGCTGGGCGACTCGGGGGCGCTGGCCGCGACCGGCTGCGACCGGGATGCGGCCGGGACCCCGACGGGGGTGACCAGAGGCGACGCCAACCACCTGGCCAGGCGGTTCGCCCTCGAGACCCTGCCCGCGGCCACCCTGCTGGCCGCCCAGGACGCCGCCCTGTGCCAGGCCGCCCGGCGCGGGGTGGCCTGCGTCCACGAGATGGGCGGGCCCGACATCGCCGGCCGGCGCGACTTCGAGCTGCTGCTGGACCGGGTCGAGACCCTGCCCATCGAGGTGGTCGGCTACTGGGGCGACCTCGACCTCGACTACGTGGAGGAGCGCAAGCTGGCCCAGGTCGGCGGCGACCTGTTCCTGGACGGGTCGCTCGGCTCCCACACCGCCGCCCTCTCCACCCCGTATGAGGACCGGCCCGAGACCTCCGGGGTGCTGTACCACGACGACGACGAGCTGACCGAGCTGTACGTGCGGGCCAGCCAGGCCGGGGTCCAGGTGGGCGTCCACGCCATCGGCGACGTGGCCATCGGCCAGGCCCTGCGCTGCGCCCGCCGGGCCATGAAGGCGGTCGGGCCGACCGCCTTCCGGGGCTGCCGGCACCGGATCGAGCACGTCGAGCTGCTCGGCGCCGACGGGGCCGACCGGATGGCCGAGCTGGGCCTGGCGGCCAGCGTGCAGCCGGCCTTCGACGCCGCCTGGGGCGGGCCCGACGGCATGTACGCCCGCCGCCTCGGCCCGCGCCGGGCCAAGAGCATGAACCCGTTCGCCGACCTGTGGCGGCGGGGGGTCCCGACCGGCGGCTCCTCCGACGCCCACGTCACCCCCCTCGACCCCTGGCACGGGGTGGCCTCGGCCGTCCACCACCACCGGCCCAGCCAGCGCCTCGGGCTCCCGGTGGCCCTGGAGGTGTTCACCCTCGGGGGCCGGGTCCTGGCCCGCCAGGAGCGGATCAGCGGCACCATCGAGCCCGGCCAGCGGGCCGACCTGACCGCCTTCGGTGGCGACGTGCTGGTCGCCGACCCGGCCGAGCTGGAAGGCGGCGAGGCGATCTTCACCATGGTCGCCGGCCGCCTGGCCCACGGCCCCGACGAGCTCCACCTGCCGGCCGCCCGGAGCTTCGGCGGCTGGACCTGAGCGGCGCCCGAACCCCCAGGTAGACTCGTCCCCGAACCACACCAGCACGGCCGAAGCCTTCCACCGAAGGGAGCCCCCATGGCCAACTTCCGCGTCACCTACGCCACCCTCTCGGCCGACAACGAGGAGCTCCACGCCGCCTTCGAGGAGGGTGTGAAGACGGCCAGGGCCTGGATCGGCGAGACCATCCCGACGGTGGTCGACGGCGAGGCCCGCACCGACGGCGAGCCGTTCACCCTGCACAGCCCCAACGACGCCAAGCTGGAGCTGGCGACCGTCCACTCGGCCACCGAGCGCGACGTCGACGACGCCGTCACCGCCGCCCAGGCGGCCTTCGGTGCCTGGTCGGCCACGCCCTGGAAGGAGCGGGTGGCCCTGCTCCGCCGGGCCGCCGACCTGATCAGCGAGCGCTCCAACGAGCTGGCCGCCCTGATGGCCATGGAGGTCGGCAAGAACCGGCTGGAGGCCCTGGGCGACGTCGAGGAGTCGGCCGACCTGATCCGCTACTACTGCCAGCAGCTGGACGACAACGACGGCTTCGCCCGCAAGATGGGCCAGCTGTCGGCCAACGAGCACACCCGCTCGGTGCTCAAGCCGTACGGGGTGTGGGCGGTCATCAGCCCGTTCAACTTCCCCATGGCCCTGGCCGCCGGGCCGGCCGGGGGCGCCCTGGTCGCCGGCAACACCGTCGTCCTCAAGCCGTCCCCCCAGGGCTCGTTCACCGGCTACAAGCTGTACGAGTGCCTGCGCGACGCCGGCCTGCCCGCGGGCGTGTTCCACTTCCTGCCCGGCGGGGACGAGGTCGGCAAGCTGGTGGTGGCCTCCGACGGCGTCGACGGCATCACCTTCACCGGCAGCTACGCCGTCGGCATGAAGATCTACAAGGAGTTCTCCAAGGGCGTGCCCCGCCCGGCGGTGTGCGAGATGGGCGGCAAGAACCCGGCCATCGTCTCGGCCAAGGCCGACCTCGACCTGGCCGCCGAGGGCGTGCTCCGCTCGGCCTTCGGCTTCTCCGGGCAGAAGTGCTCGGCCTGCTCGCGGGTGTACGTGGAGCGGTCGGTGGCCGGGGAGTTCACCGGCCGCCTGGCCGACCGGGCGGCCCAGCTGCGGGTCGGCGATCCCCTGGACCGCGAGACCTACATGGGCCCGGTGATCGACGACGAGGCCGTCGACCGGTTCAAGGACGCGGTCAAGGAGGCCCGCAAGGAGGGCCGGGTCCTGGCCGGCGGCGAGGTCCTCAAGGACGACAACCTGCCCAAGGGCAACTACGTCGCCCCGACCGTGGTCGGCGACCTGCCCCCCGGCCACCGGCTGTTCAAGGACGAGCTGTTCGTGCCGTTCGTGGCCGTGGCCCCGGTCGACTCCCTTGACGAGGCCCTGGAGCTGGCCAACGACACCGAGTACGGCCTCACGGCCGGCTTCTACTCGGCCGACCAGGCCGAGGTCGACCAGTTCCTGGACCGGATCGAGGCCGGGGTCGTCTACGTCAACCGCAAGGCCGGGGCCACCACCGGGGCCTGGCCGGGCGTGCAGCCGTTCGGCGGCTGGAAGGGGTCGGGCAGCTCCGGCAAGGCCGGCGGCGGCCTCTACTACGTCCAGCAGTTCATGCGCGAGCAGTCCCAGACGGTGATCAGTTGACCGGAGGGGTCCGGGGAACCCCAAGGGGGTGCCCCGGTGGATAGGTGGTTGGCCCCCGGCCGGCCGGTGCCTGATCTCAGGACCGAGGTGCCGGGGCCGGAGGGCCGGCGGGTGCTGGAACGGGACGCGGCCGTGACCAGCCCGTCGCTGCCCCGGGCCTACCCGATGGTGCCCCGCCGGGGGAGCGGGGCCCTGCTCGAGGACGTCGACGGCAACCTGTTCCTCGACTTCAACGCCGGCATCGCCGTCTGCTCGACCGGCCACGCCCACCCCCGGGTGGTCGAGGCGGTCGGCCGCCAGGCCGCCGACCTGCTCCACTACTCGGCCAGCGACTTCTACCTGCCCGTCTACTCCGAGTACGCCAAGGCCCTGGCCGCGACCGCGCCCATGGCCGGGCCGGTGCGGGCCTTCCTGACCAACTCGGGGACCGAGGCCGTCGAGGGGGCGCTCAAGCTGGCCCGGGCGGCCACCGGGCGCCAGTACGCGATCAGCTTCTACGGCGCCTTCCACGGCCGCAGCTACGGCTCGGTCAGCCTCACCGCCTCCAAGGCCAAGTACCACGCCGGGTTCGGGCCGCTGCTCCCGGGGGTGCTGCACGCCCCCTACGGCTACTGCCACCGCTGCCCGCTCAACCTCAGCTTCCCCGACTGCGGCCACGCCACCGTCGACTGGCTCACCGACACCCTGTTCCGCTACGAGGTCGACCCGGGCGAGGTCGCGGCCGTGTTCGTCGAGCCGATCCAGGGCGAGGGCGGCTACATCACCCCGCCGCCCGGCTGGCTGGAGAAGCTCAAGGCCGTCTGCGAGCGCCACGGCATCCTGTTCGTGGCCGACGAGGTCCAGTCGGGCATGGGCAGGACCGGGAGGATGTGGGCGATCGAGCACACCGGGGTCGAGCCGGACGTGCTGATCGCGGCCAAGGGGATCGCCTCGGGCCTGCCCCTGGGCGCGTTCATGGCCCGCGACGAGCTGTGGCGCTGGCCCAAGGGCGCCCACGGCTCCACCTACGGCGGCAGCCCCGTGCCCTGCGCGGCCGGCCTGGCCACCCTGGAGGTCCTCCGCGACGAGGAGTTGCTGGCCAACGCCACCGCCCAGGGCGAGCTGCTGCTGGAGGGGCTGTCGCGGCTGCGGCGCCGCTTCGCCTGGCTGGTCGAGGACGTCCGCGGGGTCGGGCTGATGCTCGGGGTCGAGTTCCCGACCGGGAGGCTGGCCGAGGAGGTCCAGCTGGCCTGCTTCCGCCGCGGCCTGCTGGTCCTGGAGGCGGGCGAGAGCGCCGTGCGGCTGTCGCCGCCCCTGGTCGTCACCGCCGACCAGTGCCGCACCGCCCTGCGCCTGTTCACCGAGGCCGTCGAGGAGGTCGCCGTCTCCTTCCCGTCGCCCGACCCGGCCGTCCCGGCCGCCGAGGTGGTCGGTGGCTGAGGACAAGGTCGCGACCATGCGCGACGCCGTCGCCGAGCTCGTCCGCGACGGCGACACCCTGGCCATCGAGGGCTTCACCCACCTGATCTCGTTCGCCGCCGGCCACGAGGTGATCCGCCAGCGCCGGCGCGACCTGACCCTGTGCCGGCTCACCCCCGACGTCGTCTACGACCAGATGATCGGGGCCGGCGTGGCCCGCAAGCTCGTGTTCTCGTGGATGGGCAACCCGGGGGTGGGGTCGCTGCACGCCATCCGGCGGCGGGTCGAGCACCACGACCCGGCCCCCCTGGAGCTGGAGGAGTACAGCCACTTCGGGATGGTCGGGCGCTACGCCGCCGGCGCGGCCAACCTGCCGTTCTGGCCGCTGCGGTCCTACTTCGAGACCGACCTGCCCAAGGTCAACCCCAACATCCGCCCGGTCACCTCCCCGTTCGGGGGCGAGCCGGTGTTCGCCGTGCCGCCGCTCCGCCCCGACGTGGCCGTGGTCCACGCCCAGCGGGCCGACGCCGCCGGCAACACCCAGATCTGGGGGCTGACCGGCTGCCAGAAGGAGGCGGCCTTCGCGGCCAGCCGGGTCATCGTGGTCGTCGAGGAGCTGGTGGCCTCCGAGGTCGTCCGGGCCGACCCCAACCGGACCCTGATCCCCGGCATCAAGGTGGACGCGGTGGTGGTCTGCCCGCGCGGCGCCCACCCCTCCTACGCCCAGGGCTACTACGACCGCGACAACCGCTTCTACCTGGACTGGGACCGGATCAGCCGCGACCCGGACGCCCTGCAGGGGTGGCTGGACGAGTGGGTCCACGGCACCGCCAGCCACGAGGAGTACGTGGAGAAGCTGGGCGCCGAGCGCTGGGCCGAGCTCACCCCGGCCCCGGCGCTGTCGGGGTCGGTCGACTACGGGGACTACCGATGAGCCGGTGGTCCAAGAGCGAGATGCTGGTGGTCGCCGGGGCGCGGGCCCTGGAGGGCCGGCGGGTCTGCTTCGTCGGCATCGGCCTGCCCAACATCGCCGTCGCCCTGGCCCAGCGGACGGTCGCGCCCGACATCGAGCTGATCTACGAGTCGGGGGTGTACGGGGCCCGGCCGGCCCGGCTGCCCCTGTCGATCGGCGACCCCTGCCTGGTCACCGGGGCGACCGCCGCCATGAGCATGGTCGAGCTGTTCAGCCACTACCTGCAGGGGGGGCTGGTCGACGTCGGCTTCCTGGGCGCCGCCCAGCTGGACCGGTACGGCAACATCAACACCACCGTGATCGGCGACTACGAGCGGCCCAAGGTGCGCCTGCCCGGGTCCGGCGGGGCCTGCGAGATCGCCATCAACGCCCGCGAGGTGTTCGTGCTCATGCGCCAGTCGGCCCGCTCGTTCGTGGAGCGGATCGACTTCCGGACCAGCCCCGGCAACCTCGGCGGGGCCGCCCTGCGGGCCGCCCAGGGCTGGCAGGGCCTGGGCCCGTCGGTGGTCGTCACCGACCTGGGCCGCTACGGCTTCGACCCCGACACCGGCGAGATGATCCTGCTGGCCGTCCACCCCGGGGCCGAGGTCGAGGACGCCAAGGCGGCCACCGGCTGGGACCTCAAGGTCGCCGACGACCTCCAGGTCACCCCCGACCCGACCGACACCGAGCTGCGCCTGATCCGCGAGGAGCTGGATCCGGACGGGGTGTACGTCAAGGGATGAGCCACGTCTTCCACCGGGGGAGCGGGCTGCCGACGGTGGCCAGGGCTTCGGGGTGCGAGCTGTGGGACACCGAAGGGCGGCGGTACCTGGACGGGGCCGGCGGGGCGATCGTGGTCGGGATCGGGCACGGGGACGCCTCGGTGGCCGCGGCCATCGCCGAGCAGCTGGGGCGGGTCGCCTACGCCCACGGGACCATGTTCGCCTCCGAGCAGCGGCGGGGCGGTGGTGGTCGGGATCGGCCACGGCGACCACACGGTGGCCGCGGCCATCGCCACCCAGGCGGCCCGGGTCGCCTACGCCCACGGCACCATGTTCGCCTCCGAGCAGCTGGAGGCCTACGCCGACGAGCTGGCCCCGCTGCTGCCCCTGGACGACCCGCGGGTCTACCCGGTGTCGGGGGGCAGCGAGGCGGTCGAGACCGCCCTCAAGATGGCCCGCGCCTACCACCTGGCCCGGGGCGAGGACCGCTGGCGGGTGATCGGCCGCCAGGGCAGCTACCACGGCAACACCAGGGGGGCCCTGGACGTCGGCGGCCGCGGGCCGCTGCGCCGCCCGTATCTGCCCTGGCTCGGCCTGGCCGGCCACACCCTGGCCGCCTACGAGTACCGCTGCCCGTTCCCCGGCACCCACCCGGCCGGCTGCGGGGCCCGCTACGCCGAGGCCCTGGAGCGGGAGATCCTGGCCTCGCCCCCGGGCACGGTGGCCGCCTTCGTGGCCGAGCCGGTCGCCGGGGCCGGCCTGGGGGCGGCCGTCCCCCCCGACGACTACTGGCCGGCGGTGACCGAGGTCTGCCGCCGCCACGGGGTGCTGCTGATCGCCGACGAGGTCATGACCGGGTTCGGGCGGACCGGCCGCTGGTTCGCCAGCGACCACTGGGCCGTCCGGCCCGACATCCTGGTCCTGGCCAAGGGGGCCGCCTCCGGCTACTGGCCGCTGGGGCTGGCCGTGGCCTCGGGGGCGGTGCACGACACCATCGGCTCGGGCGGCTTCACCCACGGCCTCACCTACTCCCACCATGTGGTCGGGGCCGCCGCCGGCCGGGCCGTCCTCCGGGTCCTGCGCGAGCGCCACCTGGTCGAGGCGGCCGAGACCCAGGGCAAGCGCCTCCGGGCCGGCCTGGAGGCCCGCCTCGGCGGCCACCCGGCCGCCGGCGACATCCGCGGCCTCGGCCTGATGCTGGCCGTCGAGCTGGTCGCCGACCGGACCACCCGGGCCCCGTTCCCGCGCCCCCGCCGGGTCGCCGAGCACGCCGTGGCCGCCGCCCGCGACCGCGGCCTGCTGCTCTACTCGTCCACCGGCGGCGCCGACGGCACCGACGGCGACCTGGTCATGCTCGGCCCACCCCTGGTCGTCACCGACGCCGAGGTGGACGAGATGGTCGAGCTCACCGCCCAGGCCGTGGAAGCCGCCACCGCGAGCTAGGGGGAGGGCGGCTGTGCCTGCGCGGCTTCCCTGACAGCGCCACACCTGGCGGCACCTCCTGCCCGCGCTGGCCGGGGCGGGTTCCACGCGGTCGCGCCGTTCCTGCGCGGCGATGCGCCGACCGCGGTCCCTGACGACGGTCGCTAGAGGAGGTCAACCGGCACATCCTCTCCTGGATCACCGGCTAGGAGGACAGCGCACCGGTCCCGGATCTTCCGGGAGCAGGGGGTCCTGCACTTGTGGGACCATGACCCTGCCGGGGGTGGGACCAGCGGCGAGGGAGCGCGTGGGGCAGGACGGCTCAGGCGGGGGACGGGGACGGCGGGGACCGCTGCCGACCGTGGTCGCGGTCGTCCTGGTGGCCCTGGTGGCGGTGGGGAGCCTGCGGGGGCCGCTGGGGAGTGGGCGGGGGCGGCCCAGCTACCCGGCCGACCTGATCGACAGCCTGCTGCTGCTGCTGTTCCTGGCCATGGTGGCGACCGCGGTACTGGCGGCGGTCTCGCTCTGGCCGGGCCGGAACCTGGCCCGGGGGCGGCGCCGGGGCGGTGGCAGCTGGAACCTGATCCTGCCGATGGCCGCCGTGCTGCTGCTGTGGCTGTTCCGGGACCTGCTCGGGCTGGGCGGCGACGACCGCGACCAGGTCCCGACCACCACCATCCCCGCGGTCACCACCCTGGAGGCGCCGGGCGGCCCGACGCCCGAGTCGGGGGTGGTGCCGCTGATCGTGGCCGGGGTGGCCCTGGCGGCCATGATCGCGATCGTGGTCGCCCAGCTGGTCGCCGACCGGCGCCGGCGGCGCCCGCCCAAGACCCCGGCCGAGCGGCTGGTCGAGCTGCTCGACGACACCCTGGAGGACCTGGAGCGCGAGCCCGACCCGCGCCGGGCGGTGATCGGCGCCTGGGCCCGCATGGAGGCCGGCCTGGCCGCCGCCGGCCTGCCCCGGCACCCGTCCGAGGCCCCGTTCGAGTACGCGGCCCGGGTGCTGGAGAGCGCCCTGGCCCGGCCCGACTCGGTGCACCGGCTCACCGGGCTGTTCGAGCGGGCCAAGTTCAGCCACCACACCATCGGCCAGGCCGACCGCGACCAGGCCATCGCCGCCCTGCGGGCCGTCCGCCAGGAGCTGGCCGAGGCGGTCGAGCGGGCCGCCCAGGCCGAGGCGGCGGCCAAGGCCAGGGCGGCCGGCGACCCGACGGCCGGGGTCCCGGGCGTGGACGACCCGACCGCCCAGGTCCCGGCGGAGGGCCAGCCGGTCACCTACCGGGGGGACGGCCGATGATCGGGGCGGTCGTGCGGGCGGTGATGGTGGCCATCATCGCCACCATCAGCCTGGCCGCGCTGCTCCAGCTCGCCCCCACCCAGCGGCCCTTCGTGCTGGCCGTCTACCTGCTCATCATGGGCGGGTTGGCCACCCACCTGCTGGTCACCTGGCTGCGGCTGACCTACCCGCCGCCGCCGGCCTCCCCGTTCGACACCGCCCTGGCCGCCCGGCCGGCCCCGGCCAGGCCGCCGGCCGAGCTGGACCGCCTGGCCCGGCTGCTCTCCCTGTCCAGCGCCAGCGCCCTCCACGCCCACACCCGGCTCCGCTCCGAGCTGCGGCCGGTCGCCGCCGACCGGCTGCGCTGGTCGCTGGCCGTCGACCTGGACCGCGACCCCGAGGCCGCCCGGGCGGCCCTTGGCGAGCCCGGGTGGGCGCTGCTCACCCGCGACCAGCGCGACCTGCCCGACCGGGAGGCGGCCGGCCCGCCCCCGGCCGCCCTGGGCGAGCTGATCACCAACCTGGAGCGGATCGGGGCATCCGATCGGGAGGGACGGCCATGACCGAGCTCGACCAGCTGCGCCAGCTCGCCGGCCGGGTCCTTGACGAGGTCGAGCGGGCCGTGGTCGGCAAGCGGGGCCCGCTCGAGCTGGTCCTGCTCGGGCTGCTGGCCGACGGGCACGTGCTCCTGGACGACTACCCCGGGCTGGCCAAGACCCTCATCGCCCGGTCCTTTGCGCAAGTCACGTCGCTGCGCTTCGCCCGGGTCCAGTTCACCCCCGACCTGATGCCGTCGGACGTGACCGGCTCCTCGATCTACAACCAGCGCTCGGGCGACTTCGAGTTCCGGCCCGGCCCGGTGTTCACCAACCTGCTGCTGGGCGACGAGATCAACCGGTCGCCGCCCAAGACCCAGGCCGCCCTGCTGGAGGCGATGCAGGAGCGGCAGGTGACGATCGACGGCGTGACCAGGTCCCTGGAGCGGCCGTTCCTGGTCGTGGCCACCCAGAACCCGATCGAGTTCGAGGGCACCTACCCGCTGCCCGAGGCCCAGCTCGACCGGTTCCTGCTGCGCCTGTCGGTCGGCTACCCGTCGGCCGAGGCCGAGTGGCGGATGCTGGAGCGCCGCCTGGAACGGGCCACCGACGAGGTCGAGCTGGCCCAGGTGGCCACCCCGGCCGACGTGCTGGCCATGCAGCGGGCGATCGAGCAGGTGCATGTGGCCTCCAGCGTCGGCCGCTACATCGTCGAGCTGGTCTCGGCGACCCGGGCCAGCCCCCGGGTCCAGGTCGGCTCCAGCCCCCGGGGCAGCCTGGCCCTGATGAAGGTGGCCAGGGCCAAGGCCGCCCTGGCCGGCCGCGACTTCGTCACCCCCGAGGACGTCAAGGCGGTGGCCGTCCCCACCCTGGCCCACCGGCTGATCCTGCGGCCCGAGCTGTGGGTCCGCCGGGTCCGGACCGAGGACGTGGTCGCCGAGCTGCTCGAGCAGGTCCCGACCCCGCCCCCGGAGGCCGAGCCGGCCCCCCTCCGCGCCCGCCAGGGCGGCTGACGGGGCCGCGCGGTGACCCGCCGCCCCAGCGCCAAGATCGCCGCCTACGTCGGGGTGGCCGCCCTGGCCCTGCTGGCCGGGCTGGCCCTGGGCCGGCCCGAGCTGGTGGCGGTCGCGGCCCCCCTGGCCGTGCTGGTGGTGGCCGGCCTGGCCGGCGCCCGCGACCCGGAGCTGGGCGCCGAGGTCACCGTCGACCGGGAACGGGCCCTGGTCGACGACCAGGTCACCGTGACCCTGGCCCTGCGGGCCGGCACCCGGGTCGAGCGGCTGGAGGTGCTGCTGGTCGTCCCCCCGGGCATGGACGGGCCCGACGGCGCCTCCCGGACCTGGGCCGCCGCCGTCGCCCTGGCCGCCGGGGAGGAGCGGGCCCTGGCCGTCCAGCTCACCTGCCGCCGCTGGGGCGCCTACTGGCTCGGCGACGTCCACCTGCGGGCCCATGACCGGTTCCGGCTGTTCACCTGGGAGCGCCACCTGGACCGCCACGCCCCCCTCAAGGTGTTCCCCGTCCCCGAGACCCTGCGCTCGCTGGTCCGCCCGGCCGAGACCCTGGTCTCCACCGGCAGCCACGTCGCCCCCCAGCGGGGCGACGGCATCGAGTTCGCCGACCTCCGGCCGTTCCTGCCCGGCGACCGGCCCCGCTCGATCAACTGGCGGGCCACGGCCCGCCGCGGCGGCCTGATGGTCAACCAGCGCCACCCCGAGCGGGCCACCGACGTGGTCCTGTTCCTGGACAGCTTCCTGGACGTCCGCGGGCCCACCGGCAGCACCCTCGACCGGGCCGTTGGCGCGGCCGCCTCGCTGGCCGCGGCCTACCTGCGCCAGCGGGACCGGGTCGGCCTGGTCACCTTCGGCGGGTTCGTGCAGTGGCTCCAGCCCGGCGGCGGCCAGACCGCCCTGTACCGGGTGCTCGACACCCTGATGGAGACCCAGGTGTTCGCCACCGCGGCCTGGAAGGGGATCCGCCACCTGCCGCCCCGGACCCTGCCGGCCAAGGCCCTGATCGTCGCCCTGACCCCGCTGGTCGACGAGCGCGGGGTCGCGGCCCTGTTCGACCTGCTGGCCAGGGGCTACGACCTGGCCGTGGTCGACATCTCCCCGCTGACCCAGGCCGGCCCGGGCGGCGGCGACTGGGGCGGGCTGGCCCAGCGGCTGTGGGCCCTGGAGCGGGAGACGCTGCGCCACCGCTACCAGCGCCTGGGCGCGGCCGTGGTCGAGTGGCCCGACGCCCTGCACCTGCAGCAGGTGCTCCTGGAGGTGGAGGCATGCCGGCGCCGCGCCGGGCTCGCACCCGGCTAGCCTGCGGCCTGGCCGCCACCGCGGTCGCGGCCGTGCTCGCCCTCGCCCCCCTGGGCGCGGTCACCGGGCCGCTGCGTGAGGCCCTGGCCTGGGTGGCCGGCCTCGCCCTGGTCCTGGCGGCCGCGGCCGCCCTGCGGCTGGGGTCGCTGCTCGGCCCGGCCCTGGTCGTGCTCCTGGCCGAGTACACCGTGGTCCTGGTCCGCCGGGGCGACCGCATCGACGCCGCCGCCCCCCTGGTCGGGGCCGGCCTGCTCCTCTACGCCGAGCTGGCCAGCTGGGCCCGGGAGGCCCGGCCCCGGGTCCGCGACGAGCAGCCGGTCCTTGTCACCAGGGCGATCGTGGTCGCGGCCAGCGCCCTGGCCGCGCTCGGCCTGGGGGTGCTGGTCCTGCTGGCCGCCGCCCTCCCGGCCGGGGGTGGGCTGACCCGGCTGGCCATCGGCGTGGTCGCCACCACCCTCACCATCGCCCTGGTGGCGGTGGTCGCCCGCCCGATGTCGACCCGGGCCCCGCGGGGCTGACCCGCGCCGGGCTAGGCGGCCTGGTCGGGGCGGTCGCGGGTCGGCGGGGGGTCGGCGGGGGGTGGGCGGTTGCCGCCGGGCATGCGCGCCTGGGCCTGGTCCTTGAGGTTCGAGGCCCGCTCACGCAGCCAGGCCAGGACCCGCTTGGCCCACTGGAACTCGGCCGACAGCACGACCAGGCCGAGGAGCATGACGGCGATCCCGGGACCGGGCAGCACCAGCATGGCCGCGCCGGCGATCAGCAGGGTCATGCCGACCAGGAAGACACCGCCGCGCTTGACCGCGCGGCCCAGCACCTGCAGCATCGGCTCCACCCGGGCCACACCCCCTTCCCCCGTCCCTTCAAGGGTACCAGGGGGTGCCGTCGTCGATCGGGTTCCCGGTATGCTCCGGAGCGTCCAGGCTCGACCTCGCGACGCAGCGAAGGAGGCCGGAACATGGGTGCCGGGGAGTACTGGAATCCCAAGACCGAGACCCTCGGGCGCGACGACCTGGCCGCCCTCCAGCTGGCCAAGCTGCGCCGGCTGACCGAGTGGGCGGCCGCCCGCAGCCCCTTCTACCAGCGGTCCTTCAAGGAGGCCGGGTTCGCCCCCGAGCAGCTCAAGACCCTGGACGACCTGCGGCGCCTGCCGCTGCTGACCCGCGAGCAGTGGATGGCCCCCCAGGCCGAGCAGCCGCCGTTCGGGCTGCTGCCGGTGGCCGGGCGGGAGGCGGCCATCCGCTGGCACACCACCTCGGGCACCACCGGCCGCGAGCCCATCCGGGTGCTGGACACGGCCAAGGACTGGGCCTGGCAGGCCGAGATGTGGTGCTACGGCCTGTGGGGGTTCGGGGTCCGCCCGGAGGACACCGCCTATGTCGCCTTCGGCTACGGCTCCTTCATCGGGTTCTGGGGGCTGCACTACGGCCTGGAGAAGCTGGGGGCCCTGAACGTCCCCGGCGGCGCCCAGCCCACCGAGGGCCGGGTCCGCCAGATCGTCGACTTCGGGGCCACCGTGGTCGCGTCGACCCCGACCTACGCCCTGCGCCTGGCCCAGGAGGCCGAGCGCCTCGGGGTCGACCTGGCCGCCAGCCCGGTGGAGCGGCTCATCCTGTCCGGCGAGCCGGCCGGGTCGATCCCGCAGACCAAGGCCCTGATCGAGCGGCTCTGGGGGGCCAAGGCGGGCGACACCGCCGGCATGACCGAGATCGGCACCATCATGATCTTCGAGTGCCGCCACCAGCCCGGCGGCACCCACATCATCGAGGACCACTACATCGAGGAGGTGGTCGACCCGGGCAGCGGCGAGCCGGTCGGCTACGGCGAGGCGGGGGAGCGGGTGGTGACCTCCTTCGGCCGCGGCATCATCCCGCTGCTGCGCTACCGCACCGCCGACCTGGTGGCCAAGGTGCCGGCCTCGCGCTGTGCCTGCGGGCGCGGCTTCGACCTGTACGAGGGCGGCATCCTGGGCCGGGTCGACGACATGAAGCTGGTCCGGGGGACCAACGTGTACCCGCGGGCGGTCGAGGGGATCGTCCGCGAGTTCCCGGCCGTCGAGGAGTTCCAGCTCCTGCTGACCCGCGAGGGCCATTTCGACCGCATCGCCCTGCGGGTCGAGCCGGCCCCGGAGACGACCGACGCCGAGTGGGGCGACATGGCCGCCCGGCTGGCCAAGGCGCTGGCCGAGGCCCACGAGGGGCTGCGGTTCGAGGTCGAGCGGGCCGGGGCCGGGGAGCTGCCCCGCTTCGAGCTCAAGGCCAGGCGGACCGTCGACCGCCGCGACACCCCGATCGGAGGCTGATCATGGGAACGGATCTGCTCGGGCGGCCCACCACCGAGGTCGAGGACGAGCTGCTGGAGCTGTACCGGCGCTGCAAGGCCCTGCTGGCCCGCGACGACCTGGCCCCCTGCGCCCAGGCCGGGGCCAGGGTGGCCGCCGTCGGGCTCTGGAACGCCGTCAACGACCTCGGCCTGGAGCACGAGCAGCTGCTCGACCTGGGCGCCTGACCATGCCGGTCTCCGAGCGCCACTCCAAGCTGGTCTACGACGCCCTGGTCGCGGCCGGGGTCGAGGTCGTCTCGGCCCTGCCCGAGACCTGGCTGGTCCACCTCATCCGGCTGGCCGAGGACGACCCCGGGATGATCCTGGTCCGCCTGGCCAAGGAGGAGGAGGGGGTCGGGATCTCGGCCGGGGCCCACCTGGCCGGGCGCAGGTCGGCCATGCTGATGCAGAACCACGGGCTGCTCCAGTCGGTCAACGGGATCGTCTCGCTGGCCCAGCTGTACAAGATCCCCCTGCTCATGCTGATCAGCGACCGCGGCCACCTGGGCGAGCCCGACCCCTGGCAGACGGCCGGCGGGCGGGCCACCCGGCCGGTCCTGGACGCCCTCGGGATCGTCACCGACGAGCTGTCCGACCCGGCCACCGTCCAGCTCCAGGTGGCCAGGGGCATGACCCTGGCCCAGGCGTCGCTGGCCCCGGTGGCCCTGCTGCTCACCCGCGACCTCATGTGGGAGGCCCTGGGGTGAAACGGATCGAGTGCCTCGAGGCGATCTACGACGAGCTGGCCGGGTGCGCGGTGGTCACCATCATGGGAGCGGTGGCGGTCGAGCTGTACTCGCTCGGGCACCGGCCCAACTTCTTCTACCTGGAGCACGCCATGGGGCTGGCCTCCTCGATGGGCCTCGGCATCGCCCTGTCCCAGCCGGAGCGCAAGGTGGTCGTGCTCGACGGCGACGGCTCGGTGCTGATGAACCTGGGCGGGCTCACCACCCTGGCCCGCTACGCCCCCGGGAACCTCACCCACATCGTGTTCGACAACCAGAGCCTGCTCAGCGTTGGCGGGTTCCCGACGGCCACCGCCACCGGCTCGGACCTGGCCGGGGTGGCCCGGGCGGCCGGCATCGCCAAGGCGGCCACGGTCACCGGCGTCGAGGAGTTCCGAGCGGCCGCGGTGGCCGCCATCGACACCCCCGAGCTGGCCTGCCTGGTCGCCAAGGTCGAGCCGGTCGGGCCGGCCAGCTTCCACATGGACCTGCACCTGCTCGAGAACCGCTTCGAGTTCCAGCGCGCCCTGCGCCCCGACCCCCAAGGAGACCCGACGCCGTGACCGATGCCGTCCAGAACCTGGTCGCCGCCCTGGCCGCCGGGCAGGTCGAGGTGGTCGACCTGACCCAGCCGCTGTCGGAGGAGACCCCGATCCTGCGCCTGCCCGAGCCGTTCGCCAACACGCCCCGGTTCCGGCTGCGGGAGCTGTCCCACTACGACGAGCGCGGGCCGGCCTGGTACTGGAACGCCCTGGAGGGCGGCGAGCACACCGGCACCCACTTCGACGCCCCCATCCACTGGGTCACCGGCCAGGACCAGGACGACGTCAGCCAGGTCCCGCCGGGCCGGCTGGTCGGCCCGGCGGTGGTCATCGACCACGCCGACCGGGCCGCCACCGACCCCGACCACCTGCTCACCGTCGAGGACGTGGAGGCGTTCGAGGCCGACCACGGCCCCCTGCCCGAGGGCGGCTGGCTGCTGTACCGCACCGGCTGGGACGCCCGGGCCCAGGACGAGGCCGCCTTCCTCAACGCCGACGACACCGGCCCCCACACCCCCGGGATCGACGTCGCCTGCGCCCGCTGGCTGGCCGACGAGCGCCCCATCCTCGGCATCGGGGTCGAGACCGTCGGCACCGACGCCGGCGCCGCCCACAGCTTCGACCCGCCCTTCCCCTGCCACAGCTTCCTGCTCGGGGCGGGCAAGTACGGCATCACCCAGCTGGCCAACATCGACCGCCTCCCACCCACCGGCGCCCTGCTGATCGCCGCACCCCTCAAGATCGTCGGCGGCTCCGGCAGCCCGACGAGGGTCCTGGCCCTGGTGCCGCGCTGACCCCCGGCTACCCGGCTGGGGGCTGGGTCGGGTTGACCACCGAGAAGTGGCCGCCGGTGGGGTCGACGAGGACGGCGATGCGGCCGAAGGCGGTGTCGAACGGCGGGGCGCC
>OBLS010000308.1_pt1 | contig 16684 bp, 13 predicted proteins | sample 1519901 | NCBI WGS metagenome assembly OBLS01 (sample SAMEA3113585, study PRJEB22503) | soil metagenome | reverse complement strand
CACCACCTTCGCCGATGCCAACGGCCACGTGCAGTCCCCGACGGACATCGCGGCCACGGTGTACCACTGCCTCGGCGTCGATCCGGGGCTGCACGTGCGGCTCGTCGAACATCGCGAGAACTCCACGTGGTCACCGGAGGAGGCTGAGGCCGTGCTCGACGTGATCCACGACGTGCTCGGCCGGACGTGGGATGACCCATCGGAACGGGACGACGTCGGCCGCGCGGTGGGTCCGCGACCACTCGGCCAGACCGACATCCTCGTCATCACTCCCTACAACGCCCAGGTCGGCACGCTCCGCCGGTCCCTCGACGACGCGGGCCTGACCGAGGTGGCCGTGGGGACCGTCGACAAGTTCCAGGGCCAGGAGGCACCGGTGGCGATCCTGTCGATGGCGGCCTCCGCACCGGCGGACGTGTCCCGGGGCATGGGCTTCCTCCTCGACCGGCATCGCCTCAACGTGGCGGTGTCGCGCGGGCAGCACTGCGCGTTCCTCGTCCGCTCGGCGGTGCTCACCGACTTCGCCCCGCGCACGCCGGACGAGCTCATCGCGCTCGGCGCGTTCCTCGGGCTGTGCGCGAGCGCCGTCACGACCGAACTCGTCGGCAGCCCTGAGCCCGTGCCGGCCTGACGGGCGGGCACCGCTCGCCCCGTTGCCGACTCCAGCGCATCGAGGTCGCGCTCGGCGTGGTCGGCGCCACGACACCACGGCGTCGTCGCGGCCTACACCTCGAGGGGTCGTGCCGAGGTCGGGTCGACGGCCTCGTCACCGAGCTCGCTGCGATGGCCCAGGCGTTCCAGCCAGCGCACGAGCTGCGCATGGACGCTGTCGGCTCCGCGGAGGCGACCACGGTCGTCGAGGAGCTCCTCGTCGACCGGCCAGTCCGCCGGGTACACGAGGAGCGGTCGGGTCTGCCACCCGCCCATGCCGCCGTGGCAGCCCACGAGCTCCTCGAACGCCGCCACCTCGTCGAGCACCGGGTCGTGGAGCGAGTTGAGGTAGATGTCGGGGGCGTTGACGAACGACGCCGCTCGCAAGAAGTCCGACGGCGCGTCCGGGCCGAACGGCCCGAGGGGATCCACGCCCACGACCTCCCCGGTCGTGAGCTGGTGGGTGCCGTCCCCGCCGAGGGCCACCGGCCCGGCATCCGTCATGACGACGAGGAAGCCGACGCCAGGGTGGGCGGCCAGCGCCGCGAGGAGGCCCGGATGCAGCCGCTCGATGTCCACGGCGGACAGTCGGTCGGCGTGGCGGCTGAACCACACGCCACCGAGGTTGCCCGAACCCACCACCGTGAGCTCGGCCGGCTCCTCACTGGGCCCAGTGGTGTCCTTGAGGACGCCTGAGGGGCCCACCGGAGCCTCCGGGTCACGGTCGGCGATCGCCCGTCGGGTGATCCGACCGGACACCGAGGCCTGCCGGGACAGCTGGCCCAGCAACATGTTCACCGGGCCCCACGCCTCGACCTCACCCGTCGCCGCGGTGAGCGTCGCCGGCCCGGCCATCTGCTCGGTGAGGTACTCCTCGAGGGAGTGACCGTAGCGCTGCCGGAAGGTCGCACCCTGGCTCTGCCCGTGGTCGGAGACGAGGACGACGTGGTAGGGCCGAGGGGTGATGCCGGCGGTGACGACCTGCTCGATGCTCCGGACGACGTCGTCGAGTCCGTAGAGGGCGGCCAGCGACTCCGCACGCGTGACGCCCGCGTGGTGGGCGATCTCGTCGTAGTCGACGAAGTCCACGTAGACGGACTTGGCGCCGCGCATCATCGCCTCGACGACGAGCGCCACGTTGAGGTCCCGCAGGAACACGTTCGTGACGGCTCGCAGCGCGACGTACGACCCACCTCGATGGATTCGCGGCTCGACGCCCCGCCGGGCCTGTCGGCGGGCCTGGAAGATTTCCTTGGCCATCTCGCCGAGAGTGAGGATGACCGCCCGCAGGATGCCGGCCGGGTGGGTGAAGAAGGCGGCATACGACTGCGAGGGGCCGAGCCCACGCCGGCCCTCCTTCAGCCCGCTCATCGTCAGCAGGGACGTGGGCGCGTCCCCCGAGAACAGGTTCGAGATGCTGACGCCCTGGTCGACGAGGAGACCCCGCCCTGTGCTGATGCGCGACTCGATGAGGGCGGCGTCCTCGGGCTTGTTGGCCACCACGAGCCGCCCGAGCTCCCGGTCGAACCACCGGAAGGCGGGGATGCCGTCGTTGCTGCCGTGGAGCAGCCCGGCCTGGCTCACGGGGGTCGTGGACGGGACGCGGGCCGTCCACTCCCGCCAGGTGTGGGAGCCGGATCTGATCCACCGGCTGATGGTGGGGATGTTGCCCGCCCGGATCTCGTTCTCGAGCAATGGTGCGGGAACCCCGTCGAGCTGGACGAAGATCACTCCCGGCACCTCCGAGTGCGGCATGTGCTCCCCCTTGGCGCCCATGCGCATCGCGTGCACCGTGAGGTAGTCGCGCCCGTTGATGCTGAAGGCCCAGGTGATGAGCGTCATCACCAGCGCGTAGACCCACGCTGCCGCCACGACGGTGAGCACCGAGGAGACGACGACCCCGGGAGCCAGGTACAGACCCACGCCCAGCACGGCGGCGTTCGCGAAGAGAGCGAGCAGCACCGCCCCGATCCAGCCGAAGAGCAGCGCCACCCGGAGGAACACCGGCTGGAGGAGCCACCCGGCGAGCGAGATCATCAGGACGGCGACGAGGAGCGCACCAGGGGCACTCGTCGAGATCCCCGGAGTGAGGAGGACCGTGCCCCCGAGGACCACGAGGCGGAGAAGGAAGTCGACGACGCGGGCGCCCGACGGTTCGAGGGACGACGCGTCGGTGGCGTCCAGCGTTCCGGCGAGTGCTCGCTCGCGCCCCTCGTCGAACCACGCCGACGACGACCTGTTCCAGACGAGGAAGGTCAGCACGACGGCGAAGGCGAGGCCGACGTAGCTCGCGGTCCTTCGCGCACCGTCGTCGCCGAGGACCAACGCCGGCACCTGCTGCGCCACGAGCATGAGGGTGAGGACGAACCGCGCGCCGTTGCGTCGCCGCGCCAGCTGGACCGCGATGATCGCGTGGAGGACACCGAGGGCAAGGAGCGCGACACCGAGGACACGGGTCACGCTCGTCGACTCCTCCGCCGAGAGGCCCTGCACGGAGGCCCCCTCGGCGGCGTCGACGAGGACCACGGTGCCGGCGACCACGTCGAGTACGGCGACCACTGCGGTGAGCGCGACGACGACCGTGACGCCCAGGGGTCGGCCGCTGGCCGCTCGCGTGCTCATGCGCGTCATGGTCCCGCGCACGAGGTCGTGGACGCCACACCCCTTCAGGGTGACGTGAGGCGCGGCCGGTGCCTAGGTGCCGACCGGGTGCAGTGCTATACACCCTGGGGGTATACTCGGGGGCACCAGTGAGGAGACACCATGACCGAACACGACGTGCGCGACGCCCATGCCTCGCGGGTGCCCGGCTACATCGACGCCAAGGACGCGCAGCTGAAGCGGCTGCGCCGCATCGAGGGGCAGGTCCGGGGGCTGCAGCGGATGGTCGAGTCCGAGGCGTACTGCATCGACATCCTCACCCAGGTCTCCGCGGCGACCAAGGCGTTGGAGGCAGTCGCGCTCGGGCTGCTCGACGACCACCTGCGCCACTGCGTGGCGGACGCCGCAGGCGACCCCGTGCATCTCGACGCGAAGATCACCGAAGCCTCCGCCGCCATCGCCCGGCTCGTCCGGTCCTGACCCTTCACCACCCCAAGGAGAACCGACCATGAACTCCCAGACCTACCCCGTCACCGGCCTCACCTGTGAGCACTGCGTGCAGGCGATCAGCAGCGAGATCCGCGGGATACCGGGGGTGACCGACGTGGCCGTCAACCTCGTCGCCGGCGGCACCTCCCAGCTGACCGTCGACAGCGACGCCCCCCTCAGCGAGACGGCGGTCGCGGCAGCTCTCGACGAGGCCGGCGACTACCACCTCACCTCCCGCTGACCACCGCTGAAGACCACAGGGAGCTGGCGTCATGACCGCCCGCGTTGACGGCACGCAGCTGGAGCAGCGGAGCCTCGAGCTCGGCATCGAGGGCATGACGTGCGCATCGTGTGCTGCCCGCGTGGAGAAGAAGCTCAACCGGATGCCGGGTGTCTCCGCGAGCGTCAACTACGCCACCGAGAAGGCCCGGGTCTCCTTCGCGCCCGACGTGGCGCCGGAGGATCTCGTCGCCACCGTGAAGGCCACCGGCTACACCGCGACCCTTCCCGCGGACCCCGCCGAGGACCACCCGGTCGAGGGCGCCGGGCAGGCTGCGAAGGACGAGCAGGAGGCCGCGTGGCGGATGCGGCTCGTCGTGTCCGCCGTGCTGACGGTGCCGGTGCTCCTGATGTCCATGGTCCCCGCCCTGCAGTTCGACAACTGGCAGTGGGTCTCCCTGACCCTTGCGTCCCCCGTCGTCGTGTGGGGCGCCCTGCCCTTCCACCGCGCCGCGTGGGCGAACCTGCGGCACCGCACAGCCACGATGGACACGCTCATCTCGGTCGGTGTCGCCTCGGCATACCTGTGGTCGGTGTGGGCCCTGTTGTTCACCGACGCCGGGATGACAGGCATGCGGATGCCGTTCGACCTGTTGCCGAGCCGGTCCGGCGACGGGGAGGCGCAGATCTACCTCGAGGTCGCCGCCGCGGTGACCACGTTCATCATCGCCGGGCGCTACCTCGAGGCGCGCGCCAAGCGGGCCTCCGGTGCGGCGCTGCGGGCCCTCCTCGACATGGGTGCCAAGGAGGTCTCCGTGCTGCGGGACGCTCCCGGCGGCCCCACGGAGACGCGGATGCCGGTGGCCCGGCTCCAGGTGGGGGACCGCTTCGTCGTGCGCCCGGGTGAGAAGGTCGCCACCGACGGCACCGTCGTTCGCGGCACCTCGGCGGTGGACGCCTCGATGCTCACCGGGGAGTCGGTGCCGGTGGAGGTTGGTCCCGACGATGTGGTCGTGGGAGCGACGGTGAACGTGGGGGGGCGGCTGGTCGTCGAGGCCACCCGCATCGGCGCCGACACCCAGCTCGCGCAGATGGCGCGCCTCGTCGAGGAGGCACAGAGCGGCAAGGCTGAGGTCCAGCGCCTCGCCGACCGCGTTTCGGCGGTCTTCGTCCCCGTCGTTCTCGGCATCTCTCTGGTCACCCTCGCCGCGTGGCTCCTCGTCGGCGCCTCGGCCACCGCCGCCTTCACTGCGGCCGTGGCGGTGCTCATCATCGCCTGCCCCTGCGCCCTCGGTCTCGCGACGCCCACAGCCCTTCTCGTCGGCACCGGTCGGGGCGCCCAGCTCGGCATCCTCATCAAGGGGCCGGAGATCCTGGAGTCCACGCGCCGGGTGGACACCGTCGTTCTCGACAAGACCGGCACCGTCACGACCGGCCAGATGGGGGTGGAGACCGTCCAGCTCGCCGCCGGTGGCACGCCCGAGCAGCTGCTCCGGCTCGCCGGCTCCCTCGAGGACGCCTCGGAGCACCCGATCGGCCGGGCCGTCGCCCGTCACGCCAGGAATACCGGCGTGACTCTCGCGCCGGTCGCGTCGTTTCGGAACCACGGCGGCCACGGCGTGTCGGGCGTCGTCGACGGCCACGTCGTGCTGGCCGGCCGCCGCTCATGGCTGGTCGGCGAGTGGTCGCTCACGGCCCCTGACGACCTCGCGGCCGGGGCCGACGCCGCGGAGTCCGACGGGCTCACGCCGGTCTGGGTCGCATGGGACGGTGAGGTCGGCGGCGTGGTCGTCGTGGCCGACGCGGTCAAGGAGAGCTCGGCGGGCGCCATCGCCGACCTTCGCCGGCTCGGCCTGCGCCCGGTCCTCCTCACCGGTGACAACGGCAGGGCGGCACGCGCGGTGGCGGAGCGGGTCGGCATCCCGCTGGAGGACGTCATCGCCGAGGTGACGCCGACCGACAAGGTCGACGTCGTCCGGCGCCTCCAGGAGGGCGGCTCCACGGTCGCGATGGTGGGGGACGGGGTCAACGACGCCGCCGCGCTCGCCCAGGCGGACCTCGGTCTCGCTATGGGCACCGGCACCGACGTGGCCATCGAGGCGTCGGACCTCACCCTGGTGAGCGGTGACCTGCGGGCGGCTCCGGACGCCATCCGGCTCGCCCGGGCGACGCTGCGGACGATCAAGGGGAACCTGTTCTGGGCGTTCGCCTACAACGTCGCCGCGCTACCGCTCGCCGCCCTGGGGCTGCTGAACCCCCTCATCGCGGGGGCTGCCATGGCCTTCAGCTCCGTCTTCGTCGTCACCAACAGCCTGCGCCTTCGGCGCTTCGAACCCACCCGCTGAGGAGAGCGCCCCGCCACTCCGTTCAGGAGGGTGTGTCGAGCAGGTCGCGGCACGCCTGCTCACATCGCCGGCAGACCTCGGCGCAGATCCGGCAGTGCGCGTGCATGTCGGCGTGGCGCTCACACTCCTCGGCACACACCCCGCAGGCCGTCGCGCACGCCTCGAGGACGGCGGTGAGGATCCGGGCGTCCCCCTCGGCGCTCCTGGACAGCACCGCACCGGTGGCTGCGCAGATGTCGGCACACGCGAGGTCGGTGCGGATGCACCGGGTCAGCTCAGCGACCATCTCCTCGCTGAGGCAGGCATCAGCGCACGACGTGCACGCCTGGGCGCACTCGAAGCACGCGCGGATGCACGCGGCAAGCTTCTCCCGGTCCACGTGCACCGACTGCTCCGGATGTGACTCGAGCATCGCGTCAACGGTCTGCATGGCTGCCGTCCTCTCCCGGGCGGCGCCCCCCCGACCCGATGCCGGGCAACCATGGAGCCGCTCCAGTCGTGTCATACCTCGGATCGAGCCTGCTAATCGGGCGCATCCAACGGGTGGGGTGGTGCCGATGGCGCGGTATGCCGCGCGTTCAGCACCACCAGGAGACGCCGCGATCAGCCCGCTGTCTCGATCTCCGCAGGCAGGACCTCCGACTCGGCGACCTCGTCGTGGGCCAGCTCGGACCGGACTCGGGCGTCGAAGTAGAGGTAGCCCATGGTGAGTCCGACGTAGGGCATCACGAGGGCGATGGTGACTCCCGCGACGGTGTTGGCCACCGCCAGCGGGGCCCCGGTGACGAGGATGAGGATCGTGCCCAGGACCGGTCCGACCGCCGCCGCCAGGAGGATCGAGCCGGCCAGGAGGACCGCCGTCTTGAGGACCTGCTGCCGCACCAGTGCGGCACTGCGACGGAGCGAGGCGAGAGCCGCTGCACCCTCGAAGGCGATCACCGGAACGAACAGGGCGGACAGCAGGACCACGGCCAGAGCGACCGGAGAGAGGATGACGGTCACACTGAGGAGGCCCACCAGGGTGGACGCGACGAGGAACGCTCCGAGCAGCGGCCTCCAGCGGGCCAGGGCGAGACGGTATGCGCGTCGTACGTCGACGTCGAGGCCGCGGTCGATCTCGCCGAGCGCGGACGTGGTGGCCGCCAGCACCAGCAGGATGCTCGTCCCGATGATGAGGAAGCCCACCAGGGCAACGAGGAGGACGCGAGCTCCGCCCGCCTCGCCGCCCTCGGAGAGACCCGGGACGTCGGGTCCGCTCACGACGAGGCCCTCCAGCCCGGCGACGAGGAGGAAGGCCGGCACCGTGAGGAACCCGATCCCGATGAACAACCGCCAGTGCGACGCATACATGCGTGCAGCAGCGCGGATCAGCTGGCCGCCCGCGCGCCGTCTGGCGACACGCAGGGGGGTGACCGGCCTCCAGGTGGTCCGGCGGAGCACAGCGACCACGAGAAGAGCGAGCAACGCGAGGATGAGGAGGAGTCGTCCGGGACGGTCTGCAAGCTTGCGGACGACCTCGGAGCCCTGCGAGACCGCGCCGCAGAAGAAGTCGGTGGCAGTCGTCCCCAGCGCGCCGCCGACCGGAACGGCGTAGCTGAGGTCGCGACCCTTCTGCTCCATGTAGCTGATCGGGTGGCTCCAGCTCTCCTTGGTGTTCGGCCCGGTCGGTCCGTTGTAGAACGCCTCCTCGCGCTGCCCCCACCGCCCCTGGTAGCCGATCCAGGGGAAGGCGCTCAGGGCCGCTGCCGCGTCACTGGGGATGAGCGCCACGGTGGGTCGCACGTCGTCGGATGGACCGCGGGTGTCGTCGCAGCCGAACCCCTGCTCACCGGACGTGCCGAGATAGAGCGCGTCGTCGTAGTAGTTGGCGTGCGAGCCGGCCGCGGCGTGCACCACGGGATGAGTGCCGTCGACGATCTCGAGCTTCGGGTCCTCCCACCCCGCCACCTCGAGGCCCTCGTGTTGGCTGTAGCCGACCTGGACAGGCATCTGGTCCAGTGCCTGTGCCGGGTCCGCCGCGGCGAAGACGAGCTGGACCACCTCCCAGTCGCCCTCGTGCTTGTTGGTGTAGTCGTTGTACGGGTAGAAGAACCAGTACTGCACGACCAGCCGGTCGTCCCGACCCGGCTCACGCGCGACATGCGCATAGGTCACGGGCTGAGAGCCCGTGGCGAGAACTCGCGCCCACTGCTCGTAGTCGCATCCCGCCTCCAGTGGGTTCCCCGGGAAGTCCAGGTGGTAACCGAAGAGGCCCTCGCTGAGATCCTCGGCCGTCGGACCGGTGTCGACCACTTCGGCGTCCGACCATGGCCCGCGCAGCGCGACGCTTCGGTCACCCAGGACGGTGTCCACGTTCTCCGGTTGGTAGGGCTCTCCGGGACCGCACTCGACGTCCTGGTGCACCAGCCGCACGACCGGCGCATAGAGCTCGGCCAGCGCCTGTTCGGAATCCGCAGCCGCACCGTCCGCGTGGACCACGCCGGCGGCACTCGCCGGAGCGCCGGTGACGACCCCCGCCATGACCGTCACCGAGGCCACGCACCAAGCCCCCAGGAGCCGCCTCGATCTCATCGTCGCCCCCTCGTGGCGCGGACCGTGCGCCTCCCGCAGGTGAGGACACTCTAGGGACATGGCAGCTCCGTGGGCGGCCGCTCCAGGAAGTATCCGGACCAGGACCGCAAACCGTCACGGGTCCGCCCGCGTCCCGCCCTGCTGGACGACGTGACGAGGCCACGACGCCTCGGTCCCTGCCGAGGTCGTGACACGTCACCATGGTGGAGCTGAGGGGATTCGAACCCCTGACCTTCTCATTGCGAACGAGACGCGCTACCAACTGCGCCACAGCCCCGAAGTGCGGAGCAACGATAACACCAGCGTAGGAGGCCGCCGAACGGGCGGACCGGGCTCGCGAGCGCTCCGCAGACCACCTGACCAGCGTCACAGCGGGGCGGCGACTCGGCTGGGAGCAGGTCGCCAGTGGGTCGTCATCCTCGATGCCGAGGGCCGGTGGAGGACATAGCATCGCCGCATGCGACTGCGCCTGCCCCGCCCCGCCCGCCGCGGCGCCGGCCCGTCGGAGCTCCCTCGAACCATCATGACGGGCGCCGACGCCACCCCGTGGCCGTCACTGGGCGCCCGTCGCCCGGCCGAGTGGTCGGTGCCGCTCGGAGTGCGGACGGCGAGCGAGTGGGCGTGGCGCGGCATCCTCATCGGGGTCGCCGCGGTGGGCGCGCTCTACCTCATGGGGCGGCTGTCGGAGGTCGTCATCCCGATCCTCGTCGCCCTCCTCCTCGCGGCGCTCCTCCAGCCGGCCTACGTCGGCCTGCGGCGCTTCATGCCGCGCGGCCTCGCGGCGGGCGTCACGGTCATCGGCACGCTCGCCCTCGTCATCGGCATGTTGTCGTTCGTGGGGTCCCAGCTCACGAGCCAGCTGGACGACATGAGCTCGAAGGTCAGCGAGGGCATCGACCAGGTGCGGCGCTGGGCCAACAGCACCTTCGGCATCACCGACAGCGACGTCGACCGCTACATCGACCAGGCCCGGGACTGGCTCAGCTCGGGCAACGTCACCGACACGGCGACCGCCGCGGGGCTCACCGCGACGCACTTCATCGCCGGCTTCTTCCTCGCGCTGTTCACCCTCTACTTCTTCCTCTACGACGGGCCCGTCATCTGGGGATGGGTCGTGCGGCTCTTCCCGCGCGGTGCGCGGGAGAAGGTGCACTCATCCGGGCTCATCGCCTGGGACCAGGTGTCGGCGTTCGCCCGGGCCACCCTCATCGTGGCGGCGGCCGACGCAACCGGCATCGGAGTGGGTGCGGCTCTGCTCGGCGTGCCCTTCGCTTCGGGGATCGCGCTGCTCGTCTTCTTCGGCGCCTTCGTCCCCGTCATCGGAGCCGCCCTCTCGGGTGGCGTCGCGGTGCTGCTGGCGCTCGTTGCGCTGGGCCCGGTCAAGGCGCTCATCATGCTCGGCATCGTCATCGGCGTACAGCAGATCGAGGCGCACCTCCTCCAGCCCCTCCTCGTCGGCCGCGTCATGCGCATCCACCCCCTGGCAGTGATCTTCGCCATCGCGGCCGGTGTGGTGCTCGCCGGGATCATCGGTGGCCTCATCGCCGTGCCGACGGTGGCGGCACTCAACGCCGTCGGCCACCACCTGCTCGACTCCCCGGAGGCCGCGGACGACGTCCTGCCGGACGCACCCGTGACGGCCGGGGACGTGCTCACCCCCGACGAGGAGGAGACGGCCGAGGCGGAGGCACAGCACCTGCAGGAGCGCGAGGAGCAGGCGGCTCGCGAGCGCCTCCCCGGAAAGGGCTGAGCTTCCACGGTTCCGCAGGTGCGGAAAGACGGTCAGGCGTTCTGGACGACGCGGGCGGGACCAGTCAGGCGCCCGCGGCGCGCCGTCGCTCGTATGCCGTGCCGTCGCCGACCGTCTCCTGGCGAACGGGTGCCGGGTCGGGCGTCACGGCGGCCGGTGCCACCTGGGGACGCTCCGCCTTGGCCTTCATCGTGTACGTCGGACGTGGGACGGGCACCGGGTCCCAGGTGAGCGGGATGTCGTCCTCGTCGATGATCGGCACCATGACCTCGGCCGCCGGTGCCACGTCGGGGCTCGGGGGGCGGCGTTCGCCGGCCTCCTCGTCCGGACCCTCGACACCCGACAAGACGGCGACGTCAGCGGCCTCCGACGGGGCGGCCACCGCACGCTCCCCCGCACCGGCACCGCGGTGCGTCTCCTCGGCCGGCACTGCGACGGCATCCGATCGCGCTCGCCCCACGTGCGCCGGGTCGTCCACATCGCCGGGAGCGCGCACGTCGTCAGGCCCGGAGGCGTCGGACGACGACGGCACGCGTGTCGGGCGACGGCGGCGGGCCCTCGCGAGGGCCTGCTCCGCGCGGACCGCGGAGCGGACCCAGAAGAAGGCCCACACGACGGCGAGGACCGCGGGCGCGAGTGCCCAGACCGGCACGAGCGAGAACGCGACGAGCGGCACGATGGCGGCCAGCTCGGCGAGCGCGGCGAGGAGCACGAAGGCCCGTATGCGGCGACTGGGCCGGACTCGAGAAGGACCACGCGTGCCGACCCGTCGCGCCGGAGCGACCTCGCGCGCCGAGCGGTTCGCCGAGGCGCCGGGCGACCCCTTCGTCGTCTGCGGTGGTGCGAGGGTCGCCGGCACCGCGACCCGCGCGGTGACGCCGGTGGAGGGCGGCTCGACGGCGACGGCGCGCTTCACGAGGACCGAGGGCCGCGCCGCGCGAGCGGGGTGCACGGCATCCGAGTGACGAGTCGGCTCGGAGAGGTCGGTGCGGGGCAGCGACGGGCGCCGCTCGAGCACCCGCATGGCCTCGGTGAACTGGTCGACCGAACGAGCCGTCGCGAGGTGGTCACGCCGACGCAGCCAGTACTGCGCGAAGTAGGCAGCCCACACCCCCAGAAGGACGAGGAAGATCAGGCTCGAAGGGGACTGCACGACTACGACCGTAGGTGTGCTCCCTCGCCGGAGGCCGGACCCCCCTCGGTGTGTCGCACATGTGACTGCTGTGGCCACTGGGATTCCGCTTCCGACCTGCCACCCGAGGTCATCCGGGCGAGCCGTTCGACGAAGGTCTCCCCGGCGAGGTCCTCGGTCGTCAGGGCGAACGAGAGGTGGTCACGCCAGGCACCCGCGATGTGGAGGTAGTGGGGCCGCAGCCCCTCCGCCCGGAAGCCGAGCTTGCGCACGACCGCGAGGCTCGCCGTGTTCTCCGGCCGGATGTTCACCTCGATGCGGTGGAGGCCGAGGGTGCCGACGGCGTGGTCGGCGGCCAGCGCGAGGGCGGTCGGGGTGACCATCCGGCCCGCCACGGCACGGCTCACCCAGTAACCGGCGAAGCAGGACCGGAACGAGCCGAGGACGATCGACCCGATCGTCATCTGACCCACGAGCCGTCCCTCGACCTCGATCGCGAAGGGCAGCGCCCGGCCGGCCGCGGCGTCGGCGTCGTACTGCGTCACGAGGTCGGCGAAGCTCCGCGTGGGCGCGTCCGGGTCTGGCGAGGTCGCGTCCCACGGTTCCAGCCAGGCCAGGTTCGCGCGACGGACCGCCTGGAAAGCCGGACCGTCCTCGAGCCCGAGGGGCCTGAGGATCACCGGAGTCCCCCGCGGTGTCATTCCCTCCAGGCGCAGCGGCCATCTCCATGCGGGCTCGAGCTCGGTCGACGGCTGGCCACGGGCTCGACCGGCGCGGCGGACCCGACCCCACATCAGTGGTCTCCGCCGTGGGCCTGGGCCACGGCATGCGGGAGCACCTCGGCCAGCACGCCCAACGCGTCCCGCACCCCGCCCGTCGAGCCCGGGAGGTTGACGACGAGAGTGGCTCCGGCCAGGCCGGCCAGCCCCCGGGAGAGCACCGCGGTGGGAATGCCGTTCGCAACGCCCCGCGCCCGGATCGCCTCGGCGACGCCGGGCACCTCACGGTCGAGCAGCGGCCTGGTGGCCTCCGGCGTCCGGTCGGTCGCCGTCAGACCGGTGCCCCCGGTCGTGAGGAGAAGGTCGGGTCCCGTGAGCAGGGCAGCGGCGAGGGTCTCGCCGACCGACGGGCCGTCCGGGACGACGATGGCGTCCGCGACCTCGCAGCCCCACCCCCGGAGTGTCTCGACGACGAGCGCGCCGCCCCGGTCGGGGTAGACGCCCGCCGCCGCGCGGGTCGAGCAGGTGACGACGACCGCCCGGCGTCCGGCGAGGGGCGCGCCACCCCGAGGCTCCGCGTCGCCGCTCATGTCGCCTCCTCCCAGTCCCCGGACCGACCGCCGGACTTGGCCGTCACCCGGACGTCGGTGATCCTTGCGTGCCGGTCGACGGCCTTGACCATGTCGACGAGGGCGAGAGCGGCGACGGACACGGCGGTCAGCGCCTCCATCTCGATCCCGGTGCGGTCGGCAGTTCGGACCACGGCACGGATGTCGACGCCCTCGTCGACGACGACGACGTCCACCTCGACGGCGTGGACCGCGACAGGATGCGCCAACGGGATGAGATCCGGCGTCCGCTTCACCGCCTGGATGCCGGCGAGCCGCGCCACCCCGAGGGCGTCACCCTTGGGCACCGAGCCACCGCGCAAGGCTTCGACGGCCGGTGCGGACAACAGCACGCGACCGGCCGCAGCAGCCCGTCGGGGGGTCACGGGCTTCTGCGACACGTCGACCATGTGGGCGGTGCCGTCCGCCCTGACGTGGCTGAGGGCTGCAGGACCTTCCGGGTCAGTCGGCACGGCGGGGCTCCTGACCGAGGAGGGGGATGCAGCGCACGCGGTGACCCGGCTCGACGTGGTCGACCTCGGCCGGCACGATCGCGAGAGCCGTTGCGCCCGCAAGGGCACCGAGCACGTGCGACCCCTGGCCACCCGAGGGCCGTACCCGACCATGCTCCTCGACCACACGAGTCGCCTCGACCTTCCCGGGAGCGGTCGACCACCCCGTGGCCGCGACCGCGTCGAAGGACCCGTCGGCGTCCGGATCGAGACCAGCCAGCCGCCGCAGGGCCGGCAGGACGAAGACGTGGAACGAGACGAACGAGCTGACCGGGTTGCCGGGAAGGGTGACGATCGCGGTCTGGTGGGGGCCGACGACCCCGCAGCCCTGCGGCATACCCGGACGCATCGCCACCCGGACGAACTCCACACCACCGTCGGCCGTCAGGACCTCCTTGACCGTGTCGTAGGCCCCCATGGAGACCCCACCCGAGGTCAGCAGGAGGTCGGGTTCGCCGGGCGGGTCGTCGAGGAGCCGTCGGAGTGCCACTGGGTCGTCGCGCAGGTGGGCCGCGCCGGCGACCTCACCACCCGCCGCCTCGACGAGCGCGCAGAGCATGACGTGGTTGGAGTCCACGACCTGTCCGTGCTCGAGGACCGACCCGGGCGGCACCAGCTCGTCCCCCGTGGAGACGACCGCGACCCGCGGTCGCGGGTGCACGGCCACCTCGGCGACGTTCGCCGCGGCGGCCAGGGCAAGGTGACCCGGCCCCAACCGAGTTCCCGCCCGGAGCAGGATGTCACCGGCGACGACGTCCTCCCCCCGGCGCCGCAGGTGCCGGCCCGGCTCAGGGCTGACGCGCACCGCGACACGGGAGGCCCCGCCGTCAGTGAGCTCGACGGGTACGACGGCGTCAGCACCGTCCGGCAGGGGTGCACCCGTCATGATCCGCATGGCGTGACCGGGCGACAGCACGTGCCGACGGCTGTCACCGGCCGCGATGTCGCCGTCGACCGGCAGGAGGACCGGCGACTGCGACGCCGCACCGGTCAGCTCTGCGGCGCGCACGGCATACCCGTCCATCGCCGAGTTGTCGGCGCCGGGCAGGTCGACGGCGGCGACGACGTCCTCGGCGAGCACGAGCCCGAGCGCCCGGCCGACCGGGAGGCACCTCGGCGACAGCGGCCGCACCAGCCGCAGCACCGCGGCGCGGTGCTCCTCGACCGTCCGCATCACACGTCGCCCTCGAGGCGGGCGCCGTCGGGGATCGTGCGCACCCCGCCGGTGATCCGCACGTCACCCGTGCACACGACGTCCGCACCGAACGTCGCGTCCGCCTCCACCCGCAGGCTCGAGCAGCCGCGGATGGACGGGACCCCGCGCGGGAAGCGCTTCTCGAAGCCGTCGACGAGCTTGTACGCCGCGCCGAGGTCGACGAACGGTTCCTCGTGGTCGATCGTCGACTCGACGACGAAGTCCTCGGTGAGCCGGTAGAGGTCCGAGCGGATGAGGAGGAGCTCGTTCGTCGTCTTCACCGGACGGAACCGGCTCCGGTCGACGGCGAGGGCACGGGAGCCTTCGAACACCTCGACGGCGGCGCCCATCGCGGACTCGACCTGGATGACCGGGGGTGAGTCCGACTGCGTCGGGTCGACGGTCTTGCGGTTGACGATGATGGGCAGTCCCAGGTCGCCGTCCCGCTCCTCGAGCCGGGCCGCGAGGACCTCGAGGTCGACCCAGAGGTTGTTCGTGTGGAACCAGGGGTGGCGATCGGTGTCCTGGAAGTAGTCGTCCTCGCCCTCGGCGACCATCGCGCTGTCCCGCAGGACGAGCCGCCCGTCGGTCTTCCGCTCGGCGAGGTGGCCCCCCTTGCGGTCGTTGCGGGTGCGGGTGCACACCTCGGCGACGTAGGGAACGCCCTCCTGGGTCATCCACGCCGGCACGGCACCGACGCACGTCGCACCCAGGTTGTCGGCATTGGAGAGGAAGGCGTGCCGGATGCCGCGCTCGCGCAGGTCGTCGATGAGACCCGTGGTCCGCAACGCGACGTACACGTCGCCGTGTCCCGGCGGGCACCACTCGAGCTCCCGGTCCTGGGGCCACTCGACCGGCGCGAGGTCGTCGACCCGGAGCTTGGGCTCGCGGTTCTGCAGGAAGTCCAGCGGCAGGCCGTCGACGGCAAGGCCGGCGTGGCGCTCGAGGATGGCCAGCGACTCCTCCCGGGTGCGGAAGGAGTTCATGAGCAGCAGTGGCGTGGCGACGTCGTGCCGACGCCGCAGGGCGATCACCTGGCGGGCGATGATGTCGAGGAAGGTGAGACCGTCGCGGACGGCAAGGGCCGACTTCGGCCCGCTCACGCCCATGCTCGTCCCCAGCCCGCCGTTGAGCTTGATGACCACGGTGCGTGCCAGGGCGTCGCGGACCGCTGCCTCGGGGGGGCGGACCTCGTCGACGTGCTGCACCTCGCGCAGCGGCGTGATCGAGTCCTCGGGGATCGTCCCCGTGGCCTCCGAGCGGAGCTGGGCGTGGAACCTGCTGAACACCGAGATCGCGAGCTCCGGGACACCGGCCGCACGCATCTTGGCGGTGGCTGCCCGCAGTCCCTCGCTGGTCATGACGACAACCCTACGATGCGGCCATGTCCCCATCTGCGGAGAAGTCCGCGCGGCGCAGGGCCCTCCGCGCGGAGCGAAGGGCACGCGCCGCCACCCGCGAAGCGTCGGTCGACGACCGTGCCCTCGCGGAGCACGTCGGCACCCTCGTCGAGCAGCTCGGTCTGGGACCCGGGGCCGTGGTCACCTCGTACGCGGCGGTGCCGGGGGAACCACCCACGGCGGCCGTCAACTCGATGCTGGCCGCCCGCGGCATCCGCGTGCTGCTCCCGGTGACCCTGCCGAACCTCGACCTCGACTGGCACGACCTGTCGGACCCCGGCGCAGTGCCGCTGGGGCTCGACGCCATCGCCCTGGCCGACCTCGTGCTGGCGCCCGGGCTCGCCGTCGACGAGTCGGGAACGCGGATGGGCCAGGGGGGTGGGTGCTACGACAAGGCGCTGCCGCGTCGGTCGCCCGGGACCGCCGTCGTCGTGCTGCTCCACCCGGGCGAGCTCGTCGAGGCGGGTGGGACGCTGCCCCGCGAGGCGCACG
>OBLS010000307.1_pt1 | contig 16708 bp, 14 predicted proteins | sample 1519901 | NCBI WGS metagenome assembly OBLS01 (sample SAMEA3113585, study PRJEB22503) | soil metagenome | reverse complement strand
AACTTCTACGCCATCCTCGACCTCGACCAGATCGGCATCCCGTTCGAACTCACGGAGAAGCAACGCATCCTGGATGCCGGACTGGCCATCATGGGCGCGGTCAACGACCAGAACCGACCAACTCATCCCGAGAACCCCGCCATCGACGTCTGCCACCATGTGCAGTTCGTCGGACCCGGTTCGGACGCCAAGCATTCACGGCATGCCATGGCCATCCACCCGGGCTGGTTCGACCGGTCACCCTGTGGCACCGGAACGGCGGCCCGGATGGCACAGTTGCACGCGCGCGGCGAGCTGGCCATGAACACCGAGTTCGTCAACGAGTCGTTCATCGGCACCCGTTTCGTCGGGCAGCTGGTGGAGGAGACGACCGTGGCCGACCGGCCGGCCGTCGTGCCGACCGTGACGGGCCGGGCCTGGGTCACCGGTACCGCCCAGTACCTTCTCGACCCCACCGACCCGTTCCCCGAAGGCTTCCAACTCTGACCCGTGATCTACGCTCGCGGCCAGTAGGGAGGCGGAGCACATGACCGACACGGCGTCGATGACGCTCCCGTCGTTCGCCCGGCGCACGAGCCTTCGCGAGCAGGTCGCCGACGCTTTGCGTGCTGCCGTCGTGTCCGGGGAGATGAAGCCGGGGCACCTGTACTCCGCACCCACCCTGGCCGCTCAGTTCGGGGTTTCCGCCACGCCGGTCCGCGAGGCCATGCTCGACCTGGCCAAGCAGGGACTGGTCGAGGTCGTCCCCAACAAGGGCTTCCAGGTCACCAGCATCTCCGACGCCGAGCTCGACCAGATAACCGAGATCCGGCTGATGCTGGAGCCACCCGCTGCCAAGACCGCCGCCGGCAACGCCTCACCAGCCGACGTGGACGCGCTCATGCCGCTCGCTCAGGCCATCGTCGAAGCCGCAAAGCGCGGCGACCTGATCAGTTACATCGAGGCGGACCACGAGTTCCACGCACGTCTGTTGGCGCTCAGTGGCAATCGCCGGCTGGTGGAGATCGCGAAGGATCTACGAGCCCAGACCCGCCTGTACGGGCTCTCGGGATTGGTCACGGCAGGGATACTCGCCGCCACGGCCGAGGAGCACGTGACGATGTGCACCTATCTGGCCGCCGGCGACGGCTCGGCCCTCGAGCAGCTGGTTCGAGTCCATATCGGTCATGTCCGCCGCGAATGGGCCGGCGACCCGGGGTCGACCCGGCGGTAACGGTTCACTCGGCTGTTGCCGGCGGATCCTGGCCGGCACCCGTCATCTGACAGAGCTTGCCGCACCAGGGCGTTCGAACCCCCCGGCTGCGGCGACCAGGTCGACCGCTCGCAGGCCGACCAGAGAGGGCAGCACGCGGGCCGGGAGCGAGGAGTCGATGGCGACGACGTGCGGTACCGCCAGGACACGGCTGCCGGCGGCCAGACCGGCCGCGACACCGGTCGACGAGTCCTCGATGACGACACAGTCCTGGGGTTCGACGCCGAGCAGTGCCGCCGCGGTGAGGTACGGCTCGGGATGTGGCTTGCCGTTGAGGACCTCGTCGCCGGTCACGACCGCTCCGAAGGTGCCGTCGGGCAAGTCGGCGAGCACCGCGTCGACCAGTCGACGGTAGGACATCGTGACCAGCGCGCACGGCACGCCGGCCGACCGGAGCTCGGTCAGCAGCTCATGGGCTCCCGGCCGCCACCTCACCGACCCCCGTACCCGATCCACCATCTCGTCGAGCATCCATTCGACGATCTTCTCGGGGGTGAGCGGCACGCTCCCCCGGTCGCGGATATGGGCGCCGGCCGTGAGCAGGTCGCTGCCGACGAGCGCGAGGCTGTCCGCGTCGGTCCACCTGCCGCCGTAGGACTCCACGAGCGCGCGCTCGCACGCGATCCAGTCCGGCTCGGTGTCGACCAGCGTGCCGTCCAGATCCCACAGGACCGCAGTGGGGAGCGAGGATGTCACCGGCGAATTGTCCCATGGGTCATTACCACCCCAAGTGCCGGCGCACGTTGGCACGTCGGGTTGTCGCCATTGGCACGCTGCGCCCTCGCAGTCCCGACCGGTATGCCCGTTTTGTGGATCAGGTCAGCGTGCCATTCCAGGCGGCACCGCATGCTTGCCCGTCGCGGATCCCGCGCCTCCGGGTCCCTAGGTGGCGTTGAAGTACTTCGCCTCCGGATGGTGGACGACCAGAGCGTCGGTGGACTGCTCCGGGTGCAGCTGAAGCTCCTCCGACAGCGTCACCCCGATCCGTTCCGGCTCCAGCAGCCGAACCAGGGTCGCCCGGTCCGCGAGGTCGGGACACGCGGGGTAGCCGAACGAGTAACGCGACCCTCGGTAGGCCTGGCCGAGGATGCCGTCGAGGTCCGTCGCGTCCTCTGCGCCGAAGCCGAGCTCGCCACGCACCCGCGCATGCCAGTATTCCGCCAGCGCCTCTGTGAGCTGGACCGAGAGTCCGTGCAGCTCGAGATAGTCGCGGTACGCGTTCTCGGCGAACAGCTTCGCCGTGGCCTCGGCTACCCGAGGGCCCACCGTGACCAGGTGGAATGCCACGACGTCGAGCTCACCGGACTCTCGGGGCCGGAAGAAGTCCGCCAGGCAGAGACGCCGATCGCGCCGTTGTCGCGGGAAGGTGAAGCGGGCGACCTCCTTGTCGTGGTCCTCGGCGTCGAACACCACCAGGTCGCGCCCCTCGGAGACGGCGGGCCAGTATCCGTACACAACGGCCGCCTCGAGAACTCCATCGGTGTGCAGCCGTTCCAGCCACATCCGCAGCCGCGGGCGCCCCTCGGTCTCGACCAGCTCTTCGTAGCTCGGCCCACCACGCGTACCGCGCAGGCCCCACTGGCCGAGGAACGTGGCCCGCTCGTCCAGATAGGAGGAATACTCGGCCAGGTGCAGGCCGCGCACGACCCGGCTACCCCAGAACGGCGGCGTCGGAATCGGGTTCTCCGTCGCCACGTCGGAACGCACGTCCGGCGCATCGGGCAGCTCGGCCGCCTTCGACGTCCTGGCCACACGTCGCTTGCGCAGTGCCGGGAGCGCGTCGGCCAACGACGTCTTGGGGTCGTGCTTCGCCGAGACGACGGCATCCATGAGGCGCAGACCCTCGAAGGCGTCGCGCGCGTAGCGGACCTCGCCCGCGTAGAGCGAAGCGAGGTCGTCCTCGACATAGGCCCTGGTCAGTGCTGCCCCACCGAGAAGCACCGGCCAGCGCGCGGCGACGCCACGCTGATTCATCTCCTCGAGGTTCTCCTTCATCACCACCGTGCTCTTGACCAGCAGCCCGGACATGCCGATGGCGTCGGCCTCGTACTCCTCTGCGGCGTCGATGATCGTGCTGATCGGTTGCTTGATACCGAGGTTGACGACCGTGTAGCCGTTGTTGGACAAGATGATGTCGACGAGGTTCTTGCCGATGTCGTGAACGTCGCCCTTGACGGTCGCCAGCACGATCGTCCCCTTGCCACTCTCGTCGCCCTCGACCCGCTCCATGTGCGGCTCGAGGTGCGCGACGGCGGCCTTCATGACCTCTGCGCTCTGCAGCACGAACGGCAGCTGCATCTCGCCGGCGCCGAACAGTTCGCCGACGGTGCGCATGCCGGGGAGCAGCGTGTCGTTGACGATGTCCAGCGCGCTGCGCTGCTCGAGCGCGGCGTCCAGATCGGCCGCGAGGCCGTTCTTCTCGCCGTCGACGATGCGCCGCTCGAGGCGTTCGAAGAGCGGCAGTCCCGCCAGTTCGGCGGCGCGGCTCTGCGCGGTGAGCGATGCGTCGACGCCCTCGAAGAGCTCGAGGAACCGCGCCAGCGGGTCGTATCCGTCCCGCCGCCGGTCGTAGATCAGGTCCAGCGCTACCTGGTACTGCTCCTCGGCGATCCGCGAGATCGGCAGGATCCGCGCAGCGTGGACGATTGCCGAATCCAGCCCCGCCTTGACGCACTCGTGCAGGTACGCCGAGTTCAGGACGCTCCGCGCAGCCGGGTTGAGGCCGAAGGAGATGTTGGATAGACCCAGCGTGGTCTGCACGTCCGGGTGCCGGCGCTTGAGCTCGCGGATCGCCTCGATGGTCGCCACGCCGTCCTTGCGCGACTCCTCCTGCCCCGTGGCGACGGTGAACGTCAAGCAGTCGATGATGATGTCCGCCTCCCGGACACCCCAGGTGCCGGTGAGGTCGGCGATCAGGCGCTCGGCGATCGCGACCTTGCGCTCGGCCGTACGGGCCTGGCCCTCCTCGTCGATGGTCAGGGCGATCAGCGCGGCGCCGTGCTCGACCGCGAGGCGCGTGACCTTGGCAAACCTGGAGTCCGGGCCGTCGCCGTCCTCGTAGTTCACCGAGTTGATCACACTGCGGCCACCCAGACACTCCAGGCCCGCTTCGAGCACGGCCGGCTCGGTGGAGTCGATCACGAGCGGCAGGGTGCTGGCCGTCGCGAACCGGCCGGCGACCTCGCGCATGTCGGCGACACCATCGCGCCCGACGTAGTCGACGCACACGTCGAGCAGGTGTGAGCCGTCCCGCGTCTGGGAGCGCGCGATCTCGACACAGTCGTCCCATCGCTCGTCGAGCATCGCGTCACGAAAGGCCCTGGAGCCGTTGGCGTTCGTGCGCTCGCCGATCGCCAGGTACGAGGTGTCCTGCCGGAACGGCACGTGCTGGTAGAGGCTGGCGACTCCGGCCTCGCCCAACGGCCTGCGCGGTGCGAGCTCTCGGCCGCCGACGCGCTCCACGACCTGCCGAAGGTGCTCGGGCGTCGTTCCGCAACAGCCGCCCACCAGCGCGATGCCGTACTCGGCGGTGAACAGGTCGTGCGCGTCGGCCAGTTGCCGTGGCGTCAGCGGGTAGTGGGCACCGTCGGCCGTCAGTTGGGGCAGACCGGCGTTCGGCATGCACGCGATGCCCGCAGACGCGTGCCGCGCGAGGTGGCGCAGGTGCTCGCTCATCTCGGCCGGACCGGTGGCACAGTTCAGGCCGATGAGGTCGACGCCGAGCGGTTCGAGCGCGGTCAGGGCTGCTCCGATTTCGGTACCCAGCAGCATGGTGCCGGTCGTCTCGACCGTCACGTTGACCAGGAGGGGCAGGTCCGCACCGGCGGCCGTCATGGCGCGGCGCGCACCGATCAGCGCGGCCTTGGCCTGGAGCAGGTCCTGGGCCGTCTCCACCAGCACCGCGTCGACGCCGCCGGCGATCATCCCCTCGACCTGCGTGCGGTACGCGTCGCGTAGGACCGTGAGCGGGACGTGCCCGAGCGACGGCAGCTTCGTTCCCGGGCCTACCGAGCCGAGGACCCAGCGCGGCCGGTCGGGGGTCGACCAGCCGTCGGCCACCTGTCTGGCCAGCCGAGCGCCCTCCTCGGACAGTTCGTAAATGCGTTCGGCGAGGCCGTACTCGCCGAGGTTGGCCCAGTTGGCGCCGAAGGTGTTGGTCTCCACGCAGTCGACACCGACGGCGAGATATGCCTCGTGGATGCCTCGGACGACGTCGGGACGGGTGACGTTGAGGATCTCGTTGCAGCCCTCGTGGCCCTCGAAGTCGTCGAGGGTGAGATTGGCGGCCTGGAGCATCGTGCCCATGGCTCCGTCGGCCACGACGACACGCTCGGCGAGCGCCCGGCGCAGGGCGCCGGCAGAGGCAGACACGCCGACCAGGCTAGTCGGGCCATTTCCGTCACCGGTCACGTTGTCCGGCTGGTGGGACGGCGCCGGTCGTGCTGCGTAGGGTCGTACGCTGACCGACATAGCCTTCGAGGCGAGGAGACACGGGTGGCGGAGCTCGACGGCGTTCCCGAGTTGGACGACCCCGTCCTGGTGGCCGCGTTCGAGGGATGGAACGACGCAGGCGAGGCGGCGACCGCGGTCGTCGAGCACCTCGAGTTGACGTGGCAGGCCGTGCCCCTCGCCAAGCTCGACCCCGAGGACTACTACGACTTCCAGGTCAACCGCCCGACGGTCGCCGTGGACGAGTCCGGCGTGCGAAGCCTGGACTGGCCCACGACCCGAATCTCGCTGGCCCGGCCGCAGGGTTCGGGCCGCGACGTCGTCCTGGTCAGGGGCATCGAGCCGAACATCCGGTGGCGGGCCTTCTGTGCCGAGCTGCTCGGCCTGGCGGCGGAGCTCGGCGTCGAACGCATCGTCACGCTCGGAGCATTGCTGGCCGACGTGCCACACACTCGCCCGGTACCGGTGACGGTCTCGACCAGTGACGACGCCATCGCCCGTTCGCTGGGCCTGGAGCGCTCCCGCTACGAGGGCCCGACCGGCATCGTCGGGGTGCTTCAGGACGCCGCCGCCCGGGGAGGGCTCAGCGCCACGACGCTCTGGGCGGCCGTTCCGCATTACGTCGCCCAGTCCCCGTGCCCGAAGGCGACCCTCGTGCTGCTCCAGCACATCGAAGACCTGCTGGACCTGCCGGTGCCGTTGGGCGACCTGCCGGACGAGGCGCGGGCGTGGCAGCACGGTGTCGAAGAACTGGCCACCGAGGACCCCGAGATCGCCGAGTACGTGCAGCGCCTCGAGGAGGCACGCGACACGACGGAGCTACCGGAGGCGTCCGGCGAGCACATCGCCCGCGAGTTCGAGCGCTACCTCCGCCGCCGCGACGAGTAGCACGGCGTCGCTCGCGTGGTCAACGCGGGTCGAGGTCGACGCCGAGCAGGGCGTCGACCATGTCACGCACCAACCCGGGAGCGGCGCCGTCGGAGCCGCCGAGGGTCAGGGTTTCGTCAGCCCAGCGGTCCACCGCAACCACCGCAGCGGGCGTGTCCAGGTCGTTCGCGAGGTGCTGCCGGACTTTCGCGAGCAGCCCGAGCGCGGCCGGGCCCGCGGCGGCCCCGACCGCTCGCCGCCAGCGGACCAACCGAGCCTGCGCCGAGCTCAGCAGCCCAGGCGTCCAGTCCCGGTCGGCCCGGTAGTGGTCGGCCAACAGGCCCAGCCGGACGGCCGGCGCCTCGACCCGGTCGGAGCGAAGACCGGACACGAAGACCAGGTTGCCCTTCGACTTCGACATCTTCTCGCCGTCCAACCCGACCATGCCTGCGTGGACGTAGGCGCGCGCGAACGGCCAGGTTCCGGTCGCGACATGAGCCTGCGCAGCCGACATCTCGTGATGCGGGAACACCAGGTCCGACCCGCCGCCTTGCACGTCCAGGCCGTCGCCCAGGAACTCCAGTGCCATCGCCGCGCATTCCACGTGCCAGCCGGGTCGGCCCGGACCGACCAGACCGTCCCAGGCCGGCTCACCGGGCCGGGCTTGCTGCCAGAGCACGCAGTCCAGCGAATCCTTCTTGCCGGGCCGATCCGGGTCACCTCCCCGCTCGGCGAAGAGCGCCAGCATGTCGGCACGATCCAGGTGCGAGATGGCACCGAAGCGCGGATCGGCTTTCACCGGGAAGTACAGATCGCCGTCGAGTTCGTAGGTGGCGCCCGCGGTTCGAAGCCGGTCGACGAAATCGGCCACGAGCGGCATCGACTCCACGACCCCGACGAGGCGGTCGGGAGGCATGACGCGCAGCCAGGCCATGTCGTCGCGAAAGAGCGCGATCTGCTCCGCCGCCAGCTCCTGCCAATCCCGGCCGGTTTCCCGGGCCCGCTCGAGGAGCGGATCGTCGACGTCGGTGACGTTCTGGACGTACCGGACGTCGTGGCCTCGGTCGTGCAGGGCCCGGTTGAGCACGTCGAAGGCGACGTAGGTAGCCGCGTGTCCGAGATGTGTGGCGTCGTACGGCGTGATTCCGCAGACGTACATCCGCACCGTCGACTGCACCGCCGCAGGACGCACCAGCGCCGCCGCGGTGTCGTGAACGCGGACGGGCGGCCCGTGACCGGCCAGGCGCGGCAGGTCCGGTGCGGCCCAGGCGTGCATGGCCGGGAGCCTATGCGGCCTTTGTCAGAATGGCGGCCACGGGATCGGCATCCGGTCGCCGACGGGCACCGGGAACGTGCCCTCCGTCAAGAGTGATTCGACTCTCGACACTGTCGCGGCGACCTCGTCATCCGTGAGCAGCGAGGCAAGCCGGTGACCGAGGTCCCCCTGCAGCGCGCGGCCGAGCAGGTTCAACGTCTCGCGCTCGGCGCCGGTCACCGCCTCCCCCGACCAACCCCACAGCACCGTCCGCAGCTTCGGTTCGACGTGGAAGCAGACGCCGTGGTCGATCCCCGACACCGTGCCGTCCGCCTCGATCAGCACGTGCCCACCCTTCCGGTCGGCGTTGTTGATCACGACGTCCAGCAGGGCCATCCGGCGCAGCCGCACGTCGTCCGCGTGTACGAGCGTCACCGGCTCTCCGGAGGCACCGCGTGCGTCGAGCACGCGCAGCCATCCGTCGGGCACGGCTTCGCGATCGACGACGTCGACCAGCCCGGTGCCGTCCTCCTCGACCCAGAGTTGGCACATCCCGGGTCCGAACGGCCCGTCCCGAAGGACGGTGGGCGGCACCACGTGCCACCCCGCGGCCTCCGAGACCAGGTAAGCCGCAACCTCACGGCCGGCGAGGGTGCCGTCCGGGAAGTCCCAGAGCGGGCGCTCACCTGCCACCGGCTTGTAGACACACCGGACCCCACCTTCACCGTCTCGGTCGGCGGCGCCGAGCCGGCACAACAGGGTCGCGTTGGACGCGGACACCAACCGACCCTCCACGGTGAGCGGGCCCTCCCGTAACAGGTCGGGCGCCCGGTCGATCACGCGTTCAGTCCCGGCGCCGGTAGCCGTTCTGCCGGGGACACACGTGGCCCTCCGGGTCGAGCGGCAGAGCACACAGCGGGCAGGGCGGCCGACCGGCGGCGATCAGAGCCTGGGCCCGCCGAACGAACGCGCGGGCGGACGCGCCGGTGATCCGCACGACCAGGACGTCGCGCTCGTCGGTGAGGTCCGTGGTGGTGGGTGCCTCTTCCTCGGCGTCACCACCCTCGGCGACGGCGAAGGCCTCGATCACCACCCGGTCGTCGGCGCCGTCCCAGGCCAGGGTGAGCGTGCCCACCCGGAACTCCCCGACGATGGGCTGTTCGAGCGGATCCCGATCGTCGAGCTCCTCCGGGGGGAGCGCCGGAACCGAGGCGGTTCCAGCCGACCGCCGGACGACCTCGTCGAGCAGGAGGTCGAGTCGCTCCGCCAGCAGAGCGACTTGTTCCTTCTCGACGACGACACTCGCCAACCGCGCAGCGTCGCGCGCTTGCAGGAAGAACGTGCGCTGGCCCGGCTCGCCCACAGTCCCCGCGACGAACCTCTCGGGCGGATCGAACTGGAAGACCTGGCGTGGCACGTCTACGACCCTACGGCGTTCCGGCGCCTCCGCCCACCGTGGCGTCTGCCGCCGGCCGCCGCCTGCCGCGCCTGCCGGGATGGAACGTGGACAGATCGTCGCCGGTGTCGTTGAGACGGGTGACGAAGGGTCGTCCACCCGCGTACCGCACCGCGGTCACCGAGCACGGATCGACGACCAGCCGCTGGAAGAGGTCCAGATGCATTCCCAGGGCATCGGCGACGACGGCCTTGATCACATCGGCATGGGAGACGGCGATCCAGACCGCGTTCGGGCCGACGTCGGCGGCGACCTGCGCATCGCGTTCGCGGACGGCGTCCACCGCCCTCGCCTGGGCCGCCCGCAACGATTCCCCACCAGGGAATGTGACCGCCGACGGGTGCGACTGCACGACCTTCCACAACCGCTCGCGCGACAGGTCCTTCAGCGCCCGGCCGGTCCATTCCCCGTATCCGCACTCGGTCAGCCGGTCGTCGACCGTGACCGCCAACCCGTCCCGTCCCGCGACGATCACGGCAGCCGTGTCGAGGCACCTCTCCAGCGGGCTGGAGACGACGGCGGCGAACGGGATGCTCCGCAGGCGGGCAGCCAGCGCACGCGACTGGTCGTGGCCACGCTGGTCGAGCCGGACTCCGGGGGTGCGACCAGCCAGGACGCCCGAGACGTTCGCCTCGGTCCGGCCGTGGCGGACCAGCAGAACCGTGGGCACAGCCCGGAGCTTACGGAAGGCGGATGCATCGCCGGGCGGCGTATCTCTCTCGGTCGGCCTTCCTTACGCCATCCGCGGCTCTCATAGGGGTCGCGCGAAGAGCATTCATGAGCTAGGTATGGGGTAGACACGGGTGGAGAAGGGAGGCCAGGGCCGGCAATGTGGACTCCCTCGTGGCGGGCAGCCGCCGGCGCGATCGCCGCAGCCGTGTTCGTCCTGGCTTCGACGGACGTCGCGGCTTCGGCCCAGACGACGCCTCCGGCCACACCCGAGCCCACGCCCTCGGCAGAGGAGACGACCCCTCCACCCACGCCGACTCCCGTACCCAGTCCGTCTATAACGCCACCCGCGACGACACCGGCTCCGTCGCTGCCTGACGCGCCATGGGCACCGCCGGCCGGTCCCGCCGATGACCCCGTCGCCGAGCCATACCACGGGGCGTTGTCCGAGAATGCCCTCGACGTCATGTCGGCGCACGCCGACGTCGTCGCCGAGGCCCAGGCGCTCCTCGAGCAGGCCCTCGCCGACCTGAAGACCGCCGAAGTCGCGGTCGCCAAGGCGGTCGCCGAAGCCGATGCCGCCCGCACCGCGCACGCCGATGCCGCGCGGGCAGCGGAGCTGGCGACCCGTGCCGAGCAGCGTGCCGAGCGCCAGTTGGGCGACATCCTGGAACAGATCGCGGCCACCGAGGACGGCGTCGGCGCCATGGCCCGCGACGCGTACCAGACCGGGGGGCTCGCACCGCTGTCGGTGGTCCTCGACGCCGACACGCCGGCCGAGTACGCCGACAGCTACGTCGGACTGCGTACGGTCCTGCGGGCCGGCGACTCGACACTGGGGAGCCTCGCGGTCGAACGCGCAGATCTGCTCAATGCACGCGAACGGCTACGCGACCTTCGTGAGCAGACCGAAGCAACAGCCGACCAGGCCGCGCAGGCGCTTGCCACGAAGGAGGCGGCGGAAACAGCTGCCGCCGCGGCTCAGCGAGATCTCGGCAAGGCCGCACAGATCCGGCTCGCGGCGTTGGCCGCCGCCGAGCAGGCGCGGCTGGAGGACTACGAGCGGTACAAGGAGTTTCTCGCCGAGTCCGAGGCGTTGCGATACCTGATCCTCGACCTGTCCGGCCTGTTGGCGCAGAGCTCGTCGACCGTGTTCGGCACCGGCGAGTTCATCCGCCCCGGCACCGGCGAGGTCACCTCGCACTTCGGCATCCGCCGCCATCCGATCACCGGAGTGGTCAAGCTCCACACCGGCACCGACTTCAGCCCTGGCGACGGTTACGTGTACGCGGCCGACATGGGAACGGTCGTCAAGGCGGAGTGGAACCGTGCATACGGCTACATGACGGTCATCGACCACGGGCACGGCGTCACGACGCTCTACGGCCATCAGGCCACCATGTACGTCAGGACCGGCGACCGGGTGGGCCAGGGCATCCGGATCGGTGTCGTCGGCTCGACCGGGTACTCGACCGGCCCCCACCTGCACTTCGAGGTGCGACGCGACGGCGTGCCCGTCGACCCGTGGCCGCTCATCTGGGACGCGCCCTACCCGCTCGCCGCCCAGCCTTAGGTCCAACGCCTAGGCGTTGATGGCCCCGCCCGCCAGCAGGCCGAACACGAGCAGGCCGAGGCCGATCCGGTACGCCACGAACGGGGCGTAAGAACGCCGCTCCAACCACCTGAACAGCCAGGCGATCACGGCGTAGCCGACGGCGAAGGACACCGCCGTTGCGAGGAGCATCGGTCCGACGCCATAGGTGCTGTCCTCGCCCAGCGCGGACGGCCACTCGAAGATGCCGGCGCCCAGCACGGCCGGGATGGCCAGCAGGAACGCGAACCGTGCGGCCGCAGCGCGCTCGTAGCCGAGGAACAGCGCCATGCTGATCGTCGCGCCGGAACGTGACACGCCGGGCACGACGGCCAGAGCCTGCGCCAGGCCCAGTGTCAGGGCGTGCCGCAGCGTGAGCGACTCGATCGGCCTGTCCTTGGCGCCGACGCGGTCCGCGATTCCGAGGACGACACCGAGCACGACCAGCGTCGTCGCCATGATCCACAGCGAGCGGAAGTCGTTCTCGATGACGTCCTTGAGGGCAACCCCCGCGGCCACGATGGGCAGCGTCCCGACGATGACGTACCAACCCATCCGGGCATCGGACGGGTCCCAACCCCGACGGCGATGAGATCCCCGCTCCGCGGCCGGGACCTCCCGGCCACCGGCCGGGATCTCCAACGGCCGGACGTCCGCCCACACGGCCCGCTGGTCGAACAGCGACCGGGTCCACGCGTCGAGGATCCGCCAGATGTCCTTCGCGAAGTAGAGGATCACCGCGGTCTCGGTGCCGATCTGGATGACGGCCGTGAATGCGGCACCCGGGTCGTCCCACCCCACGAGCTCGGGGAAGATCCGCAGATGCGCACTGGACGAGATGGGCACGAACTCGGTCAGACCCTGGAGCACACCGAGCACGACCGCCTGGAACCACTCCGTCATGGCGAACCGCCTGCCAGCCCAGCCGCCTCGACCGCGGCGACCAGAGCCCTGAGCTCGCCGACCCGCTCCTCGACGCCTCCCTGGTGGACGGCCACGGAGAGGGTCGTCACGCCGGACTCCGCGTACGCCTGCAGACGGTCGCGCACCCGCTCGAACGGTCCGATCAGGGCTGTCTTGTCCACGAACTCGAACGGCACCGCCTCCGCCGCCTCGCGGTGCTTGCGGTCCAGGAAGAGGGCTTGGACGACCTCAGCGGCATGCGCATAGCCCATCCGGACGGCAAGCCGGTTGTAGAAGTTCTGGGTACGGCTCCCCATGCCGCCGAGGTAGAGCGCCGAATAGGCCCGAACCGGTGCCGCGCATGCCTCGAGGTCGTCGCCGATCACCAGCGGGACGGTCGGCACGACGTCGAAGCCGTCCATGGTGAGGCCGGCCGCCGACCTACCGTGCTCGACATGCGCGAGCGACTCGGCCGCATGCTCCGGCGAGAAGAAGATCGCCAGCCAGCCGTCCGCGATCTGGCCGGTCAGCTCGAGGTTCTTCGGGCCGATGGCGGCCAGGTACACGGGAATTCGCTCACGCACCGGATGCACGGTGAGTTGGATCGCCTTGCCCGGTCCGTCCGGCAACGGAAGGGTCCAGTGCTCGCCGTCGTAGGACAGGCGCTGACGAGTCAACGCCCTGCGGACGATGTCGACGTACTCCCGGGTCCTGCCGAGCGGCCGGTCGAACGGCACGCCGTGCCAGCCCTCGGAGACCTGCGGGCCGGAGACACCGAGTCCCAGACGGAACCGGCCGCCGGACAGGCTGTCGAGGGTCGCGGCCGTCATCGCCGTACAGGCCGGCGTCCGGGCCGGAATCTGCATCACGGCGCTGCCGACGTCGACCCGTTCGGTCTGGGCGGCCACCCAGGACAGCACCGTCGGGGCGTCGGAACCGTACGCCTCGGCCGCCCATACGACGGAGTAGCCCAGCCGGTCGGCCTCCTTGGCGAGGACGAGGTTGTCCTGGTTGCCGCCACCCCAGTAGCCGAGGTTGAGCCCGAGCCGCATCGTCACCTCTCAGACTCGTCGGTCCGGTCGGATCGTCGCCGCGCGACTCTACCGGCGAGGCATGCCAGCGGTCGGCGCCCGGTGTCGCCGGGCGCTCGATAACCTCCGCACCGTGGAACATCGACGGCTCGGCCGCAGTGGGCTTCGGGTGTCCAGGATCGCCCTCGGGACGATGACCTGGGGACGCGACACCGATCAGCACGAGGCACGTGAGCAGCTCGAGGCATTCGTCGAGGCCGGCGGAACGCTGGTCGACACGGCGGCGTCGTACGGGAACGGCCAGAGTGAACGCGTCCTCGGCGACCTCCTCGAGACCGTCATGCCACGTGCCGACGTCGTGGTGGCCACCAAGGCCGGCGTCTCGCGGACGACCGGTCGTCGGGTCGTGGACATCTCCCGCAAGGCGCTGCTCGACCAGCTCGACGCCTCACTGGACCGGCTCGACACGGACTACGTCGACATCTGGCAGGTGCACACCTGGAGCGACGACGTGCCGCCGGACGAGACTCTGGCCGCCCTCGATCACGCCGTCGCGTCCGGCCGGACGCGATATGTCGGCATTTCCAACTACGGCGGATGGCAGACCGGATGGTCGGCGTCCCACCAGGCGTCCGCCCCGGGCCGGGCGCCGCTTGTCGCAACCCAGATGGAGTACTCGCTCCTCCAGCGAGGGATCGAGCGCGAGGTTATCCCCGCCGCCGGCTTGCTCGGGCTGGGCGTCCTGGCATGGTCACCACTGGGACGCGGCGTTCTGACCGGAAAGTACCGAAGCGGTACACCCGCGGACTCCCGTGCGGCGTCGCCACACTTCTCCGGATTCGTCGACGTCTACCTCGACCAACGCTCCCATCGGATCGTCGAGGCTGTGTGCACTGCCGCCGACGGGCTCGGCGTCCAGCCGCTGGAGGTCGCGCTCTCCTGGGTTCGGGACCGGCCGGGTGTCACCGCGGCAGTCGTCGGAGCCCGCACCGCACCGCAGCTGCGCGGCATCCTGACCAGCGAAGGCCTCACCCTTCCCGAGGAGATCACCGCCGCCCTCGACGAAGTGTCGGCTCCCGCCTTCGGGTACCCGGAGCGCCTCACTCCGCCATCGGATCGTCGGGAGTGAACACCTCGTCCAGGCGGTAGATCAGCATCTCCTCGTCCGCGATAGCGAACGGGTCCTCGACGAGGGTCGCAGCGCCCTCGTTGTCGAGCACCTGCACCCAGACCGTGCCGCCACGCGGGCGAAGCCCCACCAGCTCCGCCCTCTCGTCCAGACCGTCGACGCCGTATGCATGCAGGAGCTGGTAAAGGGCACGCCCGGCGTTGCTGACGTCGGCGCTGGCTGCTTCGGGGTCGTCAGGATGGAGCTCAGCGAAGGCCTCCCGGCCGGCGGCGAGCAGCGCGTCGTCGTCCTCCATCGCGTAGTCGCGCCGCACCAGCACGCACAGCGTGTCCAGCCTGGCCTCGTCGTGCTGGACCTCGACGTGCGGGCCCTCGGCGAACTCCCACGGCGTCACCTCGTCGAGCAAGGTGAACAACAGGTCGTCGTACCGGGAGGCGGCCGTCCGTAGCGCGGTGTACGCCGCCTGAACGGCCGGATCGGCCTCCCCCGTGCTCCTCGTGCAGGCGACGAGGTGGGCCTCGAGTGCGTCGGTCAGGTCGTCGAGCGCGGCGGTCAGACGGGCCTGGTCCTCGGGCAACGTGGTCACGGTGCCGACCGTACCGGGGTCGTGGCACCATGTGCCGATGGTGAGCGCGACGCCCACGGTCCAACGCATCTCGGAGTACGAGTTCCACCACCTGCTGCTGCCGCGAGGAACGTCGCGGGGCGCCGCCCGGAAGCTGCTCACCGAGCATGCCGAATACGGCCACTGGGAGCTCGATCGGCTGCTGCTCTACCCCGACGGAACCCGGAAGGTCAGGCTCCGCCGCAGGATCCTCCGGGTTGCCCGGGCCGCCATCTAGTTCCTTCTGGCGCCTGCGCGCCCCGTCCGTCCCCGCACTTGTGGGGGCCTTTGCACGCAATTCGGCCTGGTTTGACGTGCACAGCCCTCCACAAGTCGCAGTGGGGACCTGTGCCGTCCACAAGGAACGATGCGTCGCCGATCCGACGGTGACAGCCGTGCTGTGCTCCTCCTCATGGCGAGAAGCTCGGAAGTCCCGGAGCAGCTGAGGCGTGCTCCGTTCCTGGGCCGGAAAGCGATCGTGGCCGGCTTGCTGACCAGGCGGCAGTTACAGTCGCGCACCTGGGTCCCCATGCTCCGGGACGTCTTCGTACACCGTGACGTTCAGCAGAGCGACGCCGTACGCGCCCGCGCGTTGCTACTGGTCATGCCCTCCGATGCGATCATCGCCGGCCGCACTGCTGCCTGGCTTCAGGGGGTGTGGCGGCCCCGCCCAGGCGTGCCGGTACCGCTCGAGTACGCAAGGCCTCGCGACGTCGACGGCCGAGGGCTCCTGGGAGCATCGCTGAGCAGACGTGTCATTCGGCTCTGTGACGACGAGTGGAGCGATGTCACCGAGATCGCGGGCGTACCCGTCATGTCCCCGATGCGCACCTGCTTCGACCTCATGCGCGAACGCGAATTGGTCGAAGCCGTCGTTGTCGCCGACGCGTACGCCCACTCGGGACTGCTCTCCCTGCCCTGGCTCTGGGCGTATGTGGACGCTCACCGAAGATGGCCCGGCGTGCGGACCGCACGGAACGCAGTGGACCTCGCGTCTGACCGGAGCCAGTCGGGCGGCGAGTCCCGGCTCCGGATGATCGTGGTCCTGGCCGGGTTTCCGCCGCCACTGGTCAACCCGCCGGTTTACGCAGGACATCCGACGAGGCTGTGCGGCCACCCCGATCTGGTGATCGTGGTGGGACACCCTGTGCTGGGGCTCGAGTACGACGGCGCCTACCACGACGATGGCGACCAACGGCAGGCCGACAACCGGCGCGAGAACAGGTTGCTGACCCGGGCCAGGCTGCCGCTCCTGCGCTACGGAGCGCGTTCCGTCCTGCGCGAGCGGCGCCTGATCGTCGCGGAGATCGCCGCGATGACGGGACTACGGCCGCTGGCGGAACTACGCGACGCCGATTTCCGCCGGCCGCCACCGGCCCGCGCTTGGTGACCCCACTTGTGTGGGTCTTTGCACGTCATCGCGGCCAGAATTGTGTGCAAAGACCCACACAAGTCGTCGGGCAGGGCACGGATCAGGCGAGGTCGAGGAACCGGTCCAGCAC
>OBLS010000305.1_pt1 | contig 16729 bp, 13 predicted proteins | sample 1519901 | NCBI WGS metagenome assembly OBLS01 (sample SAMEA3113585, study PRJEB22503) | soil metagenome | reverse complement strand
GCGCCAACCCTTGGCCAAGTCCAAGGCCCCGCCTTTAATAAGCAATTCTCCCATACTCAGTCCAAGTTTTATTGCATTGCTACTATCACCCCTTTTTGTTAGTTTGATGCACTTTGTTCCGTCTGCAGAAAATATACTTGCGCTTAGGCTGACGCAAGAGGAAACCGGTATCTTTTGTAACTTGGCAATATTTTTCAGGGAACTAGTCTGACGTGTCGGATCTTCGTAAGAAACAGCCACAGCTCCTACAGGAAACCGACATCCGCCTTCTATTCGTTTTAACAAAGCGTGTTCAGCCTCAAATTCGGTTCTTGATTGGGGGTCTTCGATTTTTTTTAGTAGTTCTATTAATTCGTAATTCTCAGTCCTACATATCACAGCCAACGAGCCCTGTCCCGGAGCGGGAACAAATTCCTCGAGATTGAATCGCTGAACGATGCTGCCCTCCAATCCAAGCCTAAGGAGACCTGCCTCTGCGAGAATAATCCCGTCATACTCTCCTGTGGTTGTTTTACGTATTCGTGTTTCCACGTTTCCCCTTATGGGTCTAACATCTAAATCTGATCGCAGTCTAATCAATTGTATTGCTCGTCTAAGACTACTCGTTCCAATAATAGCGCCAGTCCTAAGACCCTCTAATTTGATTTTTTTGTGGGTAATCAATACATCGTTTGGACTAGATCGTTTAGGAATACTTGCTATGGTAAGAACGTCCGGAAGATCAGATGGAATATCCTTTAAACTATGTACTGCAAAATCAATATGATTTCTGATGACTGCATCGTTTATTTCTTTTTCAAAGATTCCTTTTCTGTCAATAGTGAACAATGGTCTTTTGTCGACGTCTCCCTTCGTCTTAATTGTCACAACACTGAAATGGATAGAAGGAAATATTCTTCTGAGCGCCGTTACTACAATTTCTGTCTGAGCAATTGCTAGCTTGCTACCTCTCGTTCCCACTGTTAGCTGTTTGAGCATACTTTGTCCTTCACTTTTTGTAATGCATTAGAATATGACGCTATTGTCTGATCTACGTCTTCCTCACTGTGTGAATAAGAGACAAAGCATGTTTCGAACTGTGATGGGGGAATAAACACTCCGGAATTCAATAATTCATTATACAATAGATTGAAATAATTGAGATTGGTTATTCCTTTGATGCTTGCGTTCTTTACTTCACCCTGGCTGAAGAATAATTGAAACATTGACCCAATTGAGGTAATGACGAACTCAAGCTCGAGCTCTTGCATTGCATCGCGTATTCCATGGACTATGCTGTCACACGTCCTGGCAGTTTGTGGATATATCTCGTTCTTTTTTTCAAATAAGGTCTTAATTGTTGAAAGGCTTGCTGCAACAGATACAGGATTTCCAGCAAATGTGCTCGCTTGATATACCTTACCTGCAGGAGCAAACTGTTCCATTAGATCCTTCCTGCCTGCAATAGCCGCGATAGGAAATCCATTACCCATTGCTTTTGCATAAGTAGCAAGGTCAGGTCGTATACCAAAAAACTCACTAGCCCCTCCGAGGGAAAGTCTAAATCCAGTTATCACCTCATCGAATATTAGAACAATATTTTCTTTTTGGGTTATCCGCCTGATACGACTTAGATAATCTTTCTCTGGTAATATTAGTCCATTATTTGCTAGAACTGGTTCTATTATTAGACCTGCTATATTGTCATTTGTATTTATGACTCTCTCTAGTTCCTCAAAATTATTATAAGGAATCACAAGAGTGCGCGATGCAGCTTCCTCTATGCTTCCATCAGAGGAAGGAACTCCCTCCCCATTTGGACCGGCTTTCACAAGTACGTAGTCATATGCTCCGTGATAGCACCCGTCAAATTTAATAATGTTCTTCTTTTTAGTAAATGCACGTGCTAGCCTAATAGCATTCATTGTTGCTTCGGCTCCTGTATTTACTATTCTTGTCATCTCAGCAAACGGAATTATTTTAGAAAACAGTTCCGCAAGCTCGACTTCATTTTCAGTTGGCACACAAATTAAACTTCCATTGTCAAGCTGATATTTGACACAACTAAGCACCGAGCTGTAGGCATGACCAAGCAGGAGACTACCGTACGCCATGCAATAATCTATGTATGTCTTATGGTCAACACTAACTATCTTACTACCTTTGCCTGCAGTTGCAAAAAATGGGAATGGTTCGTAGAAACGAACAGGGCTATTGACACCAGACGGAATCACTTCTTTGCCTCTATTAAATAGGATTTTGGACTCCCTGTTTTGATCTACATCTCTTGACATTAAACTAGACAATCGTATTCACAAAAAAGTTATAATTCTATCGCCGAAAATAGTCGGATTATGGAATAAAATGATTCATTATAGGTCATAGATGCAGTTGCTTGCGGATCGATCCTGTAGAACCTGACATTGCTTAATTGCCAATCTTGAAGTTTGCCATTAATGCTCTCGACAGCTTCGAAAATTTTTATGCTCAGGTCACACAAATAAAAATGGAGAAGAATGATTCGGTTATTGTCATACAATATGAGGAAGGGCAAGAGAAAATGCGTACTATGACAGGTCATAGTGGAAAAAGATTCGATCGAAAAGTCGTATTGGTAACTGGTGCTTCTTCTGGAATAGGACGGCAGGCCTGTCTTGATTTTTCAAGTCAAGGAGCAGAGAGTATTATACTAGTAGCCCGCTCACAGTCGAAACTGGAGGACCTAGAAAAAATAATACAAGAGAGATCTACAATAATTACTGCTGTATACCCATGCGATATATCGAAAAAGACTGAAGTCACAAGTATGGGTACTGAAATTCTCAATAGATTTGGACGCATAGATATTTTGGTAAATAATGCTGGTTTTGGGTTATACGGCAAGGTCCAAAGCCAGAGCATTGATCAGATTGAATCGACTTTATTTACCAATTATCTTGGCACGGTCAATTGCACCAAGGCATTCTTGGATTCCATGATAATGAGAAAGTCTGGACACATAGTCAATATCGCATCTGTTGCCGCAAGTTTCGGAATTGCTGGTTTGTCAGCATATTGCGCATCCAAATACGCAATTCTAGGTTTTTCAGAATCTCTATCTTATGAATTACATGGAACCGGTGTTAAGTTAACAGTGGTTAGTCCTATTGGGGTAAAGACAGGCTTCTTCAATAACAAAACGTTCGGTGGCAGGATTCCAAACTATACTGGGTTTATGCTTGAACCAAAAAAAGTGTCTAGTGCAATTCTTCGTGCCGCAAGTTCCTCTCGTTTCGAAATAATTGTCCCATTTTATATGAGGGCTGGCGTGTGGCTTAAAAACACTTTCCCTTTTATTGTCAAGCCTCTAATAGGTTCTCATTTTCGAAGAGAATTAGCGAAAGTCAATAACGCAGAGAAAATTTCTGACGGATTATGTTGATACTTCAATAACAATCTCGTTTCCAATTACATTCGATACAATCATTAGATTCGGATTAACAAGGTAAGTTCACATTCTAGCATGCCAGTTCTACAACAGAAGTGTTCAAATGATCAGGATCATCGCATTTGTAAATGGTTGATTACACCTGCCGCCCCTTATGGGGAATTAATTGCATTCTTCTCCAAATTAGTTCATCTCTGATCCTGTTTTATCGCCCATTGTTCATATTGCTTTAATAGTTCATCGATATCCTTTTCTCTTTCTGAATAAGTGAGTATCACTCCGAACTTTCGGTCTTTGGTATCATGGCCCTTAGCAAAGTATCCCCAAAAATGATCTGGAAGCCTCTTGAAGTTCTGTTCATTGTTTGAAACGTCAATCAGATGATTTGCGATAGTTTTCAATACGCGGACAGCTTCATTTGACTCTATCATCTTATCTTGTATCTCCTATTGTGGCATTGTGCTCGCTGCGGAGGCAGAATTTGTTTGTCAATATAGATGTCGTCGTAGAAACGGATTAAATACATTGTCCTAGGACCTCAATACTGAGCTACATAGGTATTTTACTCAACCCGAACCAATATGTCTGGAATTAGAGATTTCAGAAATCGTGACGATGCATTAGTCTGTTAGTGATTTGGAAAGTATTATTTTATCAAAGACGCAAGAATAATCCAAAAAGTATTAAGCTATATTCCATCATAGATTAGGTGGATATTTAACGATTGAACAATACAAAAACACGACAAAATTCACTGGGCTGTCTAATGATTAGGCTAGATTGACCAGAGTGTTGCAGGGCACGAGCAACTGTTCGTTTGATCTTTTACTAAATCTGTCTAAATGCTATTTTCTACAGCTTCAATGCACTGTAGTATCATATTGCGATCTTTTCTTTCCTTTATTATCCAAGAAATGAATTTATCTATAGTGAATATACGCTGCTCATGAAAGGTAGTAGGGAGAAACCCGCCTCTTGTGAATATCTGAACAGAGATATATTTTTGGTTATGAAGTACAATTTCTTCCTTCGCAGAATCTTCATCCTCTTCTATTATCCCACAATATAATGGTAGAGGCTTATTAAGGGCACCAATAATTGCAGCAGCTTTTTTTAATTTGTTCTTAAAATGCTCAATTAGCCAATCATCAACAATATTATCCTTGGACTCATCTCGTTTGATAGAAACCAAGTTTTGTTGCTCGTTTTCATCTCGACTTTCAATAGGGGGTATATGCTTATCTTTTTGAGCCAAGTGTGATGGTTGAATCTTGCTAACTATCAATTTATAGCAGTATGACAAAAGTTATTTATTACAAGCTAAAATTTATTTATTCTATTGTCTAATTTGAGCTTGTTAAGTAACCTATACTCAAACATTTCGTGCTTATATCAGAGCTCTGCTAGAATCTTCGAATCCATCAAATCTAAATCTCCAAATTGTTATTTTTCATTCGAGGATGACTTCTCAAGAAGAGAAAAAACATTATCAAGATTATTCCAAATAAGGCCACTCCTATCGGTAGATGGATTGTAACTAATCGTAAATCAAGCCTGTTGATTACAACCAGTGCTCCAATGGCAATTTGAACTGAAATGACAATAGCTGCCAGCGTAGCTAAGCGCTGTAACTTTTTTATTCGTAGGTGTGCAAGTATTGCGATAGCATAAATTGTAGCCGCAGTAAAACCCACAAACAGCCGATGCAAATATTCAATTGTATAATTTTGTTCTGGAGCTCTCAAAAAACCATTTGGGCATAGTGGCCATTCTGGGCACGCTAAAGACTGATGGATTGAACTCAGATATACCCCTATTATCATTGTTGAATAGACCAAACATAGAGAACCAAACAGAAGACACTTAAACCCACTGCTCATCGATAGGTATGTATCAAAGGACCATTTAAACTGAGAAATATTGATGGAACAGGGCCTAGCATAGATGTCAAGCGAGACTAATACTATTGTCAATAAAGAGATGATTTGCTCTTATGCCTAGACTTGTATAGTAGACTATTACCCCGTAAAAGAATCTAGTTTAGTATTCCTCGTATTCACACTGGTCTGGCTATTGCCCTTGATCCTACTTTCAATCTCCTGTTTATTACCGTCCAACCGTGTCGCTTGTCTTACTACATCCAAATGTGCATAGTCATGAGTATCTGAAAGATAAACTGTATATATCAACGCACTGTGCTTTCCCTCAGATTTTCTGAGTATTCGTCCTACCCTTTGAGCAGCTTGGTTCGTATTGGAAGTGCTGGCTAGAATAATGGCTATTCTTACCTGAGGAACATCGTATCCAATCTCCAGCGTATGGACTGAAAGCAGAACATAAAAATCTACACCCCATTTAGATAGGATTGCTTGTCTCTCCTTAGATCTAAGTTTGCTTTCGATGATCATTGATTTTATTCCCTTTTCATTTTCTAACCTGTTTTTTAGTTTCTTGATAGAATCTATTGTTTCACTAAATACCATTATCCGTTCTAACGGGTGTTTCAGCGAAATAAGTTCCACAGCAGCTGAGATTTTGTTCTCGGCTGAATTTACAAGATTTTTTCTATTCCTCACATTCTCGAACCACGAGCTTGCTAATCTTGCCAATATGCCACCTTTTCTTAATAATTGGGCTACCGCTGTGGGATCAGATATGTTCAAATCATTAGAGATGTTCCGAATCCTGTTCGTATAGGTATGATACAAGTTTTTTTCCTCAGCCGTCAGTTTGGCCTTTATTGCTATCAAGATTGGTTTTGCAAGCCTTCCATCTTGGACTGCATCTTTTATCATGTATTTTTTTACAGGTGGAAGTAGTGATATTATAGTATGATAGTTAGGATGTTCTTCGTCTATTGTTGCCGTTAATCCCAACAAAGCCTTATGCGTTGAACCCTGTTCATTTTCCCTTTCCTTCAAAGCAGAAAACATTCTGCTTAGGGTCGTTGCAGAATCTGTCAGCAAATGCATTTCATCAAATATTATGGTGTCGGCATTATGAATTAATTCTAGATTATTAATTACGCTCTGATAGGTGCTAATTGTTATCTCTCTTACTTCTTTGCGTTCTCCAAAGAATACCCCTAAAGATTCTCTAGGAATGCAATATGATAAAAACCGTCTTAAATTCTGCTCAATAAGGGTAATCCGCGGAACTAAGAAAAGTATCGATGGAAATATATCATTTGAAGTGCTACAGGAATTTCTAATGTTATCACTGGTGTTATTCTTGCTGTAACAAAAATAATTTTCGTTCGCTCTTCTTCTTGCGCACTCAAATGCAATTTCCGTCTTTCCGGTCCCAGTGCTGTATATGATCGAGCCTCTATATGCATTTAGGACCCACGAATCCACGGCAGCGAGCTGATCCTTTGTGAGCTCAAATGGAAACCTCAAGCCTAGAATGGCTGGCTTCATTATCTCTAGGATTCTCTTCCCCTATAATAATACTATAGTTTGCAAATTCACAAGATAAATCCTTGAGTAGAATCTGAGTTTCTTTTACTTACCATTAATTTTGTCCTTCATCAGATTGAGTGGGTCTCAAGCCCCTTGAACCCCTCTTTTAACTATTAATAGAATTAAAAGTATTCCTTCCGTAGTCCAAGTTTTACATGGTAAGCATAGTAGCATGCATACATGCATACATAACCATATCTAATCTATTTATCTTGATGACTTGATAGACATTTTGAACGACGTCCAGTTAATAACGTAAAATAAGACAAAACTTGGCAAGGAATGACATTCAACAAGAATGGGCTCGGATACGGTGTAGCTATAATAATAGGATCTGCCTCCGTTGTAGGACGCCTCTTGGTAGGGTTCCTTATGCTTGTTGGAAAAAAGACAATAGTTGAGGGAGGCCCTAGAATTGTGGAAGCAGGTCAATGGCTAAGAGAAAAATCTGCAATTTTCTTTGTAAAATGTTATACATTCATAAAACCTCGTACTAGGGCGGTCGGAAAGACTATGATCGCCTTACTTACTATTGTCGTCAGAAGGCTAGAACTGAAAATAAAACCTAAAATTGTGGCAAGCGGACATTTTATAGGTCTAGAGTGTACCGAATTGGTCCGAAAGTATAGAGCAAAGCTGATGCAAAAGATTATTGGTGAGTCTAGAAGAAATCCCTCCACACCGGAAATAGGAGAGGTTGTAAACCCGAATAACTTATCTGTAGATCAATCAGTCCTGCACGATAAAGAGCTCCAAAGCTAATAAAGAACATGACATGCCTGAAAATTAGTGCAAGGAATAATAGAACAAATGAATTGGCATGACGATGGAGGCTGCTCGAAAAATATCTTGTTATAATATCTATCGATGCCATTGCGAGAATAGTAAGCCTAAGAAGAAACCTCCTTGTTGCAGTAGGGGTAACAATCCCGAACAACGCCATGGAAATTGTAGATTATATTTACTTAAGACTAACTACATTTCAGGATTACCATCGCGACTATCAGTTCGTATTGGAGCCTGGGATTAACACAATTTTTAACAAATTTTACAATTTAAAAGGATCCGTTATAGCGACCCTCTAATCTTACCTTGTCATCATCCGGTAAGCAATTTCTATACAGAGTCTGTTTTTTCTTTGTATTGATCCCTGTCTTTACCGAATGAACGGAAGAAGAAGCCGCTGAAAACCATAATCGCTGCAAGGACTGAGGCGACAACAGTTCTGTCAAGTGGCAGACTTAATATGAATGCAATTACGAATACAATTCCGGCTGCAACTAGGGCTAAGGGTATCCAATATTTTATGGCTTCGGAAGATCGGCCTTCATTTCTCACAGTGCTTCAACTATATAGTTGATATCAGCTATTTGATATACTATACTACTGTCAGTTATCAGTAAAGCCCCATGCCAGCAAGAAACGAGAGGGGGTTCTTAATTGGGCTTCTCTTTCATAGTTGCTAATTCATGGTTGTTAATCAGCTAACAATCCTACGACTGCACTCTATTGCATATGGACTAAAAAATGGCAAATCTGCCATACTATAAATAGTACGCGGTGCTTCGTACTTCAAAATTGTTAACTTTTTTTTCAAGTGTATATACAGGTACATTAATCTCGCTCCTAATTAGATATGTGGGGTGTCATTAAGTTGGTTCCTTTTTCCGGTCAAATTCTGTTCTCCATATTTTTTTCTTCAATTTTGGCCGTCTTAATAATTTGGCTTTATTTTATGATCTCTACATTAAGGTCACATAGGATGGCTCCAAAATTGGATTTTTTTCCTATTGAAGAGAAAACTTTCGGCCTGGGCAACCGTCATCCAAGTGTTAGTATAATTATTCCAGCACGAAATGAAGAGGGACATATCAGAAAATGTTTAGAGAGCTTACTGGAGCAGAATTACTTGAATATTGAAATAATTGCAATCAACGATTCATCCTCTGATCGAACCAGGGAAATAATACTAGAATACAGTAATTTAGCAAGATCAAGAACCAAAGTAATTCTTGTCGATGCTCATGATAAACCCGATGGCTGGTCCGGGAAGAACTGGGCTTGCTATCAAGGCTATTTAAGGGCAAGCGGGGATTTGTTCTTATTTCTAGATGCAGATACAGTAATTACATCTCCACGTACGATTTCAACTGCTATTGCCTATCTTGAGGAACATAACCTGGATGCTCTTACAGTGAGGCCTAAACTGTTGTGTCAGGACACATGGGCCAAAATTACGTTGCCGATGCTATCGACGCTTTTACATGTAAAACGCATGCAGCAAATAAACAACCCGCTAAATAGAACAAGTGGATATCTGTTTGGATGTTTTTACTTGATTACACGAAACAGTTATGAAGCTATTGGTACTCATAGAGCGGTGAAAGGCGAAATAATAGAGGATGCTGCCATTGGTAAGAGAATTAGAAATCAAAACTATTTATTGAGAGCGGTTATTGGTGACGGCTGCATTGAATCAATTTTTAGAGGGCGGTGGAATGTATTACAAAGAATAGTTGTTCCCCGATACCACAAAAGAAAAACCACAACCATTTTAGCAGCAATGGGCGTCTTTTTTATAACACTCTATCCTTTTATTCTGTTGCCAGTTTCATTCACACCGCTACTATACCTAAATGGCGATGATAACAATATGTTACTTCATAGCTTAGCCGTAACAATAGATCTTCTCTCAATTGCTACTATAATTTCAACCAGTATCATCCAATTGAAATTCAGTCTCTTTGAGAGTCTTATTTACGCTTTAGCATCTCCTGTGGCAGGTACAATTATTTCCCTGGGCTTTATTGTTTATATTATTGATGCAAGGATAAACGACACCCTAGTTAGCTGGCGTGATAGGAAATACACCACAGCATGAGATAAAGGAGGTTTTGATATTTAAGGCGCTAACATCGTAGAACATACCACTTAATCCGTAATACTATGATACATCAATTCGAACGTGCCCGTACCATTATTAATTCCGGGTTGTAGAAAGGTGACTTTTTCTCCAATTATTTTCCTTTCCGAAGGATTCCGTAGCAGTCTTGCCCTCTACCGTTTACTTCCTGTTTAACCTAATTTATCAATTGTGATCGTTGATTCGACTATGACTTTTTAGTTTCTTTGAAATAGCGGTCTGTATTCTTTCTCGTATTTCTTCCTGTGCGGTATTCATAAATTGTTCCACGGCTTTCTCGTCATTTGGTGCGATGTTTAGAAGAAGATCATACTCCCATTTTGTGGTAGATCTTTTGCGCGTGCTTTGGTTAAATTTATACATATTCATTATCGCTATATGTGAGAATTCTTCCCCATTTAAGGCACCGTGGAAGTGTATAATATTAGCTGGTATACACACTGTATCGTGCTCATTCAGAAGCATAACATTGTTGGGATCGAATTCAGGTTTTAAGACACTCTCTCCATTTATTATGCCTACGATGCCTTGTCCTTTAGTTGCAATTAGAATTTGATCAGTTTCATGATAATGCAACGTCGTCAATGCGCCAGCATAGAAGGTAACATGGTACATCTCTTGCTCAGATGAATTTTCTTCGCCTAATATCTCTCGTATATTCACTCTGCCGGTAAAGTAATTACTGATTATGCTTTTCTTCTTCGCAGTATATAGATTATATTTCTGCACAATACTGTCTTTATCTATAAAGCGTCATAATAAATATTTCATGTGACTTCTAACAATACGTGCTATCCAAGGCATTGCTGTCCCCTGAGTCGACGGGCTCATTCTTCTAAATGTTCTCATAAAAGATAAGGATGAATAAAAACAATCAGTATCAGTGAACTTGCTAGAATAACTTCGCTAGTTTTTAGAATCAAAGTATAGGTCTTGGGTGTCTTTGTTAGTTTGGTCTGAGAGCATTGAGATATATCAAAAATATCTCTACGAGAACGACTCCCATAGGCAATCACATATCCGAGCATATCTTTCTTAATATATGGTACTTTTTGACTACATTGTTCTTTTTCTCTGATTTCGTGTAGAATTTTACCATATATGGAGGGAATCGCACTGTGACAGCAGCCCTTCAGAAGTGCATTTGATTTCGGGAACAAGAGAAACCAAATGCGACTACTACAAGGAATCACAGTGCGATGTTCAATATACATCAAATGATTATATATTCGTAAGAACTTAGGTCCATATTCCATCGAATTACAGTCATTATCCTTTACGCAATAGCCATTAAACGATTTCAGTCTTTATCCACAAAGCATCGATGATCTTAAAAAAAGACTGCTGCAAAGTAACAATCAGTCCGACTTCAATAATATTTCTTAATTAGTAGTGTTAAAGTTGGGTGAACAATTGAAAATAGGCAGGATAAAACTGTCAGCAACCTCTGATGCCACGGCAAAGAATAACATAAAAAAGGTAATTAATCAATTCTACAACATAGCAATGACAGAAAAAGACAAATATCATGATAATCCATCTGGACAGGAATAAGAGGACTTAATAAAGTAACATGAGAAGTAGGAATTGCATAGCATATGAGACTCTATCTTCTCATATATTAAGGAGGGAGAGTCTTGAGAGGTAGGTCCGCTACATGCAAGACCTGTGGATTGACAGCACGTAATCAATCCGAACTTGATGATCATATCAGTCATGCTCATAAATATACTGCCGACTCTAATTCTGTGAAGTCTTCTGAGCAGAAGAAGGACCCGTTTCCTTAATGATCCTTAATACCTAGTTTTCTTATACAAAGTTCAATCATCTAAATTTTTATCTGTGTTTAGAACTAAATTTCTTCATCAAGATCCTCAAAGCTTTTTGCCTTAGACGTTTCGTGGAGCCGCATCATTACATTGTTGGCATACTCTCTTTTAGAGACTATCCCTTTTTCTGACAGCAAGCTAACCAGGGTGTCTAGTTTGATATCTAATTCTTCCAGCTCGGTAAGATCCTTCCCTGTAACTCTCCGACCACCTAGAGGATCATCTGAGGGTCGCCTAGAATTCTCAGATTTTGAAGAACGATTCGTCAACTATCTTAGGATTGGCTAATAGTATCACCTCTACTATTATAAAGTATCGAAGAACATGTGGTTGTTGTGTTAAGAATGAAGTCACGTACCATTACATTAGTGATTAAAAATCTGGCCTAAGTTTGCCAAATTTAAGGAGTGGGATTTGTACGCGTCGACGTTTCCAGACAGGATAGGTACAAATATTTTAATGTAGTAGGACTAAATCAAAATCGCTTATTTTTGCTGATAAAATAATTAGCAAATGTACGTCAAATGGATAGATGTCTTCCGCGATACCATTATCACGAAATGAATTCCCATCTTCTAATCAAAAAGGCCATCCGCTAGATAAATAGGAAATGAGCTAACGTAATTAAGGATAGGAGTACAATAGCGCATTAGTATATCTTATAGCTTCCACGATTTTTTTTGTCTAAAGCCAACAACTTTATGAAAATAAATCTCAAGCGTTCCGTAGACAATACCAATTACAAGGCAAATGCCGGTCACAACCATGAGAATTTCAGTCTGTGCGCCCAATCCTAATGTATATCCTATATTGTTAATTGAAGATTTGAAAGATAGAACCCGAAGTTGACTTTGGTAAAAAATATAGAAAAATCTTACGCACACAAACAATATAAAATGAATATTAAGCATTACAAGTCAATGAATCTTTATGCCGCTAAAAAGTTAACTAAAGCAACAGCAAAAATAGAACAGGATTACGATCTATGAAAGTAATTACAAAAACTGTTAAACTGCGACCAAGCAGGGAAAATGATATTATTAATATTACAGGTCAAACATCAGAGGCAATAAAGGAAAGTAAATTAAAAGATGGAATAATTACGGTTTTTGTTGCAGGCTCCACCGCAGCAATAACCACAATAGAATATGAACCCGGACTAGTGCAAGATTTTCCAGAGATGTTATCTCGGATAGCTCCTAAAGATGTTAGATATCATCATGATAATACTTGGCATGATGGAAACGGGCATTCCCATGTACGTGCCTCCCTCGTAGGTCCAAGTCTAACTGTTCCCTTCTCAAACAGTGATTTGATATTAGGCACATGGCAACAAATAGTGATGTTAGAGATGGATATAAGACGGAGAGAACGAGTAATAGTACTTCAAATGCTGGGAGAGTAAAGTTACTTGTTAGTGTTAGTTAGGATATATTCCAGAATTGCATAAGTGACCGAGCAGGAATTTTCATCCAATTGATTCCGAAGACAAAATCCTAATTATCAAGGGGGGATAATTGTGGTCTGTTATATTTGCAATTAGTCCCAAGAGGAGTTATATTCGTAGTTGCAAAAGGATGTGTTTGGCTCAAATATTTATTCTCATCCGTCATTCCACGCCGATATCCTAAAGGATATATTCTGGAAATTCTTTTACCTTATGTGTTCAGTTATCTTTGTCCCAATTGCAGCTCTCCTAACTCTGTCAATGTCAGTAGGATCTATAACGGGCGATTGATGTTTGCCTGTACGAAGTGCAATATTGGGTGCATTCTGCCATCTACGGGCAATAATGATGAGGCTTATTTGGAATTTCTAGATAGATATGATAATGGCCAGCTTGATACAATACAAGGCTCGCAATATATAGTAGAGCAAGAGAAACTTCTGCGCCCTATTGGAGAGATAAATTCCTTGCTATCACAATATAATGCTAGCAATAACGAATTGCTTAAGTCCATTTTATATTCTAAAAAGGATTATGTCGTCGACTTTAAGGTGCTCAGTGAACCTGAACCCGAAGTTGGCAGCAACATTACATCTCTTCCATTAGATCAAGGCATCATTGATGCAGCTTTATCAAAAAGAATTGTGAGGCTATATAAATTCCAAGAAGATTCAGTGATGCAAATTCTATCTGGAAACGATGTCGTCATCGTAGCTCCCACAGCTTCTGGAAAGACAGAGGCATTTAGTATACCAATAATACAAAAAATTTCTGAAGAAATATCACATTTCTCTTCGCTTAGACCGAAAGATGGTAGGAAGGGAAAAGTGTTAGCTATTTTCGTGTATCCAACTAAGGCTCTGGCGCGAGATCAGTTACCAAAAATAAAACAATTCGCGGAGCCCCTAGGGATAAATGTTAATATATATGACGGAGACACAACCAAAGTTGAACGTAACAAGATACTAACGACACTCATACCTGAAATAGTTATTACAAATTTTGACACAATACATTACCATTTACTCAATAGAACGAAGTTTTCGCGTATAATCAGAACGTCGAAATTTTTAGTTGTTGATGAGGCCCACATTTATACTGGAGTCTTCGGGGCAAATGTTTACCACATCATAAAGCGTCTCGAGAGGAAAATTGGCTTTCAGAATAAGGAGAAAATCCAGATTATAGCAGCCTCTGCTACTTTAACAAATGCAGAGGAATTCTGTAGGATGTTATTCGGAAGAGAAATGAATATTATACGTGGGAGAGGCCGCAAAGGCAAGATTAATCTTGTGCTTCTGTTCCCTTCATTTCGCTCACAAAGAGCTCTAATGCTCGACTTATTGAAACACATCTGTGCGAGGCGCCACAAGACAATTGCATTTAATAGATCACATCTAGGTTCTGAGCTTTTGGCGTTTTATTCATCCAAGCAAGGGATACCCATAAGGGTCCATAGAGCAGGACTATTACCTTTTGAACGGATGTCGGTTGAAGATTCATTTAAGAGCGGCAAGCTGTTAGCCATTTCTGCGACACCAACCTTAGAGCTTGGTATAGACATTGGAGATATTGATGCGATTATATCTGATATTGTTCCCGTTAACAGACTAATTCAAAGACTCGGAAGGGCAGCGAGAAGTGGTCAGGAAGGATATGCTTTTCTTGCATTTGGCAATGATCCCATAAGTCAATACTACAAACAACACCCCGATGACTATCTAGAAGATCATGAAATAGTATATACCGATCCCTCCAATCCATTTGTAGAAGAGAATCAGGTCCTTGCTATGGCTTGCGATAAGCCTATTTCTATGTCTGAATCGACTCCTATTTGGGATTGTATTCAGAAACTAATTTCAAGTGATCTAATTCGGTTATCGAACGGAAAATTTGTACCCAACTATATAAAGGCAATAGATGTCTTGAGAAGTTTTAGCATTAGAGGAATAGGAACGACTGTTCATATAATCTATAATGGAAAACTTATTGGAGAACGTCAAATGCCTCAAGCAATTGAAGAGCTCCACGATAGTGCAATATACTTTTTGTCTGGAAGAAGGTACCAAGTTCGTAAGCTCCATTTTGACAACAAGCACGAAGCGGAGCAGCGAATAGTAGGACAGAATACTAATACACCTTACGCTGAACTAGAATCACTTCCGGTCAATTATCCCTACTACACTAAGGCGATTGTAGATGAATGGCCAACCATATTGAAAACTCATGAAGCAAAGCAAGTATATGGCTTGGAGGTTACGTATTGTTCCTTAAAAATCCAAAAGAAAATAACTGGTTACGCTAATATAGAAGTTGGTGGAGAAGCGATTCATGGGGCAAAAGTAATCTTTGAGTCGCCTATACAATTCGAGTTTATTACCAAAGGGTTGGTATTTCGAGCTCCCAAGCCGAAGGATATTTTGATTGCTGCCAATGACGAACAATATGTAGAAATGAGCGGATATCATGCATCAGAGCATGTCCTGATAGAGGGAAGTGTGTTGGCAACTGGAGGCGCATCGCAGGATTTAGGGGGAATATCTCTTGGTTCTTCTGGTTTGGTCTTTATTTATGATGGAAGCATAGGTGGAAATGGTGCCAGCAGGGCACTGTATGAAAAATTTGATAAAGCAGTACTAAGAGCCTTTAGAATATTATCAGAGTGCCCATGCGAAAGCGAAAGTGGCTGTCCTAGATGCACATATTCATACCGATGCGGAAACAACAATGAATACCTAGATAAACATGCGGCCATTGAAGTCTTGAATAGAATCATAAAGGGAGAACGAACCAAGATAGGTGAAATGTTGGCTATGGACAGGCCGCTAGTCTGAGTGCTTCCCTTATGCAATAGGCATAGTTTGCTTGTTGGATAATTAGTCCTCCTCCGTTAGGACGATAATAATCTAGATCATATCTCAAAAAGAGAGAATTATTGGAATTATCTGATCGCTCTATCCGGCTTCTTCTTCCCCTTCCTCTTCTATCTCTGCATTACTAGGCAGATTCCTCATAATTTCAAATAACTGGCGGTCGGCTTCGTTTAAGGTTTGAAGAGCACCTGCTGTATCATTGGTCTGCAGAGCTTGAAGTGTCTCATTAATACTGTTCCTAACAGATTCTAAGTTTTGGGTTTGATTGCCCGTGCTGCTGGCATTTTGTGCTTGTGCGTGGAGGTTTCCTACCGCCAACAACGTCGCTGCTGCTAGCATTGACGAAATGAATAGACCAGACAGCAACATGCTCCTCTTTATTTTTAATTTTTCATTCATAATAGCGCTATCGACTATGTCAAATATAAGATTTCACCTGCTTGCTTCTCAAGATGCAAACGACGCTGAATCTCCTAATTTTGTCCCTGTAATCCTCAGCTAAAGATGTCTTGGCATTTAACGCTGCGACCAGGTTATTGGTTGTATGTTAAGCTCTGCCTTATTTTACAACGCTCTGGCTAAGTTAGAGCTTGCCCATGAAATCGGAGCTCTCGTTAGTCTGCATATGAATTGAATATACTATCAAAACCAAAAAAACGTGACACGTGTCTATCAGTCAGAAGTCATAATGATAAGACATTGTAAACGTTAGGGGAATACCGTCTATCGGTGACACACAATACTTTGATATACCTTTATCTACCTAAATACATGAATTCACGATGACAGA
>OBLS010000304.1_pt1 | contig 16734 bp, 17 predicted proteins | sample 1519901 | NCBI WGS metagenome assembly OBLS01 (sample SAMEA3113585, study PRJEB22503) | soil metagenome | reverse complement strand
ATATTCCTTCACATACCAATCAGGTAAGGTTTCTTTCCAGTGCAATAGGGAATGATAATTTTCTTGGGAGATATTAACCTAATTAATTAGCGACTTCTCAAAAGAATTGTCACAGTAGAGTCTTTGTTTGCTTATTTGTTCCTGCCGGCTACTATTTATTCCACCTGGTTAAACATTAGTAGAAGGCTTTTCCTCTTCCTTTCCTGGTTGGACAGGAAGCTTTCCTTCCACTAACAAACAGTTCAGCTGATAAATTTCATCTGTGATCAAATTCCCCCTCACCAATTTCCTTATTCTTGCTCCTTCTAACGGATTTTTCATCCCCACTCCTCTAGAAAGTAACACGTATTTTTTCACGCCGCCGTGAACATCCGCGCGCATGGGTGTCCCAGACTTATCACTACCGCCTGTTATTTTCATTTTGCCTGCCCCGACACCGATCACAGAGGAATCCAAAATATCTCCCAGTTTTGAGCCTAGCAAGGGTTGGGCTGAGATATCCTTGATTTCTTTGGAAGTGCTCTTACCGGTGCGATCAGATACAACCAACTTGAAATGTGCCAAGCCTTAGATTACCTCTTTACAAAATTTTCGACTCTTAATTAAACCTTACGACGTTTTAGATAAATACCTCTGTGCAAATGTACTTTCTGTGAAAGCCACATCATCTTCAGCAAGTTCATACAACAATGTGGTTGTGTGTCCGCGGTGTGGTTGTAACATGACATATATTCAAAGCTGCCATCTAAGATGTCCTAATTGTGGAGCACAACTTACGTGTTCGGATAAAGGTTACTACTGGTAGGCGTCTGCAACTCGGGCTTATGGTCCAGCTATATCCCGCTTCTATGCTACCGATGTTAGGTGGTACCCCAGGATGTTTTCGTCAGACTGTGCATCTAGAAATCTTGGAATCCTGAGTGCAATTCAATTCTTATCCCAATCCAAATGTATATTATCCGCCATCTGCAGGGCCTTCGACTTCATAATTTCTATGTAATTATCGTAAGTTGCTCTGAATCCGCATGATCTACACTTTACTTCGGTCATTTCCTCGTTTACCAGGGCTTTGTTCGCACAGGTAGGACATTTTGCCTCTATATCTGTCATTTGTTCTGGCAGGTAGTATACTGCCTTGATGCTATTTAATAGTGGTGTCATTCATGTCTCTTGTTTTCGACGAGCATAGCAAGCTGGTCAAGGAATTCTCAACCTTGCAATCGGAATCAATGGTGGTAGTGAGTTGGAGCAGATATCAGTAAGATAGTTCGGTTAATGCTATAAATTTGGTTGAGCAAATTTCTCTACTGTATGAAGTTGCGGAATTACAATGTAAATCCTGCTCTCGTGGTTATAGATGTTCAAAACGGCTTTGTGAGTAAGGGTGGCTCGTACGACCTACTGGGTATGGATACGAGCAATTACCGTCAAGTAATTCCAAGAATCAAGGAGCTTATAGATTTGTGCAGAGAGAACTCAATTCCTGTTTTTTACACTCAGGCAGTAAGAGAATCTTCAGGCATAGATCTGCTGACACGGACACATAAGATTCTGCCAAAATCCAGAGAAGAAAGAATTATGAAAAAGCCCATATGTGTGAGAGGAACCTGGGACGCGGATATAGTGGCAGAAGTTGCTCCCCGGCCTGGGGACCATGTTGTCATAAAAAGAAGGGATTCGGCATTTCATGACACAGAGATAAAAGTATGGCTGTCTAGCCTAGGGATAGATACATTGATATTTTCGGGAATAGACACTTCGATTTGCGTGGAAACGTCGCTTCGCGATGCATTCAATCTTGGATATGACGTCGTCCTAATAGCTGATGCAACCATATCAAGTAATAAGAAGCACTACGAATCCACTATAGATAATATAAAGGACTACTATGGTCTTGTAATGAACTTGAGCGAATTCAGCGGCTACATGCCCCAATCTCAAATGAATCCGATAAAGAAGCATCATGTATCTCAGCTACGACCAAGACATCAGGTCCAATAAGTAAGGTTTCCGTATAACTTAGCGCGGAGTAGTCAGAGAATACCCACCTCTCTTAGTTTTGAGGGAATATAAGTCTCCGCAAGATACTTAAACCCATGTTTAAAGAATGCATCCAGTTCGCATTTCTCCTTTCTTTGCAGGAATAAGGATAGCTCTTTTTGCCACTGTTTGTCGCTCAGCCATGGCTTTTTTTTCATATCGTTAGCTCTGGACAAGTCTTCGTCTGTGGCTGGCAACCGAGCAACCTCAGGGATATTATACTCATAAATATCAGAAAACATCATGCCCAGGACTTTTGCGTCGGGGGTAACTAGTCTGTCGCTATCATAACTTAGGGATTCGCTGCCTATTTTATAACGTAATGCAATACCAAGACCCCATGGATCTGCATCGGCAAATATTACTACTGGTTTTTTCCAAACCTCATTTAAAGTCTTAACCATCATTCGAGTTGCCCTGTCTGGCTCTCCTGAGCCTGTCAGCAATATTGCATTATATTTCTGAATGAATCCAGATTTTCGAATATTGTTTAGAACAGTATCCTTCTCCACGACCATAATGAAGTTTGCCTTGACATCAACTATTTCCACATCTCGAATGTTGGTCGGAATTAGCTGAGACGTTGCCCTGCTGCCCAAACTGCAGTCGATAACATCGCCTCCGACCCGCAATGTTATGGGACCTGAAATCATCCCCTTCGGTTTAGAGGTTACGGAGAATTCTTCCCGAGGTACCCCTGTTAATAATTCAACTGCTTTGATTGCATCATCAGAGTTTTCCTGGCTATTCCAAAATTTTTGCTTGAATTTGTCGTCTCCAACCGAACTTAAGGTAGCATAATACATGCCTCTTATCGTGCTTTCCATTTCTTCATCGAGCAGCTTTCTTACGGCGTTAGCCATGACCAGATATTGCGAGAAGGTTGGTATTTTTTTTATGCTATCCGGACTTATTTGGACTTTTTTATTGCCTATGATCAACATTCTTTTCTGATCAGACCAGACGGTATTGTCGTATCCTACCTTAGGAACATCCAGCACGGGCATCCTCTCAACTAAAATATTTTTGCTAATATCCTTCATAATTAATTTAATCTTTTTAATAACCTCGACATGACGCTCGTCTCTAGCAGGCAAAACTTTAACCTCCCTTTAATTCAGTGGTTTTCTTTGTCTTACCAAATTTATCCAAAGTTACTTGTATGGGAGTATCAGTCTTATTCTTTTTCTTATTCTTAATTCTTCTCTTGTCTTCTATAATTTTGGCGGGTTTTGTACTAACAGAAGATTGTCTAGTGCTACTTTCCCTTATACGAAAAGCCGACGGACTGGACCGTAAGTATTTGTCTTGATCTCTGGATGACTCCAAAACGCTAGTCGACAATGGGGGAGATGCTTGCATATCTTTTCCGACCTCTTGCTGGATTCTATCTTCAGTAATTTTGTCCTCCTTATAGCCCAGCTTAAGTCCAGGCCCAACACCCTTAACATGCTTTTCGGCTAATGAATTGAAAACATCATATAGTCTTTTTGCATCTATACTTATTGACTCAGAAATAGCCTCAATGATGAAAGGGATGTAATGACGGTAAAGACGAAGGCGACTTTCTGCCTCTTTGATACGAAGCTCTTTTCGAATTTGGGCGCTAACCTTTCTGTAGAGGTCTGCCAGGCACGATTTCATGTATTTTTTTAATTCTCCTTCGGCTGCAATGCTTTCCTTGCCCGCAGTCTTATACGGAATCTTAGTAGAGCATATATGGAAAAAAATATGAATAGGTAGCATCTCGACTGCTCTATCAGACTTTGAATCTGAGCTGGCAAATTGCTCCTTTACCTCCTTTTTAGAGATTCCCATCTTGTTTATCTCGACTTCAGAAACAGCCTCTCTTGCCACGTCTGAACCTTCATCATAAAGCAAGGGGATCTTATTTGCAAACCTAAACAGCTTAAAGGAGGAGATATCTCCTCCATATGCAATTCCGCATTCTACTATTGTGGGTCTATTGTTGATCACGCAAGTTCGCGAAGAATATGCAGTGAGTGTCGGCCTTAGAATCTTAACGGCTAGATGAGGTTGCTCCTGAGGAGTTGCACCATGGACGTCCTTGTTTATCGTTATCGAGTACTCAGAAGTCATTCCTGCAGTTAATATTTTGTCGCCAATTGGACTTAGATGTTCAGTGTTTGGATTTTGGAATTTAGTATGTTTGCAAACATTGACTAGCTTAATTAATTCGTGTTCGGTATATTGGTTTGCAGCCTTGAGATCTACGTCTGCATTTGTAATGATCTCCTTGGCCTTTTCACTAGAAATTTTTTGGAAGGCCGTACACAGTAGGCCGTGGATTGTTGTTTTTTGATTCATATAATTCATAATTGCTTTCTTGAGTGTTTTCAGGTCCATATCTGAAGGATGAGGCAGGACCTCCTTAGCCGGCTCTGGGATTGAATCTGTCCTTCTATCAAATATGACTTTGCCATCATCGGTTTCGAAGGTCAACACAGAATATGGATTTACGACGCTAGTTTGGCTGATGTATTCATAAATCCTGCTCTTAGTAATAGGGGAGAGCTTTGCACGTAACACAGCTTCTATTCTAAAGCCGGTAGAATGACTTATCTGATCTTCCGGAGGTTTCAAAACTTTTTTAGTCATGACTATTGGCCTGTTAGTATTGATATCAGTCCTAAGTTCGAAATAATATTCGGTTTTATCATCTTGTGACTTGCTCCAGACTTTTAGAGGGTGATCAGTGTCTTTCGTGGAAAATGCAGCTATCATCTTGAGGCCTACACCGAAAAGACCTCTTTGCTGTTTTTCGACGTATTTGCCGGAGGTCAAAAAGGAGCAAACAGCAACCGGAACCTTATCAGGAGGTATTCCTATACCATTGTCTTCGCATGAAATAAGCCAAAGATCATTTACTGAATCAATATTTTTCAAAGTTAAATTAATGTCCGGCAAGATATGGTTAGCCTCACAAGAGTCAAGAGAGTTCTCGATTAGTTCTCTCACTGCCATGTACAAAATTCGCTCACCTGTAAATCCCGCAAGCGCAGAATTGTCAACAAAGAACTCCGACTCTGCTTTCTTATCATATCTTATCTTGGCGATACTTCTGTTTAGAGGGCTCGCTCTAGCCGAAGCAATGTTTTCCAGTTGGGTCGAGGCTACCTTGGCGCCCTGCTTTGATTTCAAAACAGTCCTAATTGACTCGTAGTCTCCATTTAACTTTTTACAGCATTGCAACAAGACTTAACGGTCAGTTTTTTTGAACACCGAGTCAATCAAGCTTCAGTTGGTAAAGATGTACTTATCAAGGCAATACTTATTCGGAGAAGGTTGCAGAGATAAGGTAAACCTAATAAGGGATACTTGTAAGCCCAAGTGCTGCTGCCAATGGATATAGAGCGGAGACTGGATCTTATTTGCAGAGAGCCCACTGAGGAGATTGTGGTACAGGATGAACTCATTGCTATTCTGAAAGAATCCAGAGTCCCGAGGCACTACATGGGGATTGAAATTTCTGGGCTCTTGCATTTGGGAAGTCTAGTGCTCACTGGATTTAAAATTAATGACTTCGTGGAGGCTCAAATTGATAGCACTATCTTCTTAGCCGACTGGCATACTTATATCAATGATAAACTTGGAGGTAACTGGAACAAAATAAGTGAGCTTTCCGATTATTACGCCGAGGCATTCAGGTTCTTTTGTCCGGGCGTTCGTATCGTGACGGGGAGCCAGCTGTACCAAAACAATCCAGAGTACTGGAAGCGCTTAGTCCAGTTTACCAAGCAAATAACTCTTCCGCGGATTGTCCGATCCTTGACCATCATGGGCAGATCTGAGAAAGATGATCTTGACTTTTCTAAACTTCTTTATCCTCCCATGCAATGTACAGACATTAAGGAAATGGATCTGGATATAGTTCACGCAGGTATGGACCAACGTAAAATTCACATGCTAGCACGTGAGACGTTTCCGAAACTGGGTTGGAAAGTGCCGGTGTCTGTACACCATCACTTACTTCCTGGGCTAGCCGAGCCTTCGGTTTCTAATCCGTCTGATAACACGGAACGAAGTACGAAGATAACGAGCAAAATGAGCAAAAGCAGCCCGGCTAATGCAATCTTAATTCATGACGGTGAAAGTGAGGTTGCAGAAAAGTTAATGAAAGCATTTTGCCCTCCTGGAATTATAAATGGAAATCCAGTACTTGATTTAGTTAGATACATTATATTTCATCAATATTCAGAATTCGTTGTTGAAAGGCCATCAAAGTGGGGGGGAAATATGACGTACTATAAGTATAGCGATCTTGAACATGACTTTGTCAATAAGCGATTACATCCAGCTGATCTGAAGAGTGCAACGACATACTATATCAATAAGATAATTGACCCGGTTCGCAAACATTTCCAGGGGAAAGAACCTAGCGTGATAAGTTAATCTGGTGCATTGCACCAAGCCTAAGAAACCGATTCACAGGCGGGACGCGGTTGTTCTCCAGATTGCTTATGTTGCAGAATTATTCCTTCTACTAGGGCTAAGCAGTCACTGAAGAGGTCTCCTTCACAAGTCGATATTTGGATCGATATCCTCGAGGATTTATCATCATTCCTTTAAAGTTAAAGGTGGAGGAATTCCCAACTATTACTGTAGTTATCATCCCAAGCATGTCAGGAAAATCGAGCATCTTATCTAGTGTTGTTATAACAATGGACTGACTATCCCTGTAGGCTCCTTTGACGATCGCGATCGGGGTACTTGGTTTCCGAAACTTGAGGAAAATATCACGGGTGTCCTTCAGTTGATGTACGCGTTTTTTGCTTGAAGGATTATAGATAACAGTGACATAGTCACCAAGTGCCGCCGCTTCTACGCGCTTAGTGATTATGTCCCACGGTACTAGAAGGTCGCTCATACTTACAACTGCAAAATCCGTCATCAAGGGAGAACCTATCAGAGCTGCGCAGGAATTAAGGGAAGATACACCAGGAATGCATTCTACATTAATACCAACATCCTTGTTCCAATCCTTTTCTGCCAGAATCTCATATATGAGGCCTATCATCCCGTAGATCCCGGGATCACCCGAAGAGACCAGAGACACAACCTTACCACTTTGAGCAAGCTCTATTGCCTGATTTGCTCTATCTACTTCTTGGGTCATAGGATATCTATATACCTCTTTTCCGCTGATGATGCCCTCAATTAATGAGACGTAGGTATCGTAACCGATGATAACCTCACTTTCTTCTATAGCCTGTTTTGCTCTGAATGTCATGTGGTCATGGTGCCCCGGTCCTAAACCAACTACATATAGTTTGCCCATCTCTTTTACCATCTAATTTTCAAAGCATCAGATGATGCAATTTATCTTTTTCCTCAATTTTCGTCTCGGATAAATTTCCTACGAGATCACTCCTTTGTGATTAATAGGATAAAGGGGGGATCAATATGGAAGTAGAAATGTTGGTACCTGCTTGTCTTAATACGATCTCTGAGTACTATACACTCGGGTGAGTGAGCCGAAGATTCAGAAAGAATATAATCAATAAGAGTATTTCGTCTATACATGTTTGCAACTCATTTGGTCATGCATGATTTCTTTGAATTTCGTGGTTATGTCGTCCAAGATCAAATTCCTTATGCAGTGCTTGTATCGCAGTCTCACAGTCTTCGTCGCTGACCACAAAAGCCAGATTTAGTTGAGACGACCCTTGTGCAATCATAATTACATTTATTTTCTCTCGTGCCACCGCCCCGAAGATCCTCGCTGCTACCCCCTGAATCCCTCGCATCCCGGAGCCTACGACTGCAATTACTGAAACATTGTTGTTAACTTCGACTTTCTTTATTACTCGGCCCAAAAGGCTCATTTCAAGAATGCTTACAGCTTTTTCCACATCATTTTTTCTTAGTACCATTGAAATACTTGATTCAGAAGGGCTTTGAGAAATCATAATTATGTTTATGTCCTTCTTTGCCAAGGCTTCGAAAATCTTGGCAGCGGTTCCCGGTGCACCTGCCATAGCTGTGCCACCTACATCTATTAAACCAGTCTGTCTAATTGCACTAATTGACTTTACAATTCTTTTCGATTCATCACTGGGATTCTGCAAGATCATGGTTCCAACCTTAGAAATGTCCCTTATGTTTCGGATCCTGATTGGTATCCCAGACTCTACAACGGGCTCAAGCGTACGGGGGTGCATATATTTCGCGCCGAATAAGGCCATCTCCATTGCCTCACTGAAGGATACCTGGTTGAGGACCTGAGCATCTCTTACGATTCTTGGATCGGCCGTCATCAATCCATCAACGTCAGTCCAAAGCCACGCTTCGTCTGCATTTATGCTTGCCGCTATTATAGTAGCGGTATAGTCAGAACCCCCTCTGCCTAGGGTGGTGACATTTCCATTTTGATCTGAGGCTATGAATCCCGTTATTACAGGGGTAATCTTTTGCTCAAGCAAAGACTCGATTCGGCGGCGAACCCTTAGCTTCGTCGTATCCATTAATGGTTTGGCTGCCCCAAAGTTTGAGTCAGTCAAAATTCCTGCTTCCTTGCCTGTCAAATACTCTGTAATCTCTCCCCTATCTCGTAAAGCAAAAGAAAGCATCGTCGCGGAGAGTCTCTCACCAAAAGATAAAAGATAGTCAAGAGATTTCGGGGTAACCTCCTTTAGTATGAATATCCCTCCAAGTACTTCTTTTAGTTCATTAACAATCCCAGTTATAGCTTGTATTGCTTGACTTTTCAGTTCCTTATTATGGATGCACCCACCAACTATTTCCAAATGGGAAGTGGATTGCCTTTTTAGAAAATCATCGATAGATATACTTTTGTGAGTATTTATCGCATTCGTCAATTCCAAAATGGAATCAGTTACTCCTCGGACAGCAGAGACGACGGCCACGATTTCGTAGCCTCTTTCTCTTTTATATTTGGAAATGACGTCAGTCAGATTCGCGAGGTTTTGACAGGAATCTATTCCTGTTCCGCCGAACTTCATTACTACGCGCATTATGCTTCCTTAGGTGTGCAGCTCCGTCTTGTCTTGTAATACTGCAATAAAAGGCAATTAGTCCTGGACCCTAGGCGCTAAGTAGAAATGGATTCTCCCCAAGTTGGCGACCCTAAACTCAAGGCGCAGTGGCATCTTACTTGAATACTCGGCAGAAATTGTGGATCCAACAGAACCTACTGCCTTAGATATTTTTGATAAATAGTCCAAGCTATAGGTCGCCGTACTTTGTTCTTTGACTTCTAGGTCCTCAAGACCTTCGCTACCTGACTCAAGAATTATTTCCGCTTCACCTGAATCGCCCTTACCTGAAAAATTGACTCTGTTTGAGTCAGAATGGAGAGAGATGTACTCAGAGACGACTTGTATATCAGAAAGAATTTTGTCTAATGCCCCACCTGTCATTACTATCTTTGAATTAAAATTCAACTTTGGCAATGGAGTGGAGGATGCGCTGCTTTCAATCAGTCTCATTTTGTATTCTCTATTATAACCATTGGTAAGTTTTACGACCAGCTTACTGTCATTGGTTACAGTAATCTCAACAGTGTCCTTCCTGTCGCCTCTCCTGATTAATTTCGCGAATTCATCCACCCTGACACCGAATTTGACAGAAGAATCGCATTCATATCTATCAAACGAAGAATTTGGCCATTGGATATCAATGAGCGCAACATGGGATGGGTCCATTCCTCTAAAAGATATACCCTCAAGGGTTGCCTCGAATGTCGCCTCGTCTACCAAAGTCGATATAGCAGACGTAACGGCTTTCCATTCATCAGGTGACTTGGTCCTAGCAACAAATACCAACGCTGATCCAGGGATACGCTAACATGATGAGACTTTAAACATTGCGATACAATAGTACGGCACCGACCTGTGCCCTCCACAGACCATCAAATAAGCAAGAGAAAGTCAACTATCGTTGAGCAACAGCTTATAGCTCGCCAAAGGATGTTTCAAAGCTATGTATCGAGGAATGAGAACATATTGGATCGACTACGTACATCACGAATAATTCCGCCAGGTGTGTCCACACTTAGTGCATCGATAAAATTGTGTTGTTGCTTCATCAGCAGATCTCGTCTGCAGCATCCACCAAAACGCATCCTTATTTCCACATTTTGGACAATCAATGGCAGTCGTAGGAAGCCCTTCCGTACCTTTCGCTGAATCCATAATCTTAAGGGAGCTGCCTCCAACATTCTTATCCTGGTAGGGAGAGCTTGATCCCTTTGCAAGAATAGTTTCTCGTGGTTCATTTTCTTTGGCCGAAGAGAATCCACACCGAGGGCAAGTAAAGATATTCTCCTCGATTTTTGATTTCATACGTGTTTCACATTTAGGACAAAACTTCATGGAAGATCATCACATTATTTTCTTAGCGTTGGCCTTATGGCAACCGAAAGTTCTTTCATTACTTCAGATGCTTTAGCGCTTGCCTCCTGGATGACCTCAAATGGGTCTCTTTTTCTTGTCACCACTCGGATAAAATACTCTCTCGTTAGAGGATGTTTGAGTATAACTCCCGCAAAATCTACGCCTTTTTCTTTTAGGAGTTCGTGCTGAATTATATACATTACCGAAATATCTTCATCCTGAAGTTTTAATTCGAGCTCGTTCTCTTTGGCGCTAAGCACTTCCGCTCGCATTGTAATGACAACAACTACTTATTGAGGATATAAATGATACCTTGATACACAATAGTTGTCAGATAACCGTAATAAAATCAAAAACGCCAAGCTAACCGCTCCTCAAATGGAACTAAAACATGGGGACCAAATGCGTTTCCGAATTATTTTCAACATTGACGGCGAGATCAGACGAGCTTTTGACCAAAGAAGCTGGGAGAGAGCTTATAACCTGCACGACAATCTATTTAGGATAAAAATAGATATAGAATTAAAGTCTAATAGGAAAAAACTGGCTCAGCTGAGCAGCTTTCACAAGGCTTCGCTATTCTGGACGAGGAATCCAAAACTCCCATATCGTATATGGATATTCATTATGAAAGATGATGCAACGTTTTATCCATCCGATGTGGAAGAAGCAAGATCATTGTTATTTGATGTAGAGAAAGAACTAACAATAGATACTTCCCAGTTTGACACCAACGTACAGGAAGTATATGCCCAGATTAGAATTTGGTGGGGGAAGCATAACTATACCCCATCATGTGAGCTTAGAGCTAAGACTAACAAACTTTCTCTCAGGATTTGACATTGCATTGATTGTATACGCCAGGCGCATAAGTAAAGGCTAGCGCACCAAGGGCGCCATTTGTTTCCCGTTCTAACAGCGTTGCCTACCCATTAAGGCAGAGTTTACTACCCAAGGACTCCTATTGTGTCAGGTCTATAATACTGGTCTTTATTATTGCCTTGGCCTCTTCAGAGAGGTTGTATTCCTGCAGCACCGTGGTCGGTTCCTTTATCAATGAATTTCTGAATTCTGGCTCACTGGCTGCCTTAAGCAGGATTTCGCTGATAATCTCCGCATCCCTTTGTCTCGAATCCAAGTATCCACACAAACAAAAAAGTAGTATATATTCCTAATGAAGGAGTATTAGTAATATTGATATGAACTAGCGATTTTCATTTTATCTGCCAATGTCACCTTTGCTGGAACTAAGGAGTCAAAAAAAGTGGTCTAATGAGGGGACATCTAGGACAATACCTGCTAGCGAGACGTTGCCAAAAGCATTCCAGGCTTGCCAGCGAATAGGTGTCACTCGGCTCGCCGATATAACCAATATGGATAGATTGGGTATTCCTAACTATTCCGCGGTTCTTCCTGGGACCGAGGATTACATCTGGGTTTACAGCGGTAAGGGAACGAATCGGCAGAACGCAAAAGCAAGCGCTCTCATGGAGTCAATAGAACGGTATTGTTCCTTGCCAAGTGGTAATAATGGTAGAAGATACATCCGGGGAACTGCAAAGGAGCTATCCAAGTCATACATTGTGATTCATCCTGATGATATGATAGAGCCACTAAACTTCCAATATAGCGAGAGGATGATAATGGATTATCTAGAGGGAGTTGACTTGTTCACCAAAAAAGCGGTACTAGTTCCGGCTCCTCTGGTTCTATTCAGGTACTCACCTTCCGCGCCCTCTGTAAATCCATTTGCATTCCACCATACTAACGGTCTTGCATCAGGAAATGTCCTGGAAGAGGCCATCTGTCATGCGCTATGCGAAGTCATTGAAAGAGATGCAACCAGTTTAGCTGAGGTACGAGCACGTGCAATCCCATTTCACTTCTTGAAAACCATTGAGGGTAAGCTGAGGAAAGGTGGCTTCATTTTTGAGCCCATTCCACAGCAGAATTTTATTGACGACTTCACTATATTTAGAGACGTTGAATTGCCTGACGGAGTTTCAAAATGGTTTCGCGGGTTGACCAGGAAATTCTACAAGTCAGATCTTCCCCTGTTGATTAAGGATATAACATCGGACATATCAATTCCCACCTTTGTGGCAAGTTCCATAGAATGGATTAGTTCTAATTATGGATATCTGGCTGAAGGACATGGAACCCATCCTGATGCGAGAATCGCGATGACTAGGGCAATTACAGAACTATCACAGACTAGGGCAGCAAACATCCACGGAGCAAGAGATGATTTAAGAAAGATCTCTTTTGGTGAAAATAACATGGATGATAAGAGAGCGTGGCAATTCCTTCCATCCAAAAATAGGATCAGGTTTGAAGAAATTGATAGCGTCAATAATGAAGATATACTGGAGGATATAAAGCTAATACTTGAAAAACTTAAGAGCGTTGGAATTGATATGGCTGCAATTGTGGATCTTACAAATTCTGATATTGGCATTCCCGTTGTTAGAGCAATAGTTCCAGGGCTTGAGACCTTCAAAATTACGAAGAGTGTTATTGGTTGGCGAGCAAAAAAATACTTCAAAAGAATAGAGAGGTGATGACTGCTGATGTCCCGCAAACCTGTAATTTTTGTAGGCCCTAGCCTAAGTCACCAAAAAGCGCGGGAGATATTTGACGCGGATTACAGGGCCCCAGCAAAGAAAGGCGACCTGCTAATACTATCAAGCACATTATCTGATACTTCACACGAAGACTCTACCTCCGTCACATATGTCGGCCTTATTGATGGTCTCTTCTTGCAAGACTATCCTCCTACTCCAATTGAAGTGTACCAATTACTAGTTGACAAAAGGTTCCGACTAGTAGGTGGCGCAAGCTTGGGGGCTCTCAGAGCAATGGAATTGGAGAAGTTTGGCATGACGGGCATAGGAAAGGTTTTTGAGCTATTCAAGAACGGCACGACCGATGCAGACGACGAGGTTGCCGTGACGTTTTACCCTACTCAGTACGGTGAAAACACCAAAATTGAGGATAAGGAAGTTCAGTCCGAAGCGATGATAGACATAAGATATAATCTCTTTCTTGCACACAAGAAACGTGTCATTAGTGAACGCACGAAACGAATAGCAGCAAAAGTAGCGAAATCTACATATTTTCCATACAGAAGCTATTCCAACATTATCGAAGTGACCCGTACTAAGTTTCCAGACCTGTCTGGCGAGCTGGATTCCTTTTCTCTATACCTTGTGAAGAACCGACAGAGTCTGAAAGAGCATGATGCAATAAAGGTCATAAAGTACATCAAATCGGCGTATGAAGGAAATACTCCGACATAGAAAGATTTAGCAGACCATCTTATCGGCTGTAACTCACCGCAACCCGTATAATGATTAGAGTTACCTAAAAATTCGTAGAAGATGCCATGTTATAAGAAACTACCATTCAACATAATATACGACGTACCATGTGCCGAAAACATTTGCGGCAACGCTATCGTAGTCACCAAAAAGCTTAGAAATCAATTTTTCATTTTTGTTCTTCAAATAATAGTAAGTCTTCGTGATCCAAATAATTTTGACAGAGGCATTCCTGGAATGAACATACCAAATTCACCCTTTCTGGATTATGATAGTCTATTGAATGACTACAGTTCCTGCAAAATATAGGGGTATCTTTGAACTGTCTTTCCATATAATTTCTTTTTTAGTTATGGTACTTGACTTATAACACGATGTGTAGAAACTGTTTGACATGCTCCGCCATTCACTTTAGACTTTCAGTGCTTCGATTTTAATTATTCTACCAGATTTTGCAAAACCACAAGCTTTAACACACTCAACTACCCATTCTACTACCTTGGTCACCGACTCGCAAAATAGCGGAAAAGAACAAGACAAGAATGCCTCCAAGAGTCTTCTGACATTTTCCAATATCCAATACTTAGTGGAAGGCCTTGACACTTTGTTAGTTACTAATCTTGACGGAGATAAGAGATCTAGAGTTATTGAATTAAGAAATGAATTGTTAAATTACATCAACAGTATGTTCGACGATTATTCATGATTCAAATAACGGTTTTTGCCAATTCCGAGGTCTATTTCTTAAGCAAGCATCGATGGTAAAAGATGGATACTGTAAATTATTGAGGAATCAGATACACAAGAAAGCTCGCACCCACTATCGCAGCAACAATTAAAGCTGTGATTAAAATTCCTTTCCTTGTCGTTTTAGTCTTGGTTTTCATCGTCTCCCTATTGCTGATATCTCCCTAGATTCCTATGGTCCTGTAGCGATATATAATTATTCGATATTGATTGAAATGATCGACAGCTTGATTCTCCTGCGAGTTGCTCCTAAATCCTCGATGTATCCAAGAAATCACATGCTTCCTGGCTGATGCGAGAATAAGTTATATATTTACTATATAAGATAGGATACATGACCCGTGGACAAGGATATTAGTTCTTCTAGAGTGGAGAAAAACAGAGCCAGAATCGCATATAAAGAGGATGAAATTCTACCATATGAGAAATGGCTTGCGGCCTTCGTAGATGAATTCACTGGAACTGATGCAGACGGGACCGTGCTCGTAAGACAATTTTTCGCTCCCGGTTTTTACGAGGCGTATGATATTGTGGCCTCTTATGCGGAAAAGTCGCAGCTGCGGGTCTTATGGTTTCAAGAGAAGCATAGATGCGGCACACCTTACTCCAGTACGAATTATGCAGAATTAGAGTCGCAATGCACGTATTGCAATAATTTTTTTAACGATGGAGATGATATTCCTTGCTCAGCAACTCACTGTTCTGGTGTGTTTTGTTCGAGAAAATGCTTCGACGAACATATTAACCTAAAGCACCATAGAACTGTAATTTCCTAGTTTTCCAGAAAAGATCGATATTAAAGACCAGCAGAATTGAAATTTTGACTCGTTTTCGTGAAATCGAAGGTAGCAAGGCGTATACGTTGCGGATCCTGCTTGAATCTCCTCAAACATTCACTTTCATATTCTAATGGGGATCCATCGAGAACCTGAATGAGAGAAAAACCCAGTTCTCCAAAAATCTCAATGATCTCCTGTACCCACGTGTCATATGCTTCGGCAGTAACTGGCTGCAGGAGGTCGTCAATTAGTTCAGTTACAATCCGCAAGCTGCCGTTTGGGACCAATTTATGATTAAGAACACTATAGAACTTTTTCCATCTGTACTGATTCTGAATGTCTATGAATTCCGGATCAGGGAGCACAGAGATTATTTTGTCTATTGAGCAATCGGAGAATTCATGGATGAGCACTTCGAAGGATCCATTCAACAACTTCACATTGGAAAAATGCTCTACAACCGATGTTGCTTTGTTGTACTTTAAGCTGTCGCATTCGATCCCTATGTAAAATGATTTGGTGCTATTATTCTGAACTGTGTCACCTGTTCTCTCGGCTTCCAATAACTTCCTGAGGAGGAGACCGTCTCCGCATCCAAGTTCTAAGATTATCCTGTCAGCCTTGGAAGAGGAGGCTTGGCGTTTACAAATCATATTACCCCTGAATAAATAGCATAAAACTGATCATTTTCTTCCCCTATCGGCGGAAAAAGGTGTGAATCCCGCTAGGGCTTTAGAAGTTCAGACTCTAGTAATTGTTGAACGAGCTGAACCACCTCTTGTTCGACTTGTTGTCTTGGCATCCCGAGTTTTGAAGAAAAATGGTCTGCGAGTTGGTCAATGGTTTTACTTCCGTCGCAGCTATTCCAGAAGTCTACTATGGCCTGATTTACCATGAAGCTTTGTTGTTTCTCATTGCTCAGAATTAAGGATCCATCTTCCTGTTTCAGCAACTGACCTTTCATCGCAGGCCTATAATTGTCGTAATCTATCTGGAACCGAAGCTTCGGCTTACCGAAACCCATCTTCTCTCGAATAACCGGATCCATTTTCTCAATGTTCCAGGGAGGGTCCCATACGATCTCAACGTCTATACCACGTACCCCATTTATCTTGCCCACGTATCTCTTGACATCACCAACAAGTGTATCGTGAAGGGGGCAACCTCTGGTCGTCATAGTCATTTTAATATCAACATCATTTTGGGGTTTTATCTTGACATCATATATCAGCCCCAGATCAACGACGTTAACAGGGATTTCGGGATCCATGCATTTTTTTAGGGCAGAATATACGTCCTCCTCTGTTACAACTTGCGAAGACATCTGTTGTTGCTTCAATTAGCTTTTAGACGATAAATACTTTATCTCCACCCTAAGTCATAGTTTCCTACTACGACGTTACTACGGAAAGCACGCCGATGAAGCAGCAGCATGTTTGTTTTTTTATATCAAGCCAGGTTTGATTGTTTCAA
>OBLS010000302.1_pt1 | contig 16753 bp, 12 predicted proteins | sample 1519901 | NCBI WGS metagenome assembly OBLS01 (sample SAMEA3113585, study PRJEB22503) | soil metagenome | reverse complement strand
CAACACCATCTCCAACACCATCTCCAACACCATCTCCAACACCATCTCCAACACCATCTCCAACACCTTCTGCAGTTATCCCTGCAAACGTCAATCAGCAGATTACTCAATTGGCACAACAAATAGCACAGCAAACAGGCACATCTCAGTCAACACTACAACAGACAATTCAACAAATTGCTATACAGATAATCAACGTCGGAGGCGCAAGTACAAATGTCAATCAAGCTATAAACCAAATTGCTCAGCAGATAGCGACAAATCCAACCGGCTCTGTTTCCCAGTCAATAACACAACTAGCCCAACAGATTGGATCCGGTAACGACCAGTGTGCCAATCAAGCTATAAACCAAATCGCACAGCAGACGGCCCAGGGAAACAATATTGTTCAAGTCATAAATCAAATTGTAATTCAAACATCTTGTCCGACTCCGTCTCCCACGCCAACACCAGCTCCAAATACTGCAACTTTGATTGTCGTCAAAAATGTAATCAACGATAACGGGGGCACATTGCTGCCTAGTGACTTCAGAATTAGCATCACAGGTCCTGCTCCCAGCCCTCCTATTACCAGCCCATTTGTCGCTAAAGATACACCGGGGACTTCAATACCTGTAAATGCCGACTCTGCATACCAGGTGTCAGAGATAACAAGAGAAGGTTACGATGTAGACTATTCAACCGAATGCAATAGTAGTTCCGGAATTCCGGAAGGTCAGACTAGAACGTGTACCATAACAAATGATGACGAATCTGCGACTTTAAGGGTCATAAAACGAGTAATCAATGATGATGGTGGCACGCTACGCCCAAGCGATTTCCAGATCAGCGTCACAGGTCCATCTGAGTTATCTCCAACCCCGGAGAGCTTCCCGGGAAGGTCGAACTCAGGAACAAATGTTGAGATAACAGCAAACACTCCATACAGGGTAACTGAGACTACCTCTTCGCGGTACGATTCCGATTTTGATGAGTGTAGAAGCTCAAGAGGTATTCCTCCTGGGGAAATAAGAACCTGCGTCATAACAAACAACGACAAGGAGAGGACCGACACTACTCCAAGCTCAATTGTCGAATATAGGGAAACCACTCCCATTGCAATAGATATTGAAGCAATAAAATTTGACAAAGGAATCTTTGAAAAAGGCGAAATAGTACCCATAGCTAACGTAGGTCCATATGTGATGATCGGAGGTCATGTTCTGCTTAATTTACCGACAGCAGATATCAAGCTAATAGCCGCCGAGACATCAAGTAATGGAGTTGAACATGCCATCCTCATTAATCCTCAAAAAATAGGTAGCATAAGGACAGGTCAATCGTTGTATCATGTAGATTTAGACGATAAGATGAGTGGAAAAAATCCATTTACGAATAGAGCAGACAAAGTAACTGAATGGACAAACCTGTGGCTTTACAATACGAATAGGGCAGAGGATATTCAGGTGGGAGACGATAACGGTTGGACGGCTACGTTCGTAATGGCTGAATTCCCCGGTGCAAAGTTAAGGTGCCCATGTGAATGGGTTGACACCGAAATAATAAAGCAAGGCAAGTCATTCTTCTCCGCTTATGGCATGAGAGTTCTTGCTGATGCACGACCTTTCCACGTGATAGATGGTCATGTTGCGCTTGACTTGCCTCGAGAATCGGGCAATAGGCAATCCTCTGTAAAGCTCGTAGCATTAGAACTGGACAATAATAACAAGGTTGAGCATGCTGTAGCAATAAATCCTATTAAAATAGGCGACTTGAACTCAGCGGAATCGCTATACCACCTAAATTTGGCCGAAGAAATGAGTGGAAAAAATCCATTTACGAATAGAGCAGACAAAGTAACTGAATGGACCGATCTCTTGATGTGGAATTCGGACAAGAAAGACGGTCTAGCCATGGTCGAGGATAACCAAGTATCAGTTACAATAGTAGCAGACAGGTGAACAGTTACATAATGCTGCATATGACCATGAGTATAGTTACCATCACCGGATCTTCAACTTGGCTAACCGACGATAAAACCTCATATTCTGCCAAATTTAGGAAGTGCTAGTGTATCCGTCTTTTTATTTCTCCGCCTATATTGACATTGACATCGGTGGCCACACGAAACGCTGATCGTAATAGAAGAGGCAACGTCTACATAAGCTAGGACGGTCAGGGCCAGTTATTGCGATTGCGATCAGAGCTTGATATTTCATGAAACTAGCTAACAAAAAGAAACAAAACAAGGAGAAGTTCTATAAAATGAACCTAGATGAGCGCTTAATGTACTTGCAAGAGAAAACCAATTTATCAGCAAATGATATAGCCTTGTTACGAAATCCATCTTCATTATCTTTCGTTAACGCTAATAGAATGATAGAAAATGCAATCGGGGTTTTATCTCTTCCACTAGGTATAGCAACAAACTTTGTAATTAACAATAAGAAATACGTTGTACCGATGGCGATAGAGGAACCTTCGGTAATTGCAGCAGCAAGCAAAGCAGCCAAGATTGCAAACGTAAATGGAGGCTTCAAGGCTGAATGTCGTGAAGCACTAATGATCGGCCAGGTGCAACTGGTTTCATTACCTGTATCTTTAGTCACAGCCCGGAGAAGAATCAGTGCTCACAAGTCAGAGATACTGAGGATTGCTAACTCAAAGAGTACCTCAATTAAGGCCAAGAATCTACGGATAAAGGACGTAGTCGACACAAGCCCACAAAAAATGGGAAAAATGCTAGTTCTAGAGTTACTGGTTGATACGAAGGACGCAATGGGTGCAAACACAATTAACACAATGTGTGAGTCTGTATCTTCAAGAATAGAAGAGCTGACGGGAGGCAGGGCGATTTTAAGGATTCTCTCAAATTATGCAACAAGACGCATGGTAAAATGCCGAGCAATTTTTTCCAAGAGTGATATTGGAGGAATAGATGTTGTAGAAAACATTCTCTATGCATATTCCTTCGCATATTCTGATGTCCACCGAGCGGTGACTCATAATAAAGGTATTATGAATGGTATAGATGCAGTGGCTTTGGCCACAGGACAGGATTTTCGAGCAATTGAAGCAGCAGCACACGCATACGCTGCGAGGGATGGTAAATATAGATCGCTCTCGAACTGGTACAAGACTAGGACAGGTGATCTAGTAGGTGAACTCGAGTTACCACTTGCTGTTGGGATTGTTGGTGGTTCCGCTTCAGTTCACCCGACAGCTATAGTAGGATTGAAGATTTTGGGGGTTAAGACTGCGAAAGAGCTCGCAACGATACTGTGTGCGGTGGGACTAGCACAGAATATGGCCGCACTTAGAGCCTTGGCCGCGGAAGGTATTCAGAGAGGTCATATGAAATTACATGCTAAAAATATAGCAACTATGGCAGGAGCCCAGAACAGCGAAATTGATATTGTAGCAGAGAAAATCTATGACGAGAACGACGTAACCCCGAGGAGGGCGAAAGAAATTCTCTTCTCATTAAGACACAAAGAGAGATGACAGTCAATATAGCGCATAGTATCGTGCATCGAAGGACGCTAATTGATTAGCAACAATAACAACTAAATATATATCAAATCATAGAATTTCCTCTGATAATTTGTTATGCCAACCGTAAAATTTGCTGTTCCTAAAGGTAGTATTGAGACTGCTACATTCAAAATCCTAGAAGAGGCGTGGCAGAGTATCGTAGGAAGTGGTCGAACTTATCGGATTCGTCTAAGTGATCCGGAAATAGAGGTTAAGGTTCTAAGACCTCAGGAAATTCCAACGTACGTCCAAGAGGGTTTCTATGACATCGGGATTACTGGCAAAGACTGGATTAGAGAAGCAAACGCTGACATAAGGACCTTGCTTGATTTGGAATATGGAAGAGTAAAGCAAGTATTTGCTATACCTGAACACCTTGAATCAAATAACCTTACTGAATTGATCGGAGAATTTGCCAATAAAAAAAAGACACTTAGGATTTCTACGGAATATCTGACAACAACTTCGTCTCATATTAGAAATAATTCAGCGTATAGAAAATATTTTGGAGACATCTCTCCCATGATTATTACTCCATGGTTACGAGTAGGTGAAAACAGGAATGTGCAGATATTTCTCTCGTTCGGGGCTACGGAGGCAAAGCCCCCTGAGGATGTGGATGCGATTTTTGATATTACCGAAACAGGTACCACATTAGTTCAAAATAAATTAAAAATAATCGATACAGTAATGGAGTCTACTGCTGTACTGGTTGCAAATAAGTCCTCACTGAAGGATGCTAAGAAAAGGGAAAAAATCGCTGACATGGTTGCTCTGTTAAAGGGAGTAGTGGAAGGCCGCAAAAAACTTCACATTTTTGTAAACGTGAAAAAGGAGAATCTAGACCGTTTACTGGCAAGTATGCCTGCCCTGAAGAAACCTACTATTAGCACGTTGAGTGAAGAGGGATGGTACGGAGTTAACACAATAATAGACAAGAACGAATTTATCCAAATAGTCCCAATTATGCGTAAACTAGCGCAAGGATTGGTTGTAATGGATCCCAGACAGATTTTGCCCCTAGATGAGATAAACCTCGACAATTATAGTGATGAACCAATATCTTGATGAAGTCTTTTATTATTAAAGACGCTAAATCAGAAGCTGCAAAGATCCGTATCCGTGCCGCTAACACTATGACTTCAAACCAGGTATTTCAAAAAGCGCAACGAATTGTAGATAATGTGGCGAAGCGCGGGGATGATGCAGTTTCTGATTACACAAGGAAGCTAGACGGAGTTCAACTAAGGTCTCCAACGGTCACAAGAAAGGAGATAGAAGAAGCCTATACAAAGGTTAGCAGTCAACAAATTAGATCAATCAAACTTATGAGGGACAGGTTAAGAAAAACTGAAACCTCATTACTCAAAAAGCTTTTTAGAGAAATCAAGACTGCATCTGATGGAATAATTACCCGCAGGTATGTCAAACCTATTCAGAGCGTGGGCTGCTACATTCCAGGCGGAAAAGCTCGATATCCAAGCACAGTTGTTATGTGCGTCGTTCCAGCAAAGATCGCCAAAGTAAGAAGGATTGTGGCCGCTTCTCCACCCCTAAAAGATGGGAGCATCGATCCGTTGACGCTCGTAGCGGCAGACATCTGTGGAGTGGATGAGTTTTATAAAATGGGAGGTGCCCAGGGAATAGCGGCTCTTGCTCACGGAACGTCAACTATTGAGAGGGTTAGCAAGATTGTTGGCCCCGGAGGGGTTTTTGTTACCCTCGCCAAAATACTTGCCTCAAGGCAGGTATCTGTCGACATGGTCGCTGGTCCCACAGAGCTATTAGTCTATGCAGATTCGACCTCGCCGTCTAAACTAGTCGCCTTGGACATTGTATCCCAAGCAGAACATGGATATGAAACGTTCTGTGGCCTAGTAACGACCTCCAAAAGACTGGCAGCAAAAGTATCAAACGATATAGACCAGATCATAAGGAAGGGAAATATCAACCGAGGAGATATAGTACGAAAAAGTCTCAGTGAAAATGGATTTTTAGCAGTTGCCAGAAATCAGTCTGCCGCGATCGAATTTGCTAACGAACTAGCACCGGAACACTTAGAAATATTGTCAACTAATGCAAGATCGATCTCAAAAAGAGTCACTTCAGCAGGACTAACTCTTGTTGGAAAGTACACACCATCTTCAGCAAGTGATTATTGTTTGGGATCCAACCATGTTCTTCCCACAATGGGTTTCGCAAGATCAAGATCCTCTTTATCCGTAATGGATTTTCTAAAAGTAATAAATACTGTCGAAGCAAGCAGAGGTGCTCTAAGCAGGGTTCACTGGGCAATAAAGGAGATCACATATGCAGAGGGGTTGTCAAATCATTATGAAGCCGTGAAGGAACGACTAAAGGGAATATGAACTGGCTTCTAGACATACTAAAGCGAATCTCTGAGCAAAGCTATTATACTAAGCCAGACGGTATCAAAAAGGAACATGTGAGACTAGACTCAAACGAAAACCTGATGTTGAGCAAGAAGTTTGCGTTTGATGTTATTAACGAGGCCATACAAGATATTGATCTGCGACTCTATCCAGACGAGCGGTATGAGGCTTCTCTCTATCACCAACTAGAAAAATATCTTGGGATTGACCAAAAGTACATTGCTGTAGGAAGTGGATCAGATCAGATAATAGAATTACTTCTTTCAACAATTGGACACGGAAAAAGGGTTACAATTTTGTCACCCACATTTTCCTATTTTGTGAATCGCTGTCAACTACATGGATTAGAACTAACTACAGTGCCTTTGGGGAGGGAAGATAATACCATAATCAAAAAGGAATTCTTGAGACTTGCCAAACAATCTGAGATTATCTATATTTGTTCTCCAAATAATCCTACTGGGAATCAATTTGATAAAGATGTAATAACGGAATTAATGCTAACTCTAAAGAACAAGCTAATTCTGATAGACGAGGCGTATGTGGAATTTGGTAAATATTCCCTCACTTCTATGGCAACCAAATATGAAAACATTCTTGTGCTCCGTACACTATCAAAAGCTTTTGGGTTGGCCGGTGCCAGGGTGGGATATATGGTTGCAAATGAAAATATTGCTAATATTTTCAAGTCTAGAATTCAGCTGCCTTATTCATTAAGCACTTTGTCTTTAAGACTTGCTAGCATAGCATTAGCTAGATTTGACCAGGTGAGAAAAACGATAGAAAGGGTCAAAATGGAACGGGAGAAAATATTCGAAAGACTTTCCAACATAAGTAATATTAAAGCTTACAGATCAGACTCAAACTTCGTGTTTGTTGAGTGTGGCGGACAACTTTATTCTGAAATCACAAGAAAGCTAAAACACGAACTAGTTTACGTCAGACTACTAGGTAATATCGACGGCCGTCTAGGATGCATAAGAGTCACGGTTGGTACAAGAGAAATGAACAATCGATTTCTAGAAGCAATAGAATCTGCGAGCGAAAGTCATAGTACTTAGGGGGATTATTACCATGATTGGCACTAGGAATATAAGATTACTAAATAGTGCTGAATGCGCTCTCTTTGATATTGATGGAGTGTTAGTCGATGTTAGAAAATCGTATTATTTAGCTATCAAAAAATCTGTTGAATTTATCATGAAAAGCATGGGAGGCAAGAAGTCGCACACTCTCCCGCAAGTTACCGATACTATCATACTCAAATTCAAGCAAACAGGTGGATTTAACAACGAAATTGACATAACTTACGCCATCATCCTAGCGCTGATGTCTATGCCTTTTATTGATTGGACGTCTAACAAAAAAGACTTTCTTTTTACTGTTGCTCAAAATGCTAACGAGACAGGCATATCATCTGTCGAAGACTATTTATCTTCATTATCCACTTTGTCGCAAATAAAAAAAATAAAGCAGGATTTGGTGTATCCAGCTCCAGTGGGAAAAAGCCCGTTAGCGACCGTGTTTGATGAGTTATTTTACGGCCCAACATTATTTCGCATGCAACACGACATAGAACCTCGATATTATCATGGCAAGCCTTTGATCGATAACGATGAAATCGTAATTAGAAAAGAGACTGTAAACCTCATCTCTGAAAAACTTCAGGGAAGTATTGCCCTTATCTCTGGTAGAAGCAAGTTAGCGGCCCAGTATTCGCTAGAGCCAATTTTTGATATGTTCGATCAGAATGCTTCAGTCTTCTTAGAAGACGAAAGTCGCAAGCATTGGAAACCCGATCCATACTCAATAATAAAAGCTATGACCAGTCTTGGTGCTAAAACTTCATTGTACGTAGGGGATTCTGTCGAAGACTTGTATATGACTAGAAAAGCAGAAAAGGAAATGGACGTTAAAATTTTATTCATTGGAGTCTACGGTTGCAGTGTACAACCCCAAGACACAATAAGGAAGTTTAGGGAAAACAATGTGGCCCTGATAATTGAAAATGTAAACTGCTTGTCTGAGCTAATAAAAATAGGTACCGACCATCACTCTCAATGAGCGTACATGCTGTTTTATAAGAACGGATTTTTATCGAATTAAGGGATCTTTTGATGTCTTGACATACCTAGCTTCTACCCAAGCTATGTCTAAGATAATGTTTGAACAATGCTGAGATTTATGTTAACTATATGTTCTTTATTGTCATAATGATATAGATGACCACTGGGAAAGATAGAAAGGATCGATCTTCTTTTAAGGTTAAAATATTGCAAGATTCCGTAAAGTTTTATCTGCCGCGCGTAGAAGGGTACTTGGAGATCGTTCGCAATATGGCATCCAAATATGGTGCAATGTCCCTTATTGAATTTGATGGTTATTTCCAAGGCAAGTTCGAACCTGTAAAATATACTAGAGTCGAAATCCATACTAACAATATGGATGAGGAAATCATGACAGAATATGCTAATGATGTTAGACTGAAGCTGAATCAGGAAAGTCTGGCCTTTGAATACAATAATCGTTTGATTCTAGTCTCGTAGTTGTCGAGGGAAAAAATAGCTCAATCGATAAAGCGGGAAACTATTTCGTCATCCAAACAAACCGCTATTATCGTTTTCGTTATCTTCCTCTATATTCTCCTCTGCTTCAGCAGAATCATCTTCGTCTTCATCCTCATCCTCAGCCTCAGGCGCAGGTTCTGGTTCTTCAACAGGTGCTGGAACCTGCTCTCCAGCTGGAAAACTCAAAGGTGCTGGGGGAGTCTGAGGCGCACCAGGGACTATCCTAAATATTTTGCCTTGGCCAATGGATACAACATACAGATAACCATCAGGCCCGACCTCAACATCTGTGATTCCAGCAAATCCCTGTCCAAAAATAATATTCTCAAGCCCTGGAGAGGCAGGAGTCTGTATTATCTTACTAGCGAGGGCCTCAGGAAGTATCAAACCATTCCTTTCCTGATTCAGGTCAAATCGATACAACCGTCCGTTGTGGACATCTCCAACAAACATGTCATTTTGATATTGAGGTCCTAACCTATCGGAGTGAAGGAATTTTAATGCTGTGGGACCAGCCGTGTTTATCCACACAAGCTCTGGATCTCTGTACACTCCAGTCCCTTCGAAGTCAACTATGTCCGCCGGATCGAATCCATCTTCCGTAGCAGTTAAACCCATAACTTCTTGCCATCCGCTGTTGAATCCAGGTAATACGAGATTTATTTCGTCTTCTTCACCTGGGCCATTTTCAGTAGCCCATAAATTTCCGGCAATGGGGTCGAAATCCATACCAAAAGTATTTCGAATACCATAGGCATAATACAAATTAAGCGGGTCCTCATTACCTAAAATCCCTCCGTTAGGCACAGGAAGGCCATCCTGAGTCATTCTTAGAATCCCACTTCTTCCATCTACGTCTGAGCCTTCCTGATAATTCTGAGCAGGGGTTTGCCATTGGTCGCCTTGATAAGTTCCGTCGACATCTCCTACAGATATATACAGGTTACCGTCCGGCCCGATCAGAACATCACCCCCGTTATGTCGTGGACCAGGATCCGCGGGTAGATCCAAAAGCATTTTGGGATTTACAAGCTTGTTGTCAACCAGTTCATATCTATATAAGCGGTTACCTAATGGAGCCTGGGGATTTGCTGTCATGTCATCCCTGTCTGCTGTTTGGGCTTCAGTATAGTATAGGAAAACGTAAGTGTGCCCCGGGACATTATTCGATATGGCAATTCCGCACATGCATCTCTCTATAAAGCCAGCAACGTTAACATCTAGCATGGGTTCGGGGAGGACCTTCCCGTTAACTACTCTCTGGACTGTTCCTTTCTCTTTTTCCAATACTAGGAAATCATTCGGACCCAGGAAAGCCATGGTGGTAGGCAAACTAGCAGTGCCCAAGTCGACTACCAACTCTGCATGTAAATTGGGATCATAAATGGCAGGGTCTCCAGGTTCGTCTGTGAATTCTCTTTGATTGTGTTCAGTCGGAGGTGTCTGTGCTTGCACGTATGTCTGAAATCCTCCGTCTGATGATAGAATTGCTGAAGCGCCTACTAACAGAACTATAAACATTGATAATTTAAGAAATCTATACATAACAAGTGTCATCCGACCTTTCTTAGTCACGACTCCTGCTATAGCGTAGCATAGGTTATATAAGCATATAACTTCGCTCTTCACAAGTCATATAATTTAAGGCCCCGCTAGCCAGTCGCATCTAATTTGCATTTATTGACTTTACCATGACTTACTATAGGAATATTTGTGAGATAATAACCTAGCCCAGGGATCATAGAAAGCGTTATTATTAAATAATTATTCTGGTATGAACTTACAGTGGTTAATGTTGCTAACCTCTTGACATTAAGATACGACCCGGATGCAGGCCATCACAAAACTATCAGAAACATATCATCCCAAGAAATCCTGAGCTATAGACAAGCTTCAAATCCAGTGCCATCATCCAAAGAGATTGAAGCACTGCTCAGAACAAAAATAAGAGACAAGATCCAGGAGCTGGGACCACATACGCTTTCAACTGCCATAAGCGCAGGAATTGATTCCAACGTAGTCCTCTGTCTTGTCAAGAAAGAATTTCCAAATATGGACCTTAATTGCCTTACGGTTAGCTTTGATAACGAAGATGATTCTAAAAGCGAAATTAGAGCAGCTAAAGGAATAGCAGAGAGCTATAACGCCGAGTTCCACGAGATTTATATCTATAACCCACTTAAAGATCTGCCGTTACTGATAAGCATCATCAAAGAACCTCGATGGAATATTTACCAATACTATTTCATAGAAAAAGCAAGTAGGATTTCAAAAGTTTTATTCACTGGCGATGGAGGAGATGAGCTATTTGGGGGATATACATTCCGATATAAGAAATTTATTGAAAACCTGCCCTCAGTCAATTCGTGGCTTGACAGAGTACGCCTCTATCTATTATGCCATGAGCGAGACTGGGTTACAGATCAAGAGTCAATGTTTGGGGCCAACACAAAATTCGCATGGACATCTATATATCAAATTTTGAAGGAATATTTCGATAATGCTCTAGAGCCACTTGAACAAGTCCTTTTAGCAGACTACCACGGCAAGCTTATGTATGACTTTATTCCAGCAAATCAGAGATATTTTGATCATTTTGATATAAACGGCGTAGCGCCGTTGTTATCGGACGATATTATAAATCTCTCCGAAAAAATTCCTGCAGGAATGAAATATGACCACAAAACCAACATGGGCAAGATTCAATTGCGAGAGATAATTAGACGCGTCGGTTCACCAGATCTGTGCCATTTATTAGAAGATAAGAAAATGGGATTTAGTGTTGATCTGCCAAAATTATGGATAACCCACGGCAAGGAAATAGTAACTTCTAATTTGGATAGAGCAAGAATATTTGAGGACAAAATAATTAATAGAGACTGGTACATCAAGGCATTACGCAGGATAGACGAAGACGAACATGACGTCAGAGATATAAGCAAAATGCTGCAGCTTCTCAGTCTCGAGATTTGGTATAAATTGTTTGTTACCTCGGAAATCACCGCAAAATCTTACCTCTAGGTTGACCGAATTGAATACTTTCATAGGTAAACGCTATTCCAATTAGGACCGCGCTTTATGCAATTTGCCGTTTTTATATTCAATCAGGTATGTGATAATAATAAATAGACCGCTAAGGGCAGAGTCTGCATTTGAAAGCGATCGATCTCACTATGGGGATAGACAACTCGATGAAGGTTTTCCCTGGCTCCCCCCAACCATCATTTATTACGTGGTCAAAGTTTGAAACGCATGGATATTATTCGGAGGTAATGTTTTTGAGTACTCATACAGGAACCCATATTGATGCGCCCGCTCATTTCGTACAAAACTCAAAAACTATAGATGAGCTTGATGTAAGCAGATTTGTAACTCACGGAGTATTACTTAGGTTTCCAAAGGATGCAGATCAACAGATTACCATAGATGATATTATCAACTATGAAATAAATGCGAATGATACCGTAATTCTAGCAACCGGATGGGAAAACCAGCATGACAAGGATAATTATATGTCCAACAATCCAGGGTTATCGGCGGAAGCAGCGGAATACTTGGCAAATATCAAAGTGAATGCTGTTGCAATAGACGGGCCAAGTATAGATAGAGGCATTGACAACCGATTCGATTCACATAGTATCCTATTGTCAAATGATATCTTTATTATTGAAAACCTTTGCAACCTAGAGGAACTGGGCGCTGCCAGGTCATTCACCCTTGTAGTCAATCCACTGAAGTTAGTCGGAGCATCTGGTTCACCCGTTCGTGCTATTGGCTTGTTATGATTCTCCCAAATCGTTAATACTTCAGGCCATAAGTTTTTTAAATAATGGTATGCCACAATGTATGAAGCAGGAAAAGAGCATGACTTGGTTTAAAGACAATAACTCTCATATTTTAGAGTCAAAAAATAAGTTGCACCGATTATTGTACTGTCCTTTGTGCCAAAAATTATTGGCAAAGGGCGAGTGCCAACGACTAAGGCAGGACAGGCACGGAAGACTATACGAGGTCAGGCGCTATAATTACAATCGAACTCATAGGGAGCAACGTTTGTCACGCAGATATCGCCGAAAGGACCAAAAGAATAAAGAAGCATCATATCTTGAGTTAAGTAGAATTGTAAAGCGCATCATTTGAACATCTTACATGATTATGTCCGATAGATGTTTATCTTATAGAGTAGCGAACTAATACTAGGTTATGAGGCAGGATGTTAGTCCCTAATACCTGTCCGTCGAGGCACGGATAGATTCTTCAAAAGAACTTATTTGGAAAATAGGACATTTGGATTCAATTATTGATTGTGTACAATTGATAAAAGAGCGTCTTTGATAATTTTCGATGTTTTGCCCGAGCCGAAGATGGGTTTGATTGTAGGTCTATAGTTTTGTTCAAAAGTTCGGTCTACAATTGCTTCAACGATTCTATTAGTATCAGTGCCGGTCAGAATATTCCAACCGTCATTCAAAGTTTCCACCCACTCTGTGTTATTGCGGATCGTTACGCAAGGAACTTTTAACAAGTAGGATTCCTTCTGTATGCCGCCTGAATCTGTGATGACTTTTTGTGCATTTGACATTAGCTTGATAAAATCAATGTATCCTAGAGGTTCAATAACTATCACATTCACGCAGTCCTTTAGTCTTTTGTATAGACCCATCATTTTGAGTTTGCCTACGGTACGAGGATGTATAGGAAAAATGATTTTCGTTTCTATTTGCTTCTGCGACAGTACTTCAAATGCTTGAATTACTGACCTCATATTTTTTTTGTGGTCGGTATTCTCCGCTCTGTGCATGGTAAAAAGCATGTAGGACTTCGATTTTAAGATAAGATCATCAAGTACAGACGACTTTGAAGCTAAACTAATCGCATTTTTAATTATTTCAACGGATAAGTCACCGGTGTAGAATACTTCACCATACACATTCTCTTTCTGTAGATTCTGAACGGCTGTTTTGGTAGGAGCAAACAAGTGGTCACTGGCATGGTCAGTCAGTATCCTGTTAAGTTCTTCTGGCATACTTCGATCGAAGCTTCTTAAACCTGCCTCTATATGACCCACCTTAAACCCTGATTTTGAGGCGGCAAATGCTCCTGCAAAGGTAGAGTTTGTATCACCGTAGACTAATACAATTTCAAAGTTGGATTTGAGAAAAAATTTCTCCAGTCTTTTTATCATTTCTCCAGTCTGAAAGCCTGGATCTCCGGAGCCTACTTCTAATTCAACGTCGGGAGGAGGTAGGTTGAATTCCTTGAAAAATATCTTAGATAATGTATAATCATAATGCTGTCCCGTATGAATAATGGTATGGTCTGAGAAAGATTTTATTGCTTTGTGAATGGGGGCCAGTTTAACGAAGTTAGGTCTGGCTCCTACTACCGATGCAATTTTCAAAAAGATGTCGTCATTTTATGTCATAGTGAAATACTTAATGGTTATTCTGTCCATCTCTGGTTTGAAGGCTAGCAGATGTTGGAACATTACATATGTAATCTAGCATTAGCTAAAAAAGACCTGCGATTTGCCTGCAGTTTGTGATTTCTGCGAATTGGATTATATTTAACTTATCTTAGCTGATCTGGTATTGACGATTCATGTAAAGCTGATACTAATTCCCGATATTTTCTATCAATAAACTCCAAGGACTCGGAAAGCTTCTTTGACTTTCCGTACTTGAAGCGGACTAACTCTCTATGGCGCCAATAGTGTTCATCATCAGAAACTGAGATAGTCGTGAAATAATCGGGGCCCTTTAGGACATCGGGCAACTTAATATGATAGGGGAATAGGTATTCTGCGGTAAACCATTCGTCACCGTCCGGATAATCGTTTCCTGTCAAGATGTCAAAGTATAGATGTAAAATATCCTCAAGAGTTAGACTATCTGACTTGATTGACGGATGCGTAGGATACGATTTATGGTAATCCATTTTCAGCAATTCAGGTTCAAAATAGGCTTTTATTATTGCCTTTCTGAAGATTTCATTGGATTCCTTAAGGTTCAAAGATAGATAAACGAAGTTTGCCCATGTTATAACCTTTTTACTGTACCAGTTATCCATATTCCAATAATGGCAGACCGCTGGACGATGGAGTTAACCCACATTGCGAAATGTAAAAGAGCGTTTTCTTGTCGACAATCCGTCATTTAGATACGATTATTAATATATACATTGAATCTCGTCCTGATGTAAGAGCGGGGGTCGCCTAGCCTGGTAGGGCGTGGGATTGCTAATCCCATGTTCGAAAGAACTCGTGGGTTCGAATCCCACTCCCCGCGCCATAGATGGGGGTTCTTACAGAATCTTATTTAGCTTAAACAGCAGAACCTAATTTGAGTGAAGCCAATAATTGACATTCAACAAATAAACAAGTAAACATAACTGAGGCTACTATTGAGGGTATAATTGATGTATAATTGATGTATATACAAAGAAAGTTGACTATATCGCTCGGTATAGCTCGAAGCCCTATTTTATGGGTAACTGTTATCTCAGGTCAATCCAGAAAATGTTAATCGACTGGGATCAACATCAATACTTTTTTATTGCTTTCAAAATTTTTTATCGATTCATTTCACTGTTAATGTCTATCCGACCCCTCTTCCCACATATTACCGCTCCTTATATCCGCACGGCTTGCTAGAGGTTGTCCTCCAGGACTCTGCGTGTATCCTGAAATGATGCATGTAAGCCGATGTATAGGGAGGTAATCCCTTGTCTGACCGGTTTGACGACCCATTTGACGAAGATAATTGACGTATTTGACGAGGGTCTATATGCACTAGCGCCAATATCATATTGTGCCATCAAGAGTTCCGGATGATGTCAGGTCATTAGTGATTCAACAGTGGTTAAAGGGAGAGCTGAGGGATAAGATCGCAGCTGATAGTGGTCAGAGCGGGGGAGCTGTAACCAACATTATTAGTAGTTGGAAACAAGGACTAGGCATGGCCGCTGCTGATGAGTTAAGAGAATTGGCAGTTACCCTAAAAAAAATTGGGATAACGGCCTTCCAATTTGCTGTTGGCTTCAGAGTAGCAACCATGATGAATAGACTTGGAGTAAAAGAAGACAGCTTTGAATCTTTTATGGCAGACACCTACGATCGATGCAGAAATCTTGGGTTAACTCCGGAGAATATTGCCTCCTCTCAGGCCGATCTGCTAGAGTTTTCAAAGTCAGTTCCGATTAGGGATATTCCAAACCATATCGACAGAGAGAAACAAGAAAAAAAGAAATTAGAAGAAGAAATAGCAATTCTACAAGAGCAAATAAAAGAGCTTGAAGCACAAAAGTCTGTTGCTCATGATAATCTAAACATTGCCTTCCAGAATGAAATTATGACCTCTGCCAAACTAAAATGGTACTCGGATATCAAAGTGGAATTATCAAAATATGGACTACCTGTTGATGAAATCTCGCAAATTGCAAAAGTAGTCGCCGGAATAAAGCAGTGTGGATTTGATGCGAATAAGATTCTGGATGAGATTTCGAATCTGGAAATGCTCAAGGCAGAATACAAAGGATATCAAGGGAGTATACCTATTTTGAAAGACCAACATGAGGCTCTCAGTAGCAGGTGCTACTATCTTCAACAGATGATATTATCTCACAATCTGACCCTTGCGACATATCAAGAACTAGAGGCTATGGGCTTTGGTCTGAAGGAGTTAAAACTATTGCGCCATTGGTGAGATCGCAGGTGCTAACAATATACCTGCTCACGATTCGGTACAAAAATTCCTCAAGGATATTGAAGAGCAATATGACAACAAGCTTGGTCTAGAGCTCGAAATAGAGAAGTTACAAGTTGAAAACAATAAACATAGTCAAGAAGACGCAAGGTTACGTACAAAATTATTAATACTTCCTTTGGTTGCCCCGTCTCTAACAGGACTTCGACGAAGAGGAGTAAGTGAACAAGATATTGTGAATATCGCAGAATTGCTAAAAAGTGGCGGCGGCCGTGAGACCACTAGCGTCAGTATTCAGGAAATACGATCGTTAATTTCAGAGCTCCGTCAATATGGAAGTATTAAATCGACCATAGTTCATTTAACTCAAAAGTTAGAGAGATTGAAATATCAGATTAACACATTGCGCATGGAGAAGCAGGATTTGGATGCTCAAAATAGAGCAGTAACCATAGCACTATTGCAATTAAAACAGATAGCAAGCTTCTTTAGCGGATCTTCTACGTCGTTGAGTAATGGCCTAATAGGTCTTATTTCGATCATAACCTACAAGACATATTCACTTAACCTTGTGACC
>OBLS010000300.1_pt1 | contig 16769 bp, 17 predicted proteins | sample 1519901 | NCBI WGS metagenome assembly OBLS01 (sample SAMEA3113585, study PRJEB22503) | soil metagenome | reverse complement strand
GGTGCTGATAGATATTGCGTTTTATTTTAGCATCATTTATCTTTTCTTTAATAAACGACATTTGTCGTTTGAGATCACGAAACTGTACATCTACTATATATTCTCCCATACCTCCTTTTCCTGCTCTTTCATTACTATTACTTAACAATTTTGCATTTTCACGTACCCGAGGCATTTCATATTCAATCTCAGCTAATTGGATCTGTAATTTTGCTTCAACTGTAGTAGCTCTTGTATAAAAGATATCTAAAATTAATCTTTCACGGTCTTTAACAGGTATTCCTATCAATTTCTCAAGGTTATAGATCTGTTTTGAGCTCAAATGTTCATCAACAATTATTTCTTCTATTTCATTAGTTTCTTTTACAAATTTTTCTATTTCTTCTGCTTTGCCTGAGCCCATTCCATATTTAGAATGATTAAGATATTTTTGTGTAAAAACTTTGGCAATTTCATATTCTGGAATAGACAGTATAAGCTGTTTACCCTCATTTATGATAAAATCATCAGGGTACGTTACTAATATTACTTTAGATAATTTCAATCTTCGACCAATCCATATAATCTTCTATACTATATTCATTTTGGTGTCCTCTCGAACAACTATGTATCATGTTATTTTTAGTAATCGACGATTTAAATTCATCATCATTAGTACTTTCTTCAACAATATAGATTCCTGGGAAAACTTCACCGCAGGTTTTACATTTTAACATAAGCATTGGCATTATCTTATTATCCCTATTATATATGAGATGAAGTTGTTATTATACTAGCTTATTTATTCATTATTAACATTAAAAATAATAATTAATTCTTATTATTATTGAAAGCCTCTATTGTATAAGTATTATTAACATTAATCTCATCATATTCCAGATCTTCTAAATCTTACATATAATTATTCTAGTATATTTCTCAAAATAAGAATTTCATAATGTGTGACTATTTTTGTATCAATAAATTGTCACAACATCAACATTAGAAATCATAGTCCAGACATTTTAAGCCCATATTATTTAATTCAGGAGATGACAATTTCGGCAGAAGGTAACCGACACAAGATGCAAAGTCGTGATGGTGGTAATGTTGATGATGATTTTGAAAAAATTGGTACTGAAAATAACTATGAGAAAAATGAAAATATAGATTTTAGAATATAATAATGAATAATAGATGATAACAAAGAAAAAGATAATATAGAATTTTAAACAATTTTAAGTAATTTATTTTTTTATTTTGTAGATTGTTTTATTTAATAATTTATTATTATTCTAGCAAAATTACAACAATATAGTACCTAATTATTAATTTAATTGGCCATTTTCTATAGTAAATATCAATGAAATATTAATCTGAAAAGTGATATTAGGCTAAAACCCTAATTATACCATCAAAATGTAGTAGAATTGCATTCACATAAAGAGCTCTGTAGTCAAATATGTATGATCTATTAAATTTATTAATATGTTTATTACTAGAATCAAAATAACTTGTATTATATTGAATGTTTATATTTCTGTTTAATGGCTATATTTAATGGAGCAATTACTAACCAAAAGTATTCAGCAATATCCAAATTAACAAAAGAAATAATTATTGATACTGTAAAAACTAGAGGGATGGATATAAGATTTGCCATAACACCTTTTATATAAAACTGGTGCAAATTTTTATCTATTAAAAGTTTATCTTTTGTAGCATGCCACCATATCATTGCAAGCAAAGAGCTTGTCAAGATTACCATAAGAGAGTATATTATATAAGGAATATGATAAGCTCCATAATTTATTACAAGAGAGGTAGAAAGAGATAAGAGGGTTATTAATAAAAGAAATAGTAAGTTTAGGTATACCATAATAATATGAGATCCTTTAATATGATTAAAGACTTGATGATAAGATACCCAGAATATCGCTATTATAGCAAAACTTATAGTATAACTTTCAAATTGTGGAAAGAGATCATATAGTTTATCTAATAATTCAGATTGGGTTAAGTTAGATGGCAGATCTGGTATGTCAATGGATAAAGCCATAAGAGTTATTGCGAATGCAAAAATTGCATCACTAAAAGATATTACATGTTCTACTTTTATAGAAGGAGTGAATGATCGTGACGACATATTTAAAACCTAATATATAATAATAAATATAAATAATTTTTATAGTGTTTTAGTCTTTTTAATTATAATAGTATTAAAACTGTTTCTGAACTTTATTGACCTATAATGAGATATACTTTTCGTTGTTATAAGATATCCATTGGATTTATATCTAATAGTAAAATAAACGGTATATAAATATTAGATAAAAAATTTTATCTGATATTATTATATAATTTATTGTTCATACCCCTTTAATGATTTCAAAAATATTGTTAATAATTACATTTGCAACAATAATAAGTACGATACTAGTGAGTAGTCCTATAATTAATACATTTGCTCAAAATGATGATGCTTCTAATCCAATGACATCAGATACAAATGATAATAACATGTCAATGACAAATGAAAATATGGATACCACTAGTGATAAGTTAACGGGGGCAAATGAACAACCAGGCTCAGAAGGTACGTTAGGAAAGATAAAAGACAAATTAGGTGGTATACTTGGCAACGGAGGGAATGATCAGTCAACAACTGGAGAAAACTCTGAACAGAACTCAGAAGGTACGTTAGGAAAAATAAAAGACCAATTAGGTGGTATACTAGGTAATTGAGGGATAGATAATATATAAAATTATAATAAAGAAGTACATATTCTTCTTTGTTATTATTATTAATTCAAAGTTATAACTTCCCTAGTAAGAATAATTAATTAAATTTAGTTACGACGAACAAATTTTTGAATATGATATTCAGTAATTATATAAATTTTGCCAACTAGATAATTGATTGAAAGATGCAGTTGAATTTTACATGAAAAATAATAAAATTTAGATAAATCAAGATAAAAATAAATTTCAAAAATGAAGTTATGATTCTAATAAATATCAACTAAGTATGCAATTTCCAATAAATTATTTATAGAATAACTTTAAATTAAACTCTAAGCTATGAAAGCTAACTACATAGTTTTATCCATAATCTTCTTTATAAAGAATTACAATATATTAGATGCTTATATATATTAAAAACAAAAATCCATATACTTGTTATATTTAAAAATTTTAGTGAGAAAGGTTATAATTTTTGGAACAGGTAACTTTGCAGAAATTATATATATATATCTAAAGCAGTCTTCAGAATTTGAAGTTGTAGCTTTTACAGTTAATCAATGGGCTTTAAAAGGCAACAACATATTTTGTAACTTACCTGTAGTTCCATTTGAAACAGTTCAAGATCTTTATCCATGTACTAAATTTGAGATGTTTATAGCAATAGGATATACTAATATGAACAAGAAAAGAGCAAAGATATTTGATGAAGCAAAAACAAAAGGGTATAAATTGATAAGTTATGTACATCCTACTACTTCCATTAGTGAAGAATTTCATATGGGTGAGAATTGTTTTATCTTTGAAAAAAATGTAATTCAACCTTTTGTAACCTTAGGAAATAATATAATAATTTGGACAGGTAATGTAATAAGTCATCATACGACAATAAAAGATCATTGTTTTATCGTTTCACATTCCGCAATAGCAGGAAATGTGACTATCAATTCATTTTGTTTTATAGGAATGAATGCCACTATAAGAAACGGTATAAAAATTGCTCAAGAGACTGTAATTGGAGCAGGAGCCATTATACTAAATGATACAGAGGAAAAGGGAGTATATACCAATAAGTCTACCATTAAATTAGATATAACAAGTGATAAGTTAAAATCATTATAGTTTCCTTAAAGTAGCTGATATGATATTATATATTTTTTTATCTCATGATGTTGATTGGAGAAAACAAGGACCAGAAAAAGAACATATTTTTGCTAGGAAAGATAGATTTGAAAATTCAGTATTTGAGAGAGTTAATCAAGAAAATTTATATTATAATTTTGGAGAAATAATGGATTTGGAAGAGAAATTTGATATTAGATCTACATTTTTTTTCAGAACATATTATGAAAATGGAAATTATTTAGATTATGAAGAAGAAATTACATCTCTACTGAATGGAAAGTGGGAAATAGGTTTACATACGGATGGTAATTCCATCAGGAATTTAGACTTGCTTCAAAAAGAGAAAACTAACTTAGAAATTCTTACTAAAAAACCAATATTTGGAAATAGAGTTCATTATCTTAATTTTGATAACAAATTACTATCAAAACTCTATCAAATTGGATTTACTTATGATTCAACTATGAAAAAATACAAGAATCATATTAGTATTGATGATATGAATTATATTAAAATTGATGGTATAATAGAATTCCCCATAACTATAATGGACACATACCTATTTTCATATTTAGGAGTAACAGAAGAAAATATCCTAGACATTTTTCAAGAAACTATATCTACCGTAACATCCAAAAATGAGTCTGATAATATCAAAATTATAACTCTACTTTGGCATGACAATGTTTTAAAAATGAAAGGAGGAAGAATGTATAAAAATATACTTGAATATTTGACATCAACAAACAATATCAAAATTATGCGAGGTATTGATCTCGTTAATATCATCAATAAATTTGATAAAGGTTAAAATAAACAAAATCTGCAGTACTCTAATAAATCCAATTAAGGTAACCTATTTAGAATATAATAGTTTATCTAATATAAGATATTACCCATATAACCAGTATATTTTCAAAAAGAAACTTTGAATTTAATTGGAAAATACCTATTTAATTATTAAAAGTAATGATAGTAGGATTAGTATATTGTATAGTATATTGTTCACATAATATTTCTTATTTCTTATATTAATACTGGAATAACAGTAAGCTACATGTGAGGATAAGTATGTTCGTATACTGTAATTTATATCATCAAAAACAATATTCTATCAATAAAGTATTCAACACTTTTTAAAGAACTTTGGCTTTCTTAATATTATTACCAATGAAAAAGAGTTATGTTCAAAATATTATGATATAGGATACAAATGCAAGGAACAAAAATAAGAAGGTGAATTAGAAAAAGGAGATTAAACATTATTAGAAATATCATTTTTGTATGAATAATAAAAAAGCACTAAAAAATTGACCATTATACTATACATAAGGATACACAGTATAGCTGTAATTATAATTATTATTATGCATCAATGTAAAAAATATATAGAGAAAATTTTATGCATTTACAAATCATTTGTGAACAATACTTAATATTACAGAATCTAAAACAAGATAAGCTTCAAATATTAATATCTATACCAGATTATTTGTAATTCATTCACCTTAGTCTAGCCTAGCCTAAAAATTGAGACAACTATTCAAAAATATTCAAGCAATTTAATTTGGGTAGAACATAAAAATTGATGATGATAATATTTATAATGGGTTTACTGATGTCGTATATGAAATATAATTATTGTTAAATAGAATATCTCAATATATATATATAATTAATACGCAAATAAAGTGATCTAATCCTGAATGAGACGTATTTTTTCCATAATAAAATAGAAATACTTCAAGGTTCAGGAGATATTTTAGAAAGAATAAATAGAATACTAAATAATGCGAAAAGTATTGTAAATGCTTGTTTAAATCCATTTTTTCTACAAAGTTATGTGAATAATTTCAAAATACGGAATAACTATATAAATGCTCAAAGTCGGCGTGTAAAACTTAGATGTATTACAGAATTCAGTGAAGATAATATCGAACAGTGTAGGCAGCTGATGTCGATCGCAGAAGTTAGACATTTACCAAAAGTTAGTGGTATTCTACTAGTAACTGATAAGGAATTTTTCAGTGACATAGACCCATTACCATTTTCTAGTTCTTCTCAACTATTGTATAGTTGTATGGAAGAAGTAGTAAAACAACAACTTGACACATTTGAAAGTTTATGGAATAAAGCTGTTTCCGGAGAAAAGAAAATAGCAGAACTAGAAAAAGGTATTGTTTCAAAAGTTACAGAAGAATTAACCGATGAAAATGAAATTAAGTTTAGAATGAGAGAAAGAATTCGACAAATGGAAGAAGAAAAAGATCAAATAGAAACAAGAATTATTGAAACTCCTACACAATTCCATAATTTTATTATAAGTAGTTTGAAAGATACAATTGAACGTGATTGGTATTTTCAAGAAGAAATATTAAGAAGAATTGATGAAAATTATTTTGAATTATTTAAAGAGAATATAAAAAAAACATTATTATTAAAAAATATGAATCAAAACAGCAAATCAAAATCTTCTTTAAATAAAAAAGATAACATTATTGGTTTAAGATGTATATTAAAAATAACTCGACAAAATATGGAATTGGTAGCAAAATTTCTTGACATAGAAGGTGTTTACATCAGACATACTAGTAATCCTTTACCCATCAATTTTGAAGTATCAGATACAAAATTCAACCTTTCTATGCGTACATCTAATAAAATAGATACTTCTTATGTACTTTCTATCCCAGATCTATCGCTTATAAAATATTATAAATCTATATTTGAAGACTTATGGAATGAGGGTTTGGATGCTAGAATAAAAATAAAGGATATGAGAGCAAATCTAAATGCAGAAGAAGGATTTACAGAATTAATCGAAAATCCTTATAAAACTCAAGAACTTTTGATCCACCATATACAAAAAGCAACTAAAGAAATCTTAATTATCCTTCCATCAATAAATGCTTTCTTCAGATATAGGAAAATAGGGATATTTAATATTTTAGAAAAAAAATTGTTAAATATTAATATTAATAATAATCCTCATCATGATGAAGAAAACAGTAACAAATTATTAGTGAAAATATTAACCCCTACTAACAATAAATTAGAGAAAGATATAACAAATATTTACAATAGAATAAAAAAAACAAACAAACAAAAGGAAAATATTGAATTTAGAAGAGTAGAATCATTATCCGAAATTAATACTGCATGTATAATCATAGACAAAAAAGATTTATTGGTTATCGAATTAAAAGATGATTCCAAAGATAATTTTTTGGAAGCAATTGGATCATCAATATATTCTAATACTCCAACTACTGTTTTTTCCTATATCTCAATTTTTGATACTCTTTGGACCCAAACAGAATTATATGAAAGTATTAGAATCGCAAATGATGAACTGCAGAGTACCACAGAAGAATTGAGAGAATCATTACAAATATTAGCAAATGTAAATCAAGAACTTACAATAACGAATGAAATATTAAATAAACACGATAGAATGCAAAAAGAATTCATAAACGTCGCAGCCCATGAATTAAGAACTCCTACTCAATCTATTATCGGATATTGTGAAATGATAGATGCTTTTCCTGAAAATACACAAAAATATTTAGAACCTGTAAAAAGGAATGCTGAAAAATTGTATAGATTAACAGAAGATATCTTGGATGTATCAAGAATTGAAAGTGGTACTTTAAAACTTGAAAAAAGCAAATTTGATTTAAGAGAAATAATAGTAAATTTACTTGAAGATCTAACAGCAAAGATGAAAAAAGAAGAGAATGTAATAAAATCAAACAAAGAAAATACTGATAAAAAAACCAATATTCAATTAATATATCCAGAATTATCTGCACAGCCATTATTTGTTTACGCAGATAAAAATAGAATTCAGCAAGTACTTTCTAATTTGTTAAGCAATGCTTTAAAATTTACTGAAGATGGAGTAATTACAATTAATACAGAAAAATTCATGGATACAATTAATAATAATGCAAATAATGAAGAAAAAGAATTTGTGTCTATTAAAATAAAAGATACAGGAAAAGGAATAGACCCTGAGGTATTGCCACGACTATTTGAGAAATTTGCAACAAAATCTGATAAAGGAACAGGTTTGGGATTGTACATTTCAAAAAATATTATAGATGCTCATGGAGGAAAGATATGGGGAAAGGATAACAATAAATATGGAAAAAATGGTGCAGAATTCGGTTTTACTTTACCTTTATACAATATATAAAATTTAAATTCTATATTTGAAATCACTTTAAAATTTTTATTTAAAAGAAATTCTTTCTATTAAAAACTTTTTAGCTCTTGAAGATTAAAACACTATTCTTTTATATTATAACAATATCATTTAATTTAAGAATGAAATGAATAAGAATAAATGTAAAAGGTAGAGAGAATATTTTTGTGGACCTCGATTTCTCTAAGGATATGTTTGACATTATAGATAATACTAAACATAAATTTGAAATTATTAATGACGCAAGTAGCCTCCTGCTAGAAACTATTACATATAATAGTACATCGTATCAAAATTGCATATTTCATAATAAGATTTATTACTTAATAGTATCTAAAATAGCAATTTTAAATGATGATCATGATATATATCATTCTAGTTTGCTTAACATAGAAAAAAAGAATTTGTCAAATATATTCCTGAAAATATATTTATTTATTATCCTCTTAAAGGTAATACTACCAAAGAGACACAACTGTCTTTATAATGAAAATTGTAATTATAGAATTTAATTAATATGTCTGAAATAACTTCACTTTTTATAGCAATTGTAATACTATTTTTTCCTGATCTACTTAATAAAAAACATATATTTAATTACTTTTGGGACGTATTATCAAAATCTTATAAAACTGATGTTGAACCTGTTAAGGATTTTTTTGTAGATATAGAATCAAACAAATTAGATAAAGTATCTAAAAAAGAGATAATAACTACTTATTTTGGATATGGATTTTCTGTTCTTGGTTTGTTTATTACAATAATAATTACTTCATTTTCGATTATAGGTATAATATTATCAAATGTTGGCAATTTTCCTATTATTACTGTTAATTTAATAATATTTATTATTTTGATAATATTGGTATTTGAGATTCAACATCTTGTTTCTCATAATAAAGCAGATAAAGAAAAGTTACATGTATATAATTCAAAATTAATGCTTAAACTAAAAATAATAATTATAGTAATTAATTTGTGTCTTACTCTCTTTAGTTTTTCATTAATCCCTAATTCATAGTTCGAATATTAAAAAAGAATATAAATCCAAGATCAAAGATTTATTCTCTTAACTTATGAACATCCTCTCTTTTCAATTTATATATTATTAAAATCATAAGGAATTTTTAAATATATGATATTATATTTAATTTGATTTCTAATTTTTATAGTATTATCATATTCTTTTCGTCATTTAGTAAATATAATACTGATTCGTAATTGTAAATTGTATATCAATAACAAGTTGAAAATTAAATAAAAGTAGTAAGTCCTAAATCATTGCATTACGTAGAAGACTTATGTCCAATACAAAATCTATGTTTAACCCACATGATACAATTGTAAGCAAAAGAGCCTCTGGAATTTTACTCATTTTTGGAATTTCAGTATTAATTATTGGATTAGGTACTACACTTTATACAATGAATAATAATTTTGTAATTTATTTATCAGGAATTGGAGTAATACTAGCAATTTTTTCCTTCATTTACATAATAAAACAATATGAAAGATCGATTATCTTGCGACTTGGGAAATATCATAAACGAATAGGACCCGGAATTAACTATAGGATCCCTTTTATCGATAATGTCTTGGTAATTGATATAAGAGAAAGAGTAAGAGAATTTAAAGCAGAAAGAATGTTGACAAAAGATAACGTCCCAGTAACAATTGATGCGATTTTGCGCTATAAGATAATTGACGATAGGGCAAAGGATGCTATTTTAAATGTAGAAAATTTTAATGAAATGATTCAACAAGTTTCACAGACAACATTAAGGAATAATATTGGATCATCTGTATTTCAGGATATATTATCTAAAAGAGAAGAAATTAACCAACACATTAGATCAATTATATCTAATGAAGCAAGTAATTGGGGAATAGAAGTTGTAGGGGTTGAAATTCGTCAAGTAATTATACCACAAGAATTAGAAGCGGCTATGTCAAAACAAGCCCAAGCAGAACGAGAAAAAAATGCTAGAATTACTTATAGTGAATCAGAAGTTCTTGTAGCAAATAAATTTTATGAAGCATCCAAAGTATATACAAATAATCCTGTTGCATATGCATTAAGACAATCAAATATGTTGTTTGAATCTATAAAAGTTCAAGGTAATACAATAGTAATGGTTCCTTCTGAAACTTTGAATTCCATGGGTTTTGGCAATTTGGCAATGACTGTAGCATACCTTGAAAATACTAAAAAAGCAGCATCTACAATGGAACAAAAAGAAAATAAAAATTGACAAGCCTTAAAATTGTCAAATACTATATTACAGACAGTACAAAAATAATTGCAATCAAAGTCAAAATTTAAAATATATCAATAATAAATTATGAGAAATAACTGTTTTTAAGAGTTTTTAGAAACTTCCAAACCGTAATTCAGTGTATATAACTTCTAAATCTCATTTGTTAATAATCATTTTTAAATAATCAAAGTCATCTATTCACATACTTATGTTTGAACACAAAAATTGGTTTAGAGAATTAATTGTAATAATTTTAATAGGTGTTTTATCGATTATTATATGTTCTACATTTGCTCCATTCCCATTTTCTATTCCTGTTTCCATTGGTCTTATAATATTTGTAGTATGGATAATTAGAAAAAAATCTTTGCAGGAACCAGATAATTTATAAAATTTAATATCATTTATAATTAGCTATTAATAATGTTGTTGTTCATTAAACCATATATTTTTATTTTTTGTCATTTAGTAAGTGATCAACAATAAAAACAAGTAATTTCATCAATTTTATAGTTAAAAATGAATAACGAAATCAATGTAAAAGAAGTTGCTTTTAACAATATAATTCAGTGGTTATCTGATATTGGTTTTATAATAGAAAAAAAGGAGATAAATAAAAATCCTGAATCAAAAAAACAATTTGAATTAATTATATCTACAGGAATAGGATATCGTTATCCTTTTCGTATCACTTTTACTAACTTACTAAAGGATGTATTTGTAATTAGTACAAATATTTCACTTACGGAAGAAGATGCAAAATCAATACAATCTATGAAAAAAAGAGATCGTGAACAAATCTTTATGGATTTAAGAAAGTTAATTTTTCCCTTACATGTAAATATAGAAACTCCGTTTCCGAGAATATTTCTATATAAAGAAATTACCCTTGAGTCTGTTTCTACTAATAAACAGTTTCTAATTGATGAAGTGTATAATTTTAGAAATGCTATGGAATTAGTAAAAATAAGATTTGATGAATTATATTATTCCTTTTATCCGGAAGGATCAAGAACAGATTATTCAAATTAATTTGTGTGAAATAGTAATAAGTTTTTCATTAATAGTTTTATCACAACGGCTATTTTTATGCCTCCAACGCAGTTAACCTTTTTTATCTAATTCGTCTATAGTATAAATTAATTATATCTGCAATTCTAGGAGCCGTCTTTCTCTTAGACTAGAGGTATGACGGAGAATTTCTATTATGTCATATGTATATTATATAATTAATTTCTAAAGTTTATAAATGGTAGTTCTATTTTACTTTATTGTTATATTTATTTATCATTCAATAGCAAAACTATGCTATCTGATAATTATAAAACAAACGGGGATTAAGAATATTAAAAATGAAAAATAAGATTCGTATAATAAACAACTTAGTTAATCATCAAATATTCAATTATATCATAACGGTTGTTATACTACTACAAGCCATAGTATTGGCATTTGAAACTTTTCCAGAATTTAAAAATTATATTTCCTTATTTGAGTACATTAATGTATTTGTCTTATCTATTTTCATTATTGAAGCAATATTAAAAATGATTGCCCTTTATCCACATTCATACAATTATTTTAAGAATGGATGGAATATTTTAGATTTCATTATAATTGTTCTTTCACTACTACCTCTTACAGGTGGTTTTACTACAGTTGCTAGATTGATCAGGCTATTACGAGTTACACGTCTAACAAATAGATCGAAAGAGATGTCGGTAATGGTTATGACAATAATCAAATCCTTACCAAGTATGATTAATATTTTTTTACTTCTGTCTCTCCTCTTTTTTATTTATGGTATTGCAGGGTATCATCTATTCAATACCATAGATTCAGAACATTGGGGAACATTACCCAAGTCCCTAACAACATTATTCAAGATTCTAACTTTAGAAGGATGGGTTGAGATAATGGCACCAGTAACAGATGTTAATCCATTAAATGGAATTTTCTTTGTAAGTTTTATTATTATAGGAACATTTATTGTTATCAACATATTTGTTGCTATAATTGTAAAAAAATCTGAAGAAGCATACAAACACATACAACAGGAATTTTCACATTCTGTAACTCAGAATGAAATATTAGAAGAGTTAAAAGAAATTAAAAGAATGATGGAAAATCTTGAAAAAAGAATACCTAAGGACAAAGAAGAAGAAAATATTACTTAATAATATGATAATCAATATTATTCTAGTAAAATATTTAGAATGTACTGTTATTAGACCAAAGATCTAAATGTAAACCATAAGTTAATCTAACGGAAAATAATATCAATCATAGTAAGACATAATTGAGTCAAATACCAATTAAAATTTGAAACCAAATCGATTTTAAATTTTAACTTTCCATTTATTATTGAATAATATTATAAAAAATAATAATATCGAAAATTAATTAAATGGTGACTAATTTGTATATATTTGTATGGAATCAATTATTTAAAAAATATTTCTAGATTATTAATTTATAGATTTGCTTGTACTATTCAAATCACATCATAAATGATTTATCTAATTAAAAATGTTAAACTCTATCTATTACAAATAATGAAATAAAGCTAATGCTATAATAAATCCAAAAGAGGAGGATAACCCAATATGTAATTCTACTCGTTTATATGCTTGAGGTATAAGTTCTTCTGTAATAAAAGCCATAAGTGCACCAGCAGCGAAACTTATAATCATAGATAACTGTTCAGGATTTAGTGGTTTCTCCAAATACCACCCTAATGGACCACCAATAGTAACTATAACAAAAACATATAACCATTGGCTAAAAATTTTCAAGTTATGTTTTGAGTCATCAATCATTCGTTTTGCTCCTTCCATAGTTGCTGTTAAATTACCTATAAATAGCGCCAAAACTGCAGACATTAATCCCTGAAGATTTAAAGCTATGATGACACCAATAAATATGGTTTCTGGAAAGCTATCTAGAAATGTTCCTATGATAACCGTTTTAGATGAACTAGTATTCTTGTTTTTGGTTTTAGATTTATACCTTGTCTGAAGTATCCTGTTGATCACACTGAAAACAACCGCACCAACTACAAAACCAATTACCATAGTAATAAAAGAGCCTTCTCTTATTGATTCATCAATTAATGAAAAAGCTATTGTAGCAAAAAAAATTCCAGCCGAAAATGCAGCTAAATCTGCTCTAATTCTTTCTGGATAATGAATAAAAATGGAAAGAATTGCACCAATGAGAAAGGCGCTAGAAACTATTATAGACAGTACTAAGGTATTGAAAATTTCTAAAGCATCAATATTCATATACATACTATTTAAAATTACATTACCAATTTGAACTAATAAAATAAAAAGCATTCACTAAATTTAAAATAACTAGTTTTAAAAGCAAATGATAAAAGAAATCAGAAAAATATTCTTTATATTCCTACTCTGTTATCTAAAAACTCTTGTTCCTTTTCATTAAATCTTTCCTTTATAGTGTTTATTGCTTATTCACATACTATTTTTCCTTTTTGTTTATCTCCATTAAACAGCATTCATTAGATATATTTATTCAATAACCTATCTTTCTAATGTTTAACTGTCTGCTAGTTGCAAATTCCTTTTTATCATTTGAAACATCTATTATACTTGAACGCAATATGGTTAAAAAGCTGATGCTTTTTTGGTTGAGTTTGGAAGAAAGTATCTTTGATGCTATAGATATACTCTGTCTTGCAAATTCTGTTAGGTTCCTAATCTTTGAGCAAAATTCTATAAGATCTTCTATAATAGTGTAATAGCTACAACAATTCTATTATTATAATACTTAAATTTGCATCAACAAGTATATTTATAATAATATAAAATAAAGACAAATTACAGATCATTAAATTTTTCTTCCTTTACTTTACTCACGATCAGAATCGCCCATTTTAGTAGCTTCTTTTTTTGATTCTTTCTTAATTTTCTCAGTACCTGTGTAAGTGTTTCTCCAATATCCTTTTTCTTATCTTTATTTTCATATGTAATCTTAATACTATATTATCAATAACATTTAAAAGAGTATTATTTAAAGTTGAATGCTTTATTAAAGTAAATATTACTTATTTTCATTTGATTTTGGTATTTTTAACACAATATAATCATAGATTTCTCTAATTATAGTAATGGCCTTTGTTATTCTGTAATATTTTCTTTTCTACCATTACCATAATCAACCGTTACTTTTTCTTTGACTATATCTAAATCAATTTTTTTAACTTCAGTTAGCTTTCTTTTAGTTATTATTATTTCTCCAACTTTTACCTTTCTTTTAGTTATTATTATTTCTTCAGCATACAAAGGAATTGCTTTTTGTGTATCGTCATTTTGTATTGTATTATTATTTTTGTCATTGGTAAAATTAGCCTTTTCGTCATCGGATAAAGACACTTTTTCACCATTTACTTTATCTATTTCTTTTTCATTTTTTGTATGATGATATTTATCCAGTAACTTCTCCTGTTCCTGTTGTTCTACTTCTTCATTTGCCTCATTTTCAATCTTGTTTTCATTGGTACTTCCTTCAACATATACAAAATCTAATATTTTGTCCTTGATCTGAGTAAAAATATTTTCCTTTGAATATGCATCAAGCTCTTTATCATTAACAAATAATTTTTCATAGGATACGGGTACTTGAATCTTTTCATTATGAGTTATCCATTTTTTTTCTATTTTAATATCTTCTAATACTGTATTTTTAGAAATTGTGTACTTTTCCTCTAGAACTGGAATAACAAATTCTTGTTGTTGATTATGTACCTTATTTGCTTCTTGTACGTTAGTTGCTGTTGCTGCAAATGAATTAATATTATGTTGTTTTATCTTAACCTTATCAAAGTAGTCCGATGTCTTTTCTTTTACCGATTCAAATAAATGATCTACCTTAGTAGAAAATGATCCTTCTTGATGTATTACAGATGGTTTAATTGTCATTCTTGAATCTTTTGACTTTTTTGGTGAAATTCTAATAGGATTTTTATGATTTTTATTTGTTTCATTATCGTCAACATTTTTTATTCCGTTTTCAGACATAGAAGAATTATTCTTTTTATTAAAATTTGGTAGTCCCATTACTAATTATGTACATAATATAACTTAAGTATGTTCTAACTTTTAAGATAAAATTGAAATATATTTTATAAATTCATATAATAACAATATGCTTTAGCAAATATAATAAAATAAGGGGCAGAAATAAACTAGTATATCAATTGATATATTATATGTTGAATTTAGATAATTATGGAGTCTGATTCAAAAGATATACCTTGGAATGAAATCATAAAAAAAGAAGCAGTAGGAATTAATAATGATGATTTAGGTAAAGTACAAGAAGTTGGTTCAGTTTCCATTTTAACGAAAAAAGGTTTTCTTAATACAGAATTTTTTGATATTCCTAAGAATTTAGTAGAACGTTATGATGGCGATAAAGTTTATTTCACAATAAATGAAGAACAAGCAAGAAGTTTCGCTAAAAGAAATTCATCAATAACAACGGAAAAAGAAGAAGAATATTCTATTAACCAGTCAAAAATCACAGTAGAGGATGAAAATAATGATCTTTCTCCTCATTCTTCTTCTATAGATAGCAAAAATAATGATATCGTTATCCCTCTTATGTCCCAAGAACTAGTTGTTACAAAAAAAGAAGTAATAGATGAAGTAACTATTACTAAAGAACCAACAAAGGAAACTAAAACAGAACAGGTTCAACTAATGCATGAAGAAATAAATATAGAAAGAAGACCAGTTAACAATTTAACAGATAGTGCTAATACTAGTACAACAAAAGAAGATGTACCTCAGATAGAATCAAAAACTGAGATAAAAATACCATTAAAGAGAGAAGAAATAGAAGTAACAAAAAAACCCTATGTTAAAGAAGAGATTGTAATAAAGCGAAAACCAGTAAGTGAAACACGTCGAATAAGTGAGGAAATAACAACAGAGCAGATAGTTGAACCAGAAAATATATAAGAATAACTATTTACAACATTTATCTTAAACTATAGAGGAACAATAATATAATAAGTTATTATATTAATCACTATTTCTGTATTTGATAAACCTACCTTTAAGAAAAAAAATTTCTACATCCATAAATTTAATATAATAAACAAATTTTATTAATATTTAATTTCACAAATTATTAATAGGGATTAATTCTGCATATCTTTTTTAATAGTTGCAGTAGTTGTTGGATTAGATGTTTGTCTTTATTACTTTAATATAGTACCACCTTTATACTCTCGCCAGCCTGTTACTATTATGAAAAGTATGGAAAATAATATTATTAATTATTATAGTGTTCTCTATAAATTATTAAAATACAAAATCATCAGAAATGGAAAAAGGGAATATTAAAAATGAGTTAAACTATGCTCATCAATATCAATAAAAATAAGATAATAATATGAATCTATTATTCTTACTAGTTTATTCATCTAT